>OODJ01001753.1_pt1 | contig 16178 bp, 10 predicted proteins | sample 1671611 | NCBI WGS metagenome assembly OODJ01 (sample SAMN06348174, study PRJEB24527) | human gut metagenome | biome: human gut; feature: ankylosing spondylitis patient; material: feces | host: Homo sapiens | place: China | collected 2015-10 | reverse complement strand
AAAATACTGTGCTGAATTCGAAAAGCTCCACTCTGAAATAACAGAGGAAGAATGCAAGGCATATAAGATCCGATACGATTGGTATCTTAAAACAGAGCAGACATTAGTCGAAGAAATTACAAAAAAACCTATTCTTGAACTTAGAGTATATTGTCGGAAAGAATACACAAGTCCTGCTGGCCGAAACCACTATGAACTTGAAAAGATATATCATGACCGTGAGATTCGCGAAATGGTTAAAGCTGCACGGGAATGTGAGACATATCGTGCTTCTGAGGAATATAGACGGAGACTGGAGCGCAGTCGGATTACAGCAAAAGTACGTTACCAAGTAATGCGTCGTGATCAATTTCGCTGCCAAATTTGTGGTGCACGGGCGGAGGACGGTGCGCGTTTGCATGTAGACCACATTAACCCTGTATCTAAAGGAGGAACAAGTGATATGAGTAACCTACGAACGCTTTGTGATAGATGCAACCTTGGTAAAGGCGATTCAGTCGAAGAATAATGACCGTATACATAAATTTATCTGTGAGGGGGCAGATGTTTGCGCTTCACTGAGGAAGCTACAAAGGGAGGAGAAACAATGAGCTCATTTGCGTTTAAGGCGAAAAATGAGATGTGCCGCGTCCAGTTGTCCAGGCAATGCTGTGCCCGGGCGGAGGCCTACGGCGTGCTGCTATACTGCAACACATTCACGCCGTCGGAGGTACGGATCATCACGGAAAATCCGGAGTTTGCCGCGCGGCTTCCCAAGCTGTTTCACAAGGCGTTTTCGCTGCGGTTCGACCAGACGCCGGAGGGCGACGGACGGGGCAAGCTCATCTTCCGCATCACGGATCGGGAGAAGCTGGCGAGGGTCATCAACACGCTGGGGTACGATCCCCAGCAGATCATGGCGCTGCACGTAAACTTCGGGCTGTTGGAGGAGGACTGCTGCCGGACGGCGTTCCTGCGGGGGGCATTTTTGGCGGGAGGCAGCGTCACCGACCCGGAGAAGCGCTACCACCTGGAGCTGTCCACCTCCCACTACAACGTGAGCCGGGAGGTGCCCGCCCTGATGCGGGAGGCGGGCTTCCAGCCCAAGGAGGCCACCCGGAAGGCCAACTATATCGCCTATTTCAAGCAGAGTGAGCGCATCGAGGACTTCCTTACCGCCATCGGCGCGCCCCTGGCCGCCATGGAGATCATGAACGCCAAGCTGGAGAAGAACCTCGGCTCCATCGCCGACATGACCCGCCTTCCGAGCGCACTCTTCGTCATCGACGTGATGAAGGAGCACATCGCCGTGAAGGAGGCTAAGCGCCTTGGCATCCCCGTGTTCGCCATCGTCGATACCAACTCCGACCCGCGCAACGTCGATTTCATCATCCCGGCCAACGACGACGCCAAGGACAGCGTCGAGGTGATCCTCTCTGCCGTCTGCGGTGCCATCGCAGAGGGTCTCGAGGAGCGCAAGGCTGAGAAGGCTGACGAGAAGGCTGCTGCCGAGCAGGCTGAGGAGGCCGCAGAGGCACGTCCGCGCCGCAACGCTCGCCGCGCTCGCCGTGACGACGCTCCCGCTACGGAGCAGGCTGAAGAGGCAAAGGCCGAGTAATCGGAGCCTTCCAGCAAATCGATTGACAGAACCATACAATTTAACGAAAGGAATAGAAAGTTATGGCTTATAAACCAACAATGGACGACATCAAGAAGCTGCGCACCATGACGGGTGCCGGACTTGGTGACGTGAAGAAATCACTCGTCGAGGCCGAAGGCGACTTCGACAAGGCTAAGGACTTGCTCCGCGAGCGCGGACTGGCTATCGCTGCCAAGCGTTCTGACCGCGAGACCTCCAACGGATGTCTGCTCGTGAAGAAGGTGGACGACTTCGCTGCCATGGTGGCCGTGAAGTGCGAGACCGACTTCGTGGCCAACGGACAGGACTTCATCGCCATGGTTCAGGAGATCCTCGACCAGGCTGTGGAGAACCGCTGCAAGACGCTCGACGAGGTGAAGACTCTGAAGCTCGCCAATGGTGACGACGCCGTGACCGCTGTGCAGCAGCGTTCTGGTATCACCGGCGAGAAGATGGAGATCGATGGCTACAACTTCCTCGAGGGTGACAACCTCTATGTCTATGACCACATGAACCGCCACATGCTCGCCACCATCGTACGCCTCTCTGAGAGCAACGAGGATGCCGGTCACAAGGTGGCCATGCAGGTCGCTGCCATGAAGCCTATCGCACTCGACGAGGCCTCCGTGCCCCAGAGCGTGAAGGACGAGGAGCTCAAGGTCGCCATCGAGAAGACCAAGGAGGAGCAGGTAGAGAAGGCCGTTGTCAACGCTATCAAGAAGGCTGGTGTCAACCCGAACCTCGTCGATAGCGAGGACCACATCGAGTCCAACATCAAGAAGGGCTGGCTCACTCCCGAGGACGCTGAGAAGGCTCGCGAGATCCGCGCCAAGGTGGGTGCCGAGAAGGCTGCCAACCTGCCGGAGCAGATGGTGCAGAACATCGCCAAGGGTCGTCTGAACAAGTTCTTCAAGGAGAGCTGCTTGGTCGATCAGGAGTTCCAGTTCGGCGATGGCGACAAGCTGAACGTCGCCCAGTGGCTCCAGGCCCAGAGCAAGACGCTGGCTGTCTGCGACTACCGTCGTTACTCGCTCTCTGCTGAGTAATCAAGCAAACATCTATCGGACTGCCCATGCTCCGCAAGGGGCACGGGCGGCCGAAAGGATACATCATGGCTTGTCCCCATCCGATCATGGCAGCATGACGGGATGGGGATGAGTCTTTTTTGCGCCCGCAGGCGAAGGACGCAGAGGCGCGTTCCACAGGAGTGGAAAGCCCGCAGGAAGCAGCCGAGTAGTTTCATTCTTATTAAAAAAAATAAAATTCCTCCTTATATATAAGGTGTAACGGAAAGTTTTCCTAATTTTGCACCCCAAAGAAAAAATATAGAGAAGCCCAATGCAAGATAATTTGGTGATAGTGGAGAGTCCCGCTAAGGCGAAAACCATTGAGAAGTTCTTAGGCAAAGACTTCAAGGTGATGTCGTCCTATGGTCATATTCGCGATTTGAAAAAGAAAGAACTGAGTATCGACCTGGACACATTTGAGCCTTGCTATGAGATACCGGAGGAGAAGAAACCGTTGGTAACAGAACTCAGGCGCAGCGCCCGCGACGCGAAGATGGTGTGGCTCGCATCCGATGAAGACCGCGAGGGAGAAGCCATCTCGTGGCACCTGTGCGAGGTGCTGGGACTGGACGAGAAGCAGACCAACCGTATCGTGTTTCACGAGATTACCAAACCGGCCATCGTCCACGCCATTGAGACGCCACGCCATTTGGACATGAACCTTGTCAACGCGCAGCAGGCTCGCCGCGTGCTCGACCGTCTGGTGGGCTTCGGACTATCGCCAGTGCTCTGGCGCAAGGTGAAACCATCTCTCTCCGCAGGTCGCGTACAAAGCGTCGCACTCAGACTCATCGTGGAGCGCGAGCGCGAGGTGAAGGCTTTCAAGAGCGAACCGTTCTATCGCATCAACGCCCTCTTCACGCTGACCGATGCCGAAAGCAAGCCGGTAGAGGTGAAAGCGGAACTCAATCATCGTTTCGCCACCCACGAGGAGGCTCAGGCCTTTCTGGAGGCTTGCCGAGGAGCACGCTTCCGCGTCTCTGCCGTAGCCAAGCATCCCGTGAAACGCTCCCCTGCCCCTCCGTTCACCACCTCCACCCTCCAGCAGGAGGCGGCCCGCAAACTCGGTTTCTCGGTCTCGCAGACCATGATGGTGGCCCAGCGTCTCTACGAGGCGGGTAACATCACCTACATGCGTACGGACAGCGTCAACCTCTCCTCGCTGGCCATCAACACGAGCAAGGAAGAGATCGTGGGAATCTATGGCGAGGACTATAGCAAGCCAAGACAGTTCCACACCCACTCCAAGGGTGCGCAGGAGGCCCACGAGGCCATCCGACCAACCTATATGAGCAACAAGACCATCGAGGGCACTCAACAGGAGCGCCGCCTCTACGAACTGGTGTGGAAGCGCACGCTGGCCTCGCAGATGGCAGACGCAGAACTGGAGAAGACAACGGTCAACATCGACATCCTGCCGGCTACGGATGAGGCGCAGGACTGTGTGGAGGGCCACCACTTCGTGGCCCAGGGCGAGGTGACGATCTTCGATGGTTTCATGAAAGTATATCGTGAGTCGTCAGACGACGAGTCAGCCGACCACACCACCAACATATTGCCGCCCGTAAAGGACGGCGACGAACTGCAGCGACGCGAGATCACCTCCACGGAGCGATTCTCGCTGGCTCCAGCTCGCTACACCGAGGCCAGCCTGGTGCGCAAGATGGAGGAACTGGGCATCGGCCGTCCTTCCACCTACGCACCGACAATCTCCACCATCCAGCAGCGCGAGTATGTGGAGAAGGGCGACCGCAAGGGCCAAGAACGCATCTACCGCATTGATACGCTCAAGGACGACGAGGTCGTCTCGGAGCAGAAGACGGAAATGGCGGGAGCCGACAAGGGCAAGCTGATTCCCACGGACGTGGGCACAGTGGTGACGGAGTTTCTCCTACAGAACTTCCCGGACATCATGGATTACAATTTCACAGCGCGCGTAGAACAGCAGTTTGACAAGATCGCCGAGGGCAAGGACCAGTGGCGCGAGGACATGCGCACGTTCTATGCCCAACTGGAACCCGAGATCGAGAAGGTGATGAACGAGCGCAACGAGCACCGTGTGGGCGAGCGCCAGCTGGGCGAGGACCCGCAGTCGGGCAAGCCCGTTTCGGTCAAGATCGGTCGCTACGGTCCCGTGGTACAGATAGGCACGGCAGGCGACGAAGAGAAGCCGCGCTTCGCCCAGCTGCCAGCAGACAAGTCGATCAGCACCATCACGCTCGACGAGGCGCTCGAACTCTTCAAGCTCCCGCGCCCGCTGGGCACATTCGAGGGATCAGAGGTGACTGTGGGCACAGGGCGCTTCGGCCCCTATGTGCGCCACGAGGGCAAGTACGTCAGCATCCCCAAGGGCACGGACCCGCTCTCCATCACGCTCCAGGACGCCATCGTCCTCATCGCCAAGAAGCGCAAGCAGGAGGAGGAGAAGCACCTGAAGAAGTTTGACGACGACCTGGAGATCCTCAATGGCCATTGGGGACCGTACATCGCATACAAGGGCAAGAACTACCGCATTCCCAAGAACCAGCGAGAGACGGCCACGGATCTGACGCTGGAGCAGTGTATGGAAATCGTCAACAATGCCCCTGAGCCCAAGGCCAAGGTCCGGAAGAAACGATCGTGAGACCCAAGATCAAGACACCCGACACGCCCTTCGTACCCAGCGACGCGCTGATAGCGTCGTGGGGAGGACGCCGCATCATCTTCATCGGCTACATGGGGGCAGGCAAGACCACCATCGGTCGCCAACTGGCCCTCAGTCTGGACCAGACGTTCTATGACCTCGACTGGTACATAGAGTCGCGGATGAGACGGACGGCCAAGCAGCTCTTTGACGAGCGGGGCGAGGAAGGATTCCGAAAGGTGGAGCACAACATGCTCCATGAGGTCGCCGAGTTTGAGGACGTCGTCATCTCCTGTGGAGGTGGCGCTCCTTGCTTCTACGACAACATGGACTACCTCAACCGCCAGGGAGCCACTGTCTATCTCAAGGCAGAGCCCGACGTGCTCTACGGCCATCTGAAGATGGGACGCGTCGTGCGCCCGCTGCTGCTCAACAAGACGACGGAAGAGGTGCGAGAGTTTATCCACCGCCAACTAGCGGAGCGCGAGCCTTTTTACAACAAGGCCAAATACACCTTCGACGTGTCGCTGCTCGACAACTACGAAAAGATAGAGAGCACCGTCGCCGACCTGCGCAAGATGCTTGGGATAGACCCATAGCAGAGAGGACGAGAGGCAGCGGACAAGCAAGAAGCATCAAGACAATTTATCAATCATATTATTAGCCAGTAGAAGAGAGACCAAAGCTGAAATGAAGAAGTGGACAATTGAGGACGCAAAGGAACTGTACAACATCAATGGATGGGGAACTCCCTACTTCAGTGTGAACGAGCGGGGCAACGTCTATGTCACGCCCGAGAAGGACAAGACGCAACAGGTGGATCTCCACGATGTGATGGAGGAACTGGCGCTGCGCGGAGTCACTCCGCCGGTGCTGCTGCGTTTTCCCGACATTCTCGACAACCGTATCGAGGAGACTGCCAAATGTTTCGACCGTGCCCGCGAGGACTATGGGTTTAAGGGCGAAAACTTCATCATCTACCCGATCAAAGTAAACCAGATGCAGCCCGTCGTCGAGGAGATTATCTCTCACGGACGGAAGTTCAACCTTGGTCTGGAGGCGGGTTCCAAACCCGAATTGCACGCCGTCATCGCCGTCCAGTGTCAAAGCGACTCGCTGATCGTATGCAATGGCTACAAGGACCAAAGCTACATCGAGCTGGCGCTGCTGGCGCAGAAGATGGGGAAACGTATCTTCATCGTCGTCGAGAAGCTCAACGAGATCGACACCATCGCCCAGGTGGCACGCCGCATGAAGGTGCGCCCCAATATCGGTATACGCATCAAACTCGCCAGCAGTGGTTCGGGCAAATGGGCGGAGAGTGGTGGTGACATGTCGAAGTTTGGACTGACGGCCTCGGAGGTGCTCGCCGCACTCGAGAAACTCGAGAAAGCGGGCTTGCAGGACTGCTTGCGCCTCATCCATTTCCATATCGGATCACAGATCACGAAGATCCGTCGCATACAGACTGCCCTCAACGAGGCTGCGGAGTTCTACGCCAATCTCCGCAAGATGGGCTACGACGTAGATTTCGTGGATTGCGGAGGCGGTCTGGGCGTCGATTACGACGGCACGCGATCCTCCAATAGCGAGAGTTCCATCAACTACAGCATCCAGGAGTATGTCAACGACTGCGTGGACACGTTTGTCGAGACTGCGGACAAATATGGCATTCCCCACCCCAACCTCATCACCGAGAGCGGGCGCAACCTCTCTGCCCATCATAGCGTGCTCGTCATCGACGTGCTGGAGACGGCCTCGCTGCCCGAGATGCCGGAAGAGTTTGAGGCCAAGGAGAGCGACCACAAACTCGTCAAGGACCTCTATGAGATCTGGGACAACCTCAACCCGCGCACGATGCTGGAGGACTGGCACGACGCGGAGCAGATACGCGAGGAGGCATTGGAGTTGTTCTCCCACGGCTTGGTAGATCTGAAGACGCGCGCCGAGATCGAGAGTATGTACTGGAGCGTCTGCCACGAGGTCAACACACTCGCCAAGCAGATGAAGCATGTACCCGACGAGTTGCGCAATATCGACAAGCTGTTGGCCGATAAATATTTCTGCAACTTCTCACTCTTTCAGTCGCTACCAGATAGCTGGGCCATTGACCAGCTCTTCCCGATCATCCCGATCCAGCGCCTCAACGAGCGTCCTACGCGCAAGTGTACCATCCAGGACATCACCTGCGATAGCGACGGCAAGATCGCCAACTTCGTGACCTACAACCACGTCTCTCACGTGTTGCCGGTCCATAGCCTGCGATCCAAGGAGCCCTACTATCTCGGTGTCTTCCTTGTCGGTGCCTACCAAGAGATTCTCGGCGACCTCCACAACCTATTCGGCGACACCAATGCCGTCCATATTTCCGTCAAGGACGGCAAGTATCGCATCGACCAGGTGTTTGAGGGCGAGACCGTCGAGGAGGTGCTCGACTACGTGCAGTACGACCCGAAGAAACTCGTGCGCCACCTGGAGCAATGGGTGACGAAGAGTGTGCGCACGGGCAAGATTTCGCTGGAGGAGGGCAAGAACTTCCTCTCCAACTACCGCAACGGTCTCTACGGCTACACCTATTTAGAATAGGCGTCAGGGCATAGCGCATACCAAGCAAACGACGAATAAGACCTGTTCTAAAATCACATTCGATTTTGGAACAGGTCTTATTGATTTTCCGCCACATTTGGCCAAAGAAACTGGCCAAAAGGAAGAGGACCTAAAAAGTCAGGTTGAAAAGCAAGCGTATGCCCCAACGGTCGATGTTGTCATAGTTGCGGTACGTCATTCGGCGGACGTAGGTCACGCCAAAGATATTGAAGATATTGTGGACACCAGCCTCCACCTCCCAGTAGGGTGTCTTGTCGATGACACGGGATCCTTCGGGCAGGCGGAACAACATCGGGTCGTCGGGATGCAGGAGCGGGTTGTTCTTGCTGGTCAGATCGCCCCACATCGCCTTCACAGAGCAGTATTCGCGCCACTTGAGTTTCTTCAGGAGTGGCAGGCGGTTGAGCAGCTTGCCGTTCATGTCCCACGACGCACTGACAAACAGTTGGCGGTCGGTGAGAAATTCCATGTTGTTCATCAGATTGAAAGTCACCTCGTTGTCCATGAAGGTCATATTGGCGGGTGGCATGATGAGCAACGGAAACGGCACTTTGTTCCATTGCACAGCTGCATTGGCGTGGAAATCGACAAATCCCCATGACCCTAACCATTGGCGCTTATAGAGTTTGAGTTCGGTCAGATTGAGCTGATACTGTCCTCCGAGCACACCACTCACACCCATCGTATGGGTCAGCGAAAGGTCGGGATGGTCAAGATTGACGGGCCAGCGATGCTGCTTCGTATTGACAAAGGTCTGTCCCGGACAGAAGCGGATACCAGCCGATAGTTCGGTGGTGCGAATCTTGAAGACCTCGGGAGCGCCATTGACGGGCTGGAAATGGAGTTCTCCAGCCACCTCGTTGCTCTCCGTCTTCACCCCAGCGTTGACGCTCAGTCCCCAGTCGGACTCATAGACAAAGGAGAGTTGCTGACGGTCGTAGAAGTACATCTGGCGCACGTCCTGCGTGCGGAAGGACATGAAGACGTTGTCCTTGTTGTTGACCAGGTATTTGTCCGAGGGCGACATTACATCCCGCTCCGAGGAGAAAACGAGATTGCGCATCGGATATTCGAAGGGCGAGTTTTCCTTTTTGTTGAAGGCGTAAGTCACCTCCGAACCGTAATACCAGCGGTTGGATCGCGTACCATAAGCGCCATAGCCCTTCCAGAAAAGGTGGGGATTGAGGGCTGCCATCGTTCGGGCCGACCCGCGGAAGCGGTAGCCATCCACGAAGTTGTGGGAAATGATGGTATTGACCGGACCAATATCCACCTTACTCTTCTCTCCCGTGGGACTTGTCTCGATGAAGTTTTCGGCAAACGCCTTGACGCCCACCATGATGACGCCAAAGCCCTTGGAGCGACGGATGCGGTCAACGAGTCCGTCGATGTTCTGCTCGCTCTTGGTCAGTTCGACAGGGCGCTCCCGCTGCCAGAACTCCTCGTCGCGGATGCGGGCGTTGGCCTCCTCAATGGTACGGGCCTTACCACGGAGCAGTGATCGCGGAATGTCGTCAAACTTATATTCGGCGAGACGGGTCGTGCGTGTCACCAAGGCGTTGGGAAGCAAGGCCGGAAAACTCATCTCCGCCCACATGTCATCATGGGTCAGCACCCATTCGCCATTGTCCAACTGCGAGAACTGCTGCTCGATGCGCATGGATTTCACCCAGTTGACATCGCTCTTCTTGGGAATATTGAGCACACATTGCTTCACATGGAGCGTGGAATCCTTCAGGACGTAAAGGTCGCCTGTGAAACCGAAGTCCTGCTGGTTGGCGGGATAGAAACGGAGGTGATAGCAACTGTCGCCCGCCACCTGCACCGTGTCCTGTATATAGAAATGGTAGAAACTGATGGCCGTGCGGCCGATAGGACTTGGGAAGGGATACTGCATGAGGCGGATGTGGTCGTCATAGAGGTTCACGTCCGTGAAGACCTCCTTGAGCATGGTGTTGATCATCTCACCCGTCTGCAGGAGCTTGTTGAGACCCTGAGAGTGCTGTCCCACGATCATGTCGCGCACCTTTCTGGGGTCTTTGCTATAGAGGTGGTGGGTCACCACCTCGCTCATCGTCAGTGGCAGGACGTACTTCCCATTGTAGTCCGACTTCTCCACGCCCTCACTATACCATTTGCCTGGAGTCAGCTTCGTCGTGTCGATATCGTTGCGGGCCAGCGTGATCTTCTGATACTTCGTAAACTGGTAGAAGGGATGGTTCTCCAGGTCCGAGAGTTTCTTGGCCTCGATGACGCGACGCATCAAGGCCACGGCTGGATTCTCCTTGCGGTTGTAGCACTTGCGCCTTCCGCGCACTTCCACTTCCGCCATGTTGGTCGTCTCCGACTTGATCTTGATGGTCAGCACGGAGGTGTTGTCCCTCACCTTTACCTTCTCCGCCTTGTAGCCGACGCTACTGGCCACCAGCACATGACCAGGACGGCGCTCGATGGTGAAGTGGCCGTCGGCGTCGCTCTGAACATGGTGGCTCGTTCCCTCATAGCCCACATTGGCGTAGGGCACAGGGTAGCCGTCCTCGACATCGAGGACCTGTCCCGTGATCTGTGCCCGCAGCTGGACGACAACCAATTGCAATAAGACAAGGATGGCAAACTTTATGCTCGTTTCTTTATCCCTCATACTCATTCTTGTGAATCTTCATTATAAGATAATAAGCTATGGGTGCAAAGGTATGGAATAAAATCGGAATGAAGTAAACTGAGAGTTGTTATTTAGTTTTCTTTGACACCCCTTGCCTGCTCCCTATTGGTTAGGCTCATCATCTGCATATTATAAGAAAAGGAGAAAAGAAAAAGTTAAGAGAGGTTAACGCCCGTAACAAACACGCCCGAGAATCGTCTTGGTTATAGAAAGGAAATGAAAGAAGTCAGTTTTCGGAACGATGTGCTTCCGCTGAAGAACGTACTCTTCAGGCTTGCCCTTCGCATAACGACGAATCGCGAGGAAGCGGAGGATGTCGTGCAAGAGACATTGATGCGAGTCTGGGACAAGCGTGCGGAATGGGATGCGATAGACTCCATGGAGGCTTTCGCCCTGTCCGTCTGTCGCAATCTCTCAATCGACTTCACCAAGCGGAAAGGCCGCCATGACGCCTCGCTCGACGATGCGGGAGTTTCTCCCCAGGCTGCCGACCAGCACAATCCTTTCGAGCAGGCGGACCAAAGCAACCGCGTCCGCCTCGTCAGGCAGATCATCGACACCCTGCCGGAGAAGCAACGCTCCTGTATCCAGTTGCGCGACTTCGAGGGGAAGAGCTACAAAGAAGTGGCCGAGGTGATGGGCATCAGCGAGAGTCAGGTCAAGGTGAACATCTTTCGTGCGCGCCAGGCCGTCAAAACAAAATTTGAACAATTGGACCAATATGGACTATAAGTATATAGAGCAACTACTGGAGCGCTATTGGCGCTGCGAGACGACCCTCCAAGAGGAGGAGATCTTGCGTTCGTTCTTCTCTCAGGAGGACGTGCCTGTGGCGTTGCTGGCCTATCGCGACCTCTTTGTCGCCCAGCGCGAAGAGACGAAGCAGGAAGTGCTCGACGAAAGTTTCGACGAGCGCATGCTTGCCATGGTCGATGAGCAGAAGCCCGTCAAGCCCATTGTCATCACGATGCGCCAGCGCCTCATGCCGCTCTTCAAGGCTGCAGCGGTCGTAGCCATCATCCTCACGCTGGGCAACGCCGCCCAGATAGCCTTCGAACCAACGGACGGCACCTCTCCCGAAGAGGTGATGGCAGGCTACAACAAGGCTCACAAGGGTCCGTCCGTGGCCAAGGCCGACACCACCAAGACCGACTCTATCGGCAAGGACCCGCTGGCTTCCTCGACGATGATTCGGTAGAGTAAAAGAGAATTTTCAATGCTATATCATAAATAAATCAAAGTAAAACAAAAAGCGAGGCTGTGAAGTTTCAATTCTCTCATTTTTTTTCATGGAACATAACTAACGATGAAGAACCGCCACAGAAAATGTGGCGGTTCTTTCATGTTAGGCTCTCATAGCTTTCAATGCGAGAATCTGGACATACTAGCAGAAGCAGATGAAAAAGCGGCTCTAGTATTTATGAATTTCGGAAAATAGTGTTTTTTAGCTTTTGTCATGGCGGCGATTTCGCTGAAAATGACTAACTTTGCCGACGGGAAACAACTATAAAAATTTGTTTTGTTCAATAAATTATGCTGAACCTTAAAAAGAAACTTTTCACAATTGCGCTTTCTCTGTTCTGTGCAGGACAGTTGATGGCCGTGCCCGCACTGCCGGGCAAGATGGTTGCGAAGCAGGCTGATGGTACCATGATTACCATTCAGAAGCTGGGCGACGAGCACTACCACATGACGGTGACCGAGGATGGTTTTCCGCTGAAGTACAATTTTGCCACCAACAACTACGAGTATGCCGAGCTTACGGAGCAGGGATTGGTCAGCAGCAACATCGTTGCCATGCCGGTGGGCCAGCGCGACGCACGCGCCAAGGCTTACCTGCAGAAGCTCGACAAGGAGGTCATGATGCAGCTCGCCGAGAAGCAGTTCTCAGCCGCTAAGGTCAACGCCCTTCAGAGCGTCGCTGCCAAGAAGTCCAATGCCAACGGCCCGAAGCGTGTGAAAATCAGCGACGTGCCGACGACTGGCAAGCAGAAGGTGCTCAACATTCTCGTGGAATTCTCCAACTGCAAGTTCTCCATGAGCGACCCGAAAGCATACTACGACCGTTTCTTCCATGAGAAGGGCTTCAACGAGAACGGTTCCTACGGTTCTGTCCACGACTACTACTACGAGGGATCAGGCCACAACTACGACCCGGACATCGACTGCTACGGTCCTATCCAGGTATCGGGCACCTATCAGAGCTATGCTGGTAACGAGGGTACGGAGAACGCATACAAGATGATACAGGAGGCCTGCAAGCTCCTGTATCAGCAGGGTGTGGACCTCTCTCCGTATGACACCGACGGTGACGGCGTGGTCGATAACGTCTATGTCATCTATGCTGGCTACGGCCAGGCCGACTCCAACAAGCCCAACACCATCTGGCCGCACAGCTGGAACCTCTCCAACATCGGTGCAGACATCCAGTTGGGCAACGTGAAGATCGACCGCTACGCCACCTCTCAGGAGATCAACGGTCAGTCCAACAAGCCGGTGGGTATCGGTACGTTCGTCCATGAGTTTGGCCACGTCCTCGGTCTCGCCGACCACTACAATACGATGAATGCTGCTGCGTCCAACACGCCGGGAGCATGGGACGTGATGTGTGCTGGCTCCTACAATGGCGACCAGAACTGCCCCGCCACCTTCACCGCCTTTGAGCGCTACTCTCTGGATTGGCTCAAGCTCACGGAGCTCAACGCCACCACAGACACCTTCGTCACGGTAACTCCGCTGGAGGACAAGAATGCTGCCTTCCGCGTCAGCATCCCGAACAAGAACTATGAGTACTTCATCATCGAGAACCGCCAGCAGAAGGGTTGGGACCAGTATATCCCTGGCCACGGCATCCTGGTGTGGCACTTGGATGAGGACCAGGCCGTTTGGACTGCCAATACCGTCAACAACGACCCGAGCCACCCGCGCGTAGATATCGTCGAGGCTGACCGACGTTCTACGGTGAATGGCGACAGCGGCGACTCCTTCCCTGGCACCAGCGAGGTGACTTCCTTCAACTTCAACGGCTGGTACGACCGCAACGTGTTCGGCTTCGCCTATGTCGATGAGACGGAGGGCGGCGACGCTCGCTTCCTGCTCTCAGGCAGCAGCTACAAGCTCGACAACCCGCAGATCAGCATCAGCGACATCAGAGGCCGCTCCGCCAAGGCTACTTGGACCAGCGTGAAGTATGCCAAGAGCTACAACGTCACGCTGATGCAGAATGGCAAGGCTCTGGAGAGCCTCTCTACCGAGGGCAACGAGATCGAGTTTGACGGTCTGGAGCCGCAGACGGAGTACACGGCTGTGGTACAGGCTGCCCTGGCCGACTATGTCTCTGACAGCGTCAAGGTGAATTTCACCACCAGCGAGCTCAACTTCGACGAGCGCAAGGTCAACGCCAAGGCCGCCTTTGGCATCACCGACGACTCCTTCACCGCCAGCTGGGATGCCGTCAAGGACGCTCAGCAGTATGACGTCACGCTCTACCAGCGTTCTATGGACGGTGAGGCCGACTACACCTTCGGCTTCGACGAGGGCGTGAAGAACCTCCCCGAGGGCTGGACCACCAGCGCTACTACGACCAGCGGTTCCTACTATGGCGAGGCTAAGCCTTCTCTCCGTATGAACGTCGATGGCATGTACCTTACGATGTGCGTAAAGGGCAAGAAGGTGAAGAACCTGAAGTTCTGGCGCCGCTCAAGCAACGCTGCTTGCAAGATCTTCGTCGATGAGTATGTCAATGGCAAGTGGACCTTGGTGGGCGACACCCTGCAGCCGGAGGCTGGCAACAAGGCCACGGAGAGCTTCAAACTCAACGATGCCGACAGCGTCCGCATCAGCGTCCGTGTGCCGCAGGGCTACGTGCTGATCGATGACGTAAGCCTCACCTACAACTACGAGATCAACAATCCGATGAACACGGTGACGCTCGACGCCAGCAAGACCTACTACACCTTCTCTGGTCTCGACAACTCGATCCTCTATAGCTATAGCGTCGTGGCTCGCAAGGGCGACACCAACAGCATCGCCAGCGACATCATCGCCGTTCCGCAGCTGAGCCTGACGGGGGTAGAGGGCGTGAAGAGCGAGCAGGAGGATGTCAACGCTCCCGTCTTCGACCTCCAGGGCCGTCGCGTGGCTACCTTGCAGCAGATGAACCGTCTGCCGAAGGGCCTCTACATCGTCAACGGCAAGAAGATTGTTGTGAAGTAATGTAATGCTATAAAGGGCGAAGCCCTACCAGATGATAAGCAGATTGCACGTCCCGCAAGGGCAGATGTGCAATCTGCTTTTTCTTTTTTGGCTTTTTATCGACCTGCATCCCCTTTTCCTTTGGTCAATCGAAAATATTGTCGTACTTTTGCAATGTTTTCACCCAGTAAATCAGAATATGGAGAATCAGAAGAAGCATCCGTCCAATATCGACGTGGCGGTACTGATGCTGTTTTTTAGTCGCGCAGACCTTTTCGGCAAGGTGTTTGAACAAGTGCGCAAGGCTCGCCCCTCAAAGCTATTCCTCTACCAAGACGGCGCGAGGGAGGGCAACGAGCGCGACAAGGAAGGCATTGCCGCCTGCCGGGCCATCTGTGCCGACGACCAGATCGATTGGGAATGCGAGGTCTATCGCCATTATTGCGACCACAACCAGGGGTGTGACCCCTCGGAGTATCTGTCGCAGAAGTGGGCGTTCTCCATCGTCGACAAGTGTATCGTGCTGGAGGACGACGACCTCCCGGCACAATCCTTCTTCCCCTTCTGCAAGGAGATGCTTGACCGCTACGAGCACGACAACCGTATAGGAATGATCTCGGGCATGAACATCGACGAGGTGACGCCCGATGTCTCCGCCTCCTATTTCTTCACCTCCGCCTTCTGCATCTCGGGCTGGGCCTCCTGGCGTCGCGTCGTGGACCAATGGGAGGGCGACTACGGCTTCCTCGACGACGAGGAGACAGTAGCCAAACTGCGCACGCTATGCAAGACAAGAGGCATCCGCGAAGACTTCCTGCCGATGTGCCACGCCCACCGTGCCTCAGGCAAGGAGCACTACGAGAGCATTTTCTGGGCTTCTCAACTCCTCCACTCTCAGATGGCTATCATGCCCCAGAAAAACCAGATAACGAACATAGGACTGTCAGCCGACTCCACCCATTTCGTGGGCGGGCTGGAGACCACACCACGCGGACTGCGTCGTATCTTCACACTGAAGCCCCACGAACTACAGTTTCCGTTGCGCCACCCGCGCTATGTGATAGAGAACACGGGATACAAAGACCGCTATTACCGCGCCAACGCCTGGGGACACCCGTGGGTGAAGGTGGGCAGATCCTTCGAGGAACTGTGGCTGAACCTGCGCTGCGGCAACTTCCAGGTGATTCGCAAAGCCATCAGCAAGCGCATCAAAAAATGGATGGGAAACGTGGACCACGGATAATTACCACCGCATTCCACCCTCGTTAGGCCAACAATACTGCCATCAATCCAGCTCTATAGCCAAACAAAACGGTCAAAACAAAAAATAATCGTCAAAAGTTTGCGCTATTTCAGAAAAACATTGTACCTTTGCACCCGCTTAACAGCAATCGGGATGTGGCGCAG
>OODJ01001749.1_pt1 | contig 16210 bp, 12 predicted proteins | sample 1671611 | NCBI WGS metagenome assembly OODJ01 (sample SAMN06348174, study PRJEB24527) | human gut metagenome | biome: human gut; feature: ankylosing spondylitis patient; material: feces | host: Homo sapiens | place: China | collected 2015-10 | reverse complement strand
TACACCGGGAGCTGCAAGGTCAGGCTTCCGGATCGGCAGGAACTGACTTCCCCTTCCGGAAAAATCTGCGTAGGCATTCTGTCTGGAATCATAAGCTCCAACAGAAATAACTTTTCCGGCAGTGGAAGGAAAGTCACTTCGTCTCACCCGCGTCCGATGCCGGCGGAAGCGTTCCCGGTTTCCGCTGGTTTTGTCCAGAGAGGGGCTATGGGTTAAGGGCTTTCTATGGCAAAGCCCGCCGCATTTTGCAGTGCGGCGATTATAAATTCATAACAAATCTGTAGGAAATGCCCAAAATATTGGGTATTTTTCTTTTTATAAAACGATTAGCACACAGGAAACGTGTTGGGAATCGCCATTGGATGTGATATAATATAGATGGGAATAAAAATCGGCTCTAAAGATTCTGAGAGGAGACTCCAGATGGCGCAAATCATCCAGTCCCCTGTTTCAGCCAGCGATACAATCGAACTATCGGCAGTCCGGCAGAAAAGGAATTGTAAAGGGCCTTGGACTACATTGGGATTCCCGGTAAAGAGATCGATGAGGCCTATCGGAGGCTTAACCCCGGCAGCGTTGCCTGCGGCTATCTGGTTGACAGCTCTCTGATAGAAGGCGATCCCATCCTCGCCTGAGAGCCTCCCACCTGCACCTTGAAAATTGAAGATTCCTGTTAACAAGAAAGCTGGCTTTCCCTCTTTCTGGGCTTGTTTTTGGCCCCGTCAAACCTATTCCAAAAGTTTTGAAATTTCAAATTTTATAAAATTTGAAATACTGGTTTGGGGCATCCTATTTGTCCTTTTGGGATCCCGCAATCCATTGTAGCTCTAGGGATTTTTCCCTGTTTTCTATTTAAGGAAAAGAAAAGGAAATCATCTTGAAAACATTATCTATGCAAACAAAGCGGACGATTACGAAGCGAGAGTGAAGTGAAACGGAACGAAAGCAAAGTGATCTGCCGCTTCATTTGTCCTCGATATTGGAAATGAGGCCTGTTTTCCCCTTGGGCCTCTCTATTTTGTTGCATATACGACTATTTGGAGGTGTTGTATGAATTGAACCCTATCACAATCGTTGATGCCCGCATGGGACGCGGGAAGACCACTGCCGCAATCGACTATATGACCAAGAACCGATCAGCAAAGCGGTTCCTATACATTACTCCTTATCTGGACGAGGTGTCCAGGGTCTGCGAGCAATGCGACTTCGACCAGCCAGACGGAAAGCTCTCGACAAAGACTTCTGCTCTCAAGCGGATGCTCCACCAGAGGAAGAACATCGTTGCCACCCATTCTCTGTTTCTCCACCTGGACGAAGAAGCGCTCTCCTTGATCCACGACAATCGTTATGCCTTGATAATTGACGAGAGTCTCCAGTCCATCTTAAAGGTCCAAGTATCGAAAAAAGATCTGGATTTGATCCTCAGCCAGATGGTCACAGAGGATGAACATGGAATGATCCACTGGATTGATGAGGAGTATGTCGGAAAATTCAGTGACTATAAACGCCTGGCTGATTCAAACAGCCTTTTCCACTTGGACAGTGTCCTCATCTATCTGATGAACCCGCGTATGCTGGAGGCCTTTGACGAAGTCATCATGATGACCTATCTGTTTGAGGGCCAGTACCAGAGGGCCTATATGGACTACTTTGGATTTGAATACAGAATCATCGGCGTAACCCGTACCCCGTCTGGATGCTCCTTCTCAGATGCCCCGGATTGTCCTTCACCCACGAATTTCAATTCACTTATCCATATTGTATCTGCCCCGCGGATGAACGAAATTGGAAAAGCAAGGAACGCTCTTTCAAAAACATGGTACAGCGCAAGAGGGTATCACCATCCAGACATCAAAGCGCTCCGGAACAACATGAAGAATTTCTTCCAGCATATACCTGGCGGGAACGCAAACTCCAGAATCTGGACCACATTTCTGGACAGCAAAGAAAAGCTGATCGATGCGAAAACAGGGAGATTCCGGTATGGATTTCTTCAATTGGGCGCGAAAGCCACAAATGTTTACCGAAATCGGACAGATGTTGCTTATATGGTCAACCGATTCATGGACCCGAATATTAGCAAGATGTTCTGTATGGAGAAAGTCGCTGTAAATAACGACAGCTTCGCCCTCAGCGAAATGCTCCAATGGATTTGGAGAAGCGCTATCCGGGATGGCAGGGAAATCAATCTGTATATCCCCAGCAGGCGAATGCGGGATCTTCTCACAGGCTGGATGGATTCCATCAGCGAGGGGAACACAGCCTGCGCTTAAATGCAGCCGCAGCGTGTGCCCGGAAGGGCCGCCCCTGATATACATAGGGATTTTGGATACTTGCGCCGTCAGGCCGGCCCATTAGGCCGGGAAAGGCTTGAAGGGCAGGTGAAAAGATGTGCAGCCTTTCCTGTAGGAGTTGGAAGGTAAACAGTCCATCGTTATGACAATGCAGGAATGCTTCCTCTCATGAGGCCCGGCTGACCGCCGGTCTGCGGCCCTTTGTCATCGTAGAGCACCCCGCCTGTTAAGCAGTATGCCATACTGCCTAACAAACGGGGTGCTGTTCAGATTCCGCCTATATCCAGCGCCAGAGCCAAAATTCCCAGTCCAAATCCATCCTCAAATTGGCTGGCGGTTCAGATCTCCCTTTCCCCAGTCAGTCCATACAAAGGGCGGCGCAATGTCCCGCGGTCATTCTCCGGCGCATGGAAAGCCCGGAAGAGGGTCCTTTCGCACGCTCCTGCGCCCTCTGCGAAATCGGCTAGGCGCTGCCCAACGGCGGACTCCCAGCAGGTTTGTCCGGCCCCGGCGGCCGCCGCTTTGCACGCAGATCGTTCTGAAAAAAGGTGAGGAGAATGGCCGTCAGCGACAGCAGGGCCGCCGCCTGATATGCCAGCTGATATTCTCCGGTCATATCCACGGACCAGGCTGCCAGAGTGGGCCCGATGATCCCCCCGACGCCGTATCCGGTATTCACAATCGCATAATTTTCCGGCAGATGTGTCATCCCAAATTGCGTTGAGGCCGCAGGGATCAGGGAGACCATCCCCCCATAGGTGAATCCCGCCAGGGCGCAGCCCGCCGCGAGAAGGAACGGTGTTGTGTACAGTGCGAAAAGCAGCATATTGAGCATCTGCAGCGGCAGTATGATCCAAAATGCCGCTTTCACGCCAATCACATCGGAGACACTCCCCATCGCGAAACGCCCCGCGCCGTTGCTCACCGCAAGCAGCGTCACAAACACGGCGCCGTTTTCTACGTTTGCCTGGTGCAGGACAATGCCGGCCACATTTCCAATGACCAGCAGCCCCGCGGTCGCGCCCAGAATATAAAGCCCCCACAGCTTGTAAAATGCCGCTGTTTTGACCATCCCTCTCCAGTCCAGGTCATCCGCCGCCAGCGGTTTCCGGGAGGACGGGCGCTCTGCCGGCTCCGGAGGAGGGACCCGCTGGGCCTGCGCGCAGAGCATCAAAAGCAGCGCCGCCGCCACCGCCGTGGAATAAAACATCCTTTGGAGCCCCAGCTCCGCGGCCAGCACTTGAAAAACCGGCGACCACAGGGCTGATGAGAAAGCAGCCGCGGCAAGGCACAGTCCGGAGACCAGGCCCTTTTTTTCCGGCGGGAACCATTTGATGGCAATCACCGTCGTGGAGGCCGCGCAGAGGCCGCCGCCCGCACCCTTCAAAATTCCAAATCCCAATACCATGGCCGGCGGCGTTTCCGCGGCCCCGCACCAAAACAGCCCAACGCCCACCAGCAAAGCGCCTGCGGTCTCGCAGACGCGGGGCGAGACCCGCTCCTCCCACACGCCGCCGGCAAATGTGAACAGCGCTGTCATGAACACAGCAACCGTATAGGGCAGCGTTGCATCCACGCTTGACCACCCGTAGTCTACCACCAGCTGTTTGCTGACGATGCTCCACGAATAGTTGACACCCAGCACCAGATTCGCGACAACGGCGGCGATCAGCACCATCAGCGCCCGTCTAGATATCCGCATATCATTACCCCATTCTGCCTGTACGCGCGCAAGGATGTCCCCTGCTCCGGAAAAACGGGCCGCCCCGGCCGGACCGGATCGCCCCCACAGGTCCCAACCGGCCCGTTTCAGTTAAAATAGCGCCCCTTTTCGATCACCAGGTTCTGCCCCGTCATGTACTGTCCCATTTCGCTGGCCAAAAACAGCGCGCCATAGGCCTGGCCCCTGGCGGGGATCTCCCCGTCAAACGTCTGGTTGATATAGGGGTTTCCGAACTGGCGCATACTGATGCCGCCCTCGGCGCACTTGTCATCCTTGAATCTCTGGGCCGCCTCTGAAGTTGTCAGGCCCGGGCAGAGGGCGTTGACCCGAATGTTGGTGCCCGCGAAACGGATGGCCAGATTCCGGGTCATCGTGCAGAGGGCGCCCTTGGAGGTCGTGTAGGTGAGCCCGTTGCCCGGCTTGAGGCCATTGATCGAGGAGACGTTGATGATAACGCCCTCATTCTGGGGCAAGAAATACTTGACGGCTTCCCGGCACATCATAAAAGGTCCCCGCAGGTTGATTCCCATGATGTAGTCCCAGTGTTCATTTGTGGTGCTGTCAATGGCAAAGGACTCTCCCACGCCCGCATTATTGACCAGAATATCGACTCTGCCAAACGCCTCAATCGCCTTGTTGAAAATCCTCTCCGCCATAGTGTCCTCTGCGATGTCGCCCGCCACCGTCACCGCCTTCCCGGGATAACCGCGGGTGTTCAGGGTTTCCGCCGCCTGCTGCAGCACGTCTTCGCGCCTGCCGGTCATCACAACGTTGGATCCCTCTTCCATAAAGAGTTCGGCGATCGCATACCCGATGCCGGCGCTGGCCCCCGTGACAATACTGACCTTGCCATCCAGCAAAAGCTTGTTCATCATGTGCTCCTTTCCCGTTTTAAAATCCGCATCTGTCGCAGGATCGCGCCCTTGGCCCCTGAGATCTCACGGAGTTTCAGGCAGCAGCGCCTGCAGCAGCTGGCGCATATCCGGGATTTCCTCCATATTCCTGCACAGCCTGGAAATGGTCCCGCAGGCCTCCTCGCTGATCTGCCGGGCAGAATACCGGGCGCATTTCTGGAACTTCTCCTCAACCTGTTCCCAGGTCATTGGGTTGACCACATTCCCCAAGAGCTCATTTTCAACCTTTTCGAAAGTGCGCCCGTCTTTCAGCCGCAGCCGGATGGTATAGCCGTCGAAGGGCGGTAGCGACGGGTCCACCTCGTAGGACAGCCGTGACATCAGATCCCGGAACTCCGGCGAGTTCATTTTCTCATCAATGACCTGCTGCTCATAGGCGTCCAGGAAACAATCGCCGGTGACCGCCGCAAAAGCAACGGAATACGGATTGCTGAACAATGCCTCCGCGGGGGTCCGGGGATTCCACTTCTCCTGCTTCGGCTCAATGGTACAGCGGCAGCCGTTGCTGACGGTATAGTGGACGGCGTCGATTTCCCGCCAAGAGAAGCGGTATTCGTCCATCATGCGCAGCAGCCCGTAAATCGGCGTGTGGTTGTACTTGCATCCGGCATAGGGCTTCATGGTGACCTCTTCCCGCCAGACCCACCGCTCGCCCAGCCCGTCCACCAGGAAATCCACCGGCTCCAGATCCCCGTGCTTTATGTTTTTCAGCAGTCCGCCGGATCCCATATAGATCCCCTTGACGCCCTCCACGCCTCTTTGGGCGAGGCTGACCGACGCCACGGCATCCGAGCACACATAGCCGTGCTGCAGCCGGACCATTGGCATCCCCTCATTGTACTTTTGCTGTTCCGACTGGGGCTTGGAGCTGTAGGCCAAGCCCTGCGCGTTCCAGATCTGCTCCTTGTCCAGGCCCAGCATCTTTGCAAGCGCACCGGTGGCATATCGGGAACCGGCGCATTCGCCCGGAGTGATGGTGGTGTGGTACTGCAGGTGGATGCAGACGTGCTCCCGGGCCCCCCACTCCGCGCCGCCCACAAATGCGGTCAGGAACTCCTTTCCGCTGATGGGCCGCGCTGTCAGGCTGAGCCCCGTCAGCAGCGTGGGAACAATCCACTCGCAGATGTGCCCGCCCCGGTTGTGGGTATCCCCCAGGTCGCAGGCCCGGGCAATCGTCCCGTTGGCTAAGGCCGCCAGGGTGGGCGGGAGCTTGGTGCCGAAAACGATTACCGGGCTGCTGCCCGTGCAGTTCCAGTCCCGGATCATCTCCAGAACCGTTGGCACGGTGGGGCCCGTCGTTCCCGCGATCAGACACCCCAGCGCGTCAAAGACGTCCTTCTTCGCATACTCGATATGTTCCTCCGGGATATCCTCAAAGTGCAGGTCTGCCAGCATCTGTGCAAGCTGGCCGGCGGGATCTTCCCGGGGGGAGATCGTGTCCTCAAGCTTCATCTCCGCACTCCTCTCACTTCTTATATTTCTTTTCCCGCATCTGGGCGCAGGCCTCCAGGGTCTGGTCATAGATTTGATGTAAGGTCTCTTTGCTGTATCCATACTGGGCCAGGACATCAAACGTGTTGTACCCCAGCGGATACGCACAGTATTCCGTCTGCTCCTCCAGGCCGCTCATCTTGATGGGGCAGCCGGGCACCTGCACCTTTGTGCCGTCCGGATAGGCAACATCGACGATCATGTTCCGCGCCTTGGTCTGGGGGTGATCAACCACCTGGGACACATCGTTGATCTTGCCATAGACCAGCTTGTTCTCCTGCAGCCTGGCGGCCAGCTCGTCCACGTCCCAGTCCTTCAGCACGTCGCTCACCAGGGCTTCCAAAGCGTCCGCATACTGGGGGCGGATCGTCTCATTTTCAAATCTGGGATCGTCCATCCACTCCGGATGGCGCACGATGCTGCAGAATTTAGCGAACTGATCGTTTGTGGATATGCCCAGATAAATCGAGCGGCCGCCCTTGCATTTGAAGCTGTTGAACGGACAGGCCGTCCACTGCCGGTTGCCTGTGGCGTGAGGAATATTGCCGGTGGCAAGATAGGCGCTGCTGAAATTCTCCATAATCGCGATGATGGAATCCATCATGGAAACATCCACCCGATGGCCAACCCCGTTGATGCGGGCGTCCATGAGGGCCCCCAGTGTCCCGATGCAGCCCACCAATCCCGCGGCCGCGTCGGCGATGGCGGCGCCGCACTTCACGGGTTCGCCTCCCGCTTCGCCATTGATGCTCATGAGCCCGGCTTCAGCCTGAACGGCGCCATCGTACGCCGCGTGATCCCGGTAGGGCCCTGTCTGCCCATAGCCGGAGATGGAGGTGTATACGATTTTGGGATTGACCGCCTTCATTGCCTCATATGTCAGCCCGTATTTTTCCAGCGTCCCCGGCTTGAAATTCTCGATAACCACATCGGCGGTCTTCAGCATCTCAAAAAAGACGGCCTTCTGCCTCTCGTCCTTCAGGTTCATGACCACGCTCTTCTTGCCGCGGTTCCGAGTCGTATAGTTCGTGCTGCATTCATTGACAACGGCGGTGCTGTACCGGGTAGAGTCCCCGCTCGGCGGATTCTCCAGTTTAATGATCTCAGCGCCCATATCGCTCAGGAGGAGCGTTGCAAAAGGCCCCGCGAAAAACTGTGTGAAGTCCAGTATTTTAATCCCTTCCAGCGGTTTTTTCATAATCGGTCCACCCTTCTTTCAATTATGCGCGCCGCCATATCCGGCCTTTTGAACAGAGGTGCGTCAGCTGATTTCACTGACGCACCTCTGTTTCAAACGCTTCCGTCAGGGGCGCGGCGCAGGCCCTATGGGTTCAGCCCATGCTGCGGCTGGTTACAGATATTGGCCGTTGTCGCAGACAATCACCTGTCCCGTGACCGCTCTGGACATATCAGAACCCAGGAACAGCGCCAGATTCGCCTGATCCGCAGGGACAGTCGGCACATTGCGGACAGAGTGGCTGTGGAGGATTCCGATGTTGTCCTCACCCGCGGGGGCATGGAAGCTGTCGCCGCTCTCCTGGGCCAGCGAGGCGGGCGTGACCGTAAAGCCGGGGCACAGCGCGTTGATGTGTACGCCCGTACCCACACAGCGGATCGCGATGTTCTTGACCATGGTATTGAGCGCCCCCTTCGTGGAGCTGTAAACCGTGCCGCACAGGGGCCGCACGCCATTGACAGAGGAGACCACCACGATATTGCCGTAATTCTGCGGCAGCATAATTTTCAGGGCTGCCCTGCAATACCGCGCGGGTCCCTTGAAGTTCGTCTCTACAACGACATCCAGCAGATCGTCGGGGAAGGTCTCGGCGCGGTAGCCTTCGCCGATGCCCGCATTGAGCAGCATGGTGTCCAGCCGGCCGTACTTCTCCAGGATCGTACTGAACAGCTTCTCCGTGTCCTCCTTGGAGCACGCGTCTGCCGGAATGGCAATGACCTCCGCGCCCGGAACTCTCTCACGGATTTTTTGGGCGGCGGCCTCCAGTTTTTCCCTGCCGCGGGCGGTGATCACCAGCCGGCCGCCGTGCTTGGCGTAAAGCTCGGCCATATCATAGCCCATGCCGTAGGAGGCCCCGGTCACCAGGCACACCTTGCCATCCATCAGCTTCCCGTAATTCAGATCCGGCTCCGGATTGTTCAGCAGCTCAACATAGGCATCCGCAGAGGGATGATAGTTCTGATTGATATAGTGCTCATCTAAGTTCTTTGGAAACAACATAACAAGATCCTCCTACAAATATTTGCAGCCGTTGGACTGCGCTCTTTTCAGGTTGTACCGTTACCTGCGGCATCACTCCCGGCCGGAAGCCGCCGCGAAGAGTTTGTCGTTGGGCATGATTCTGGACAGGACAAAGCCGATCACCAGGAACAGGGCCAGCACCAGAAACGCCGGGTTGTAGGAGCCTGTCACATCCACAATGCGGGCGCTGACCAGCGGGCCCACCAGGGCGGCCACAGAGAAACCGTTCGTAATCACCCCGTAGATGGCGCCCAGGTGCCGCCTTCCAAAGATGCCCGCTGCCGTGTTCCAGACCAGCGGAATGGCAGCGCCGTAAAAGAAGCCCAGGACGAACGTCCCGATATTCAAAGCCGCCGCAGTCGTGTAAAAGCGGAAGAGCAGGATATTGATGCACTGGGCGATGAAGATCAGCGACCAGGTGTTGCGCACCCCCAGCTTGTCGGAGATCGTGGACACGAACAAGCGTCCCAGGCCGTTGGACAGGCCCAACAGCATCAGCATCGTCACCGCCAGGGCCGCGGCGTCACCAGTCGTGTACTGAACCTCCGCGATCTTCGTCATCTGGGACGTCATCATCTGTCCGCCCATGCCGGCCGCGGCAAACATGGAGAAGCAGATCCACAATTCCTTGGTTCGGATGGCCTCCTTCAGGCCCTTGGTGTTTTTATACAAGGTCTTCTGGTCCGCCTCTTCGGCGGCTTTCGCCGCGGCAACCACCGCGGGATCGCTGGAATTCGTCCGCTCCGGCTCCGGGAGGAACTGGGCCAGAATCATGATAATCACAAAGCTTCCGATGCCGATCGCCATATAGGCGGTCCGGTTGTCGTAGTTGTTCTGGATCCAGCGGATCAGCGGAGACATATAGAAAGAGGTCCAGCCCATGCCGGCGCCCACAATGCCGGCCACGAGCCCCTTGTATTTCAGGGGGGCCAGCTTCTGCGCCGTGGGGGTGGTATTGCTGGTGAAGGATGTAGAGGCCGCACCCATCAGCACGATGATGGCGAAGCAGATCAGCGGGTAAGACGAGGTATTGCCGGCGATGACCAGGCCCAGCCCAATGCAGACCGCGCCGAACATCACAAAGTACTTGGGCTTGGTCTTGTCGTTGAAATGTCCCACGACAATGGCCCACAGTGAGGTGAAAACCATCATCAGGGATGCCGGGAGCGCCATCTGCACGGTGGTCCATCCGTGCTCGGCCGCCGTAGCGCCCCCCAGAAGGGACCAGCAGTACTGCGCGCCGGCGCTGAGGTTGATCAGCATGGCAACGATGGTTGCCTGAATCGCCTTTTTACTAAATTTCTCTTGTGTCATTTTGCCCTCCTAACAATTCTCCCAATGGAAAAGCTTATGAAGAACGCGACAGTATCTCGTCCACCTGGAATGGGTATCATCCAAGTGTGCTCCATATCCCCCCTTCTCCTATCCTTTCTCTATTCTGTGCAAAAGGGATCCCGCCCCGAAAACCGCTTTGATGTTTGAGTGCATATGGCCGGTTGCTTTGGGAACAGTTCCCTCTCGGGCGTTTCGTTCGGACGGCGGCCTGCCGGATATCTGCGGCCTTCCCCATATGGAACGGCTGGTTTCCCCGCTTTCCCATCGAGGCTGGTATGCCGCCGCGCCGGTCAGCTGTTGCCGTCCTGTTTTTCCCTGCCGGTGCCCACCACTTGGACATGGCACCACCGCTCAAACATCCTGACCAGATTCAAACAGTCGCTCTTATTGCCGGATTCCGCGGCTGCGGCGCGCCACAGCTGGGCGGTGGTATTTGCCAGAAAAGCCGGCACCTCCAGCGCCTTGGCCGTCTGGGTAAACAAATAGATGTCCTTCAGCATCAGCTCCATTGTGAAGTTGAAGTCCTTGCCGGGGAAGATCAGATTTGGATATTTGTTCATGGAGGCATCATTCCTTCCACTGCCGGAGGAGATCACGGCCGCCGCATACGCAGGGTCGATTCCCGCCCGGGCCGCCACCATGATCGCCTCCGTAGTGGCCGCCGTGCAGAGCGCCGACAGGAAATTGTTGATGCATTTCATGGTGTCCCCCGTGCCGCTGCCCCCCATATAATGCAGCTTTTCCGGGGAGCCGATGGTCTCCAGGATCGGGCGGACGCGGTCAAAGGCCTCCCTTTTGCCGCCGGCCATAATCGTCAGCGTCTGCGCAATTGCGCCGGCGATGCCGCCGCTCACGCAGGCGTCCACCAGATCGATCCCCTTGGCCTCAAGCGCTTGATTGAGCCTCTGCGTGCAGATCGGATCCGCGCTGGTCAGGTCTATCACCGTCATGCCGGGCCTTCCGCACTGCAGGACGCCGCCCTCGCCGGTGATCAGCTGCTCCACCTGCACGGAGGTGGGCATGCAGAGCAGGATGATGTCGCTCTTGCCAATGAGATCGGCGGAGCTCTCGCTGGGCAGGCACCCGCCCGCCAGCATCTCATCTATGCGGGCGCATTTCCCTGCGGCATCCGGGGCCAGCGGAGAAAAGCCGTGGGTCTGCTCACTGTTCCTGCGATATGTGGGAAGCACCATCTGATAGCCGCTTTTGAAAAGGCCGTAACAGATCGGGAACCCAATGGACCCCAACCCAATCCAGCCCAGTCTCTGTTTTTGAAGATCCATATCATCCTCCTGAATTGCTCCGTCCCCGCGTTCAGCCGTCAAGGCCCAGAAGCCTGGCGGGATTCCGCTGGCACATCTTCCAAACCTCTTCTTCCGAGCATCCGAACTGCAGCATCATCGCAATGTGCAGCCGCATACACAGGGCCGGCGATGGATCTGTGATTTGAGAGCCATCCGTACTCATGAGGCAGTGATCCGCGCCGAACATCCGGACGCAGTTTACAAATCTCCGCGGGTCAAAGGAGCCGTTCCGCGGCATGACCATGCCGTAAGTAAGCTCCAGCAGCGCTCCCTGGTCCACACAGGCGCCCAGTTCCTCCTCGCAGAAAGCCGGCCAGATTTCCACCAGGGGATGTGTCGCCACCAGCTTGGTTATCCCGTTTTCCTTCGCCGCCCGAAACATGGCGATGGTCTCATCAAAGGCCATGTGACCGCTGCAAACGGCCATATCATAGGTTTTCGCGATCTGCAGGATACGGGGTACCTCCGGCTTTAGACGCCCCTGCTCATCCAATATGCGGATGCCGCCTTCCTGCCCCAGCGCCCTCCGGCAGTTTGCCGCGTCAAAGGCGGGGAACCACAGGACCCTGCATCCCATTTTCGCGTGTGTTTCTACGGTCTCCGGGGCATAGTCCAATCCGCCTGTGGTGGCAAACCCAATTGTCACACTGCCGGCGGTAAACACCTCCGGGACGATGGAGCGGGCCAATTGCGCGTCTGCCGTGGTGGGGGCGAAGAAGCTCTTGGCCACGTATCCCCGCATTCCCAGAGCGGCCGCCTCCCGGGCCGCGGCAATGGCGTCATAGCCCCTGCAGGTGCTGGGGTCCGGCGCGATGTGCACGTGCAGGTCGATCGCGCCGCTGAGAAGGCGCTCGATACTCTCCGCGCTGGGCGTCAGCATCATTCCGAATTGATTGGTCGCCATGGTTTTCAACCCCTTTCTGTCGGGAGGGCCCTCATTCATACTCAAACTGTCCATTTCCCAGGAGGAGGCCGCCGTTGGAATCCAGCAGCCGGAAGATGATCTTCCCCGGCTGGGCATCCCAGGCCTGCAGATGGACGGTCTGGCCGGGAAAGCAGACATTGCGCATCTGGACGTAAATCTTTTTCACCCGTTCCGGCTGATACGGGATCACGGCCTGCAGCAGCATCCGGGAGGCATAGCCCATCGTGCATAGCCCTTGGTTGAACGGCATCGGGTATCCGTACGCCCCGGACACGCTGGGATCAATATGCACGGAATAGGTGTCTCCGGAGAGGCGGTAGAGAACGGCGATATTATCCGGCATATACTCTTCCGCCTCATAGTCTGGGGAGGTCTCCGGAAATTCGATCCTGCGGGAATCAAACGCCGGGCCGCCATAGCCGCCAAACGCGGCGTGATAATGATAGCTGTGCATCGTGCAGACGGGGTTGCCCGCCCGGTCATATACATCCATCTGGCAGTCCGCTACAACGCCCCGCCCCTCTCCGCGGTCATAGACAGCATTCAGGCGGTCCTCCGTCAAGAACATACCCTCCGCGGCAATCGGCCTGAAAACGGTCAGCTCCATCGCCATGTGAAGGCGGTTGGGAACGTGTCCCAGCCGCTCCACAATGAAATCGCTGGCAATTTCGTTGGGGCCGTACGGCACGTGCCGGACGGGATTCATATTGACGGAGTTGATGTAGGGAACCATTCCAAAGGTCGGCAGGACCTTCATCCCCCCGGGATTCCGCTCGTAGATATAGGGCAGGTCGTTCTTGGTGGCGCCGACTCCAAGGGCGTACAGCGCCACGTCGCGCCACGTGTACTCCAGGGTCCGGGGGCCCAGCCCCTTTCCGAGAATAGGGGAAAAATCGATCCTTTCTTCCAAGCAAAACGCTCCTTCCGACGCGGGTCAGCCCATATCCTTTACGGCCAGCGCCCGGGCAATGTTGCGGCGCTGGATCTGATTGGTGCCGCTGAAGATCTGGAAGATCTTGGCATCCCGCATATACTTTTCCACAGGGTAATCATGCATATACCCGTATCCGCCCAGCACCTGGACCGCATCGGTGGTGGTCTGCATGGTGCAGTCAGAGATGAACATCTTGCAGATACTGGGAAGCGTGCCGGTGTCGAGCCCCTGATCCTGTGCCATCAGCGTCTGGTACATGAGCGCCCGGGAGGCCTCTGTCCTGGCCTTCATGTCGGCGATCAGGAACCCCAGGCCCTCATGATCGATGATGCGTTTTCCAAACTGGCGGCGCGTCTTGGCGTACTCCACCGCTTCATCCAGCGCAGCCTGGGCCAGGCCCACATTAAAGGACATCCCCAATGCGCGCCCCTCGTTTGTGATGACCCCGAGACTGGCTCCGAAGCCCTTTCCGACTTCGCCAATCACATGATCCTCCGGGACGCGGACATCCTCCAGGATGATCTCCGCGGTTTCCGAGAGCTTCAGCCCCATCTTGTACTCTTTTTTGCCGATCTGAACGCCCCGTTCCTTTTCAATGAAGAAGAACGTAATGCCCTGGCTGGCCCGCTTGCTCTTGTCCGTCCAGGCGGCAATCAGGAAGTGATCGGCGATGGGGGCATTGGACATAAAGCACTTCGTTCCGTTGATGACCCACTCCCGTGCGCCCTCATCAAACATGGCCGTGGACTTCATGGCAGCCGCATCGGAACCGGCATTCGGCTCAGTAATGGCAAACGCGCCGGCCGACTCACCGGCCAGGATGCGCTCCGCCCAGGCCCTCTTCTCCTCATCGGGCATCTTGGTCTGCAAAATCAGCGGGAAATAGGTCCCCGCGTTATAGAAGCTGAACGCAAATCCCGCGTCGACCTTGGCAATCTGCTCCATGATGAGGGCCTGCGTGACCTTGTCAAAGCCAAGGCCGCCCCACTCCTCGGGGATATTCATCCCGTAAAAGCCGGCCTCCGCCAGAGTTTTCAAAACATCCATCGGGAATTTTCCGCGGCCGTCATCCGCTCTTTCCAGCTCGTCAATCCGCCCTTCCAGCTCTTTCTTCGTGATGGCATAGGCCATCTCAGCCAATTCTCTCTGTTCGTCAGTGGCCATCAGGTATTCAACCATGTTCATTACTCCCTTCGATTTTGGTTTGATTTCCGAAGCCGGCGTCTTCGCGGGCCGCTCAGCGGACGCCCATCCAGCTGGAGATCACCATCTTCTGCACCTCGCTGGTGCCCTCGTAGATCTCCGTGATCTTGGCGTCCCGCATCATGCGCTCGATGGGGTACTCCCGGGTATAGCCATAGCCGCCGAAGAGCTGCAGGCACCGCCGGGCCACGTCGTTGGCGTTCTGGGAGGCCACCAGCTTCGCCATGGCCGCCAGATGGCTGTACGGCTCGTGAGCGTCCTTGGCACAAGCCGCCCGGTACACCAGCAGCCGCGCCGCATCCGTGTTGGCCTGCATCTGGGCCAGCTCGAACTGGGTGTTCTGGAAGGCGGACAGGGGCTGGCCGAACTGCTTGCGGGTCTTGACATATTCCACCGTCTCGTCGATGGCCCCCTGGGCGATGCCCACCGCCTGGGCGGCAATGCCGATCCGGCCGCCGTCCAGGGTCATCATGGCGTACTTGAAGCCCTTGCCCTCCTCGCCCAGCAGGTTCTCCCGGGGGACGATGCAGTCCTCGAACACCAGCTCGCAGGTGGAGGAGGCGCGGATGCCCATCTTCTCCTCGTGCTTGCCGACTTTGAAGCCCGGGAAGCCCTTCTCCACGATGAAGGCGGAGATGCCGTGGTTCCCCTTCTCCTTGTCCGTCATGGCCATCACCACGTAAATTTCGGCCGGGCCCGCGTTGGTGATGAAGATCTTGCTGCCGTTGAGGACATAGTGGTCCCCGTCCAGCACGGCGGTGGTCTTCTGGCCGCTGGCGTCCGTACCGGCGCCCGGCTCGGTCAGGCCGAAGGCGCCCAGCTTCTCCCCCTTCGCCAAGGGGACCAGATACTTCTGCTTCTGCTCCTCCGTGCCGAAGAGGAAAATCGGCGTGGCGCACAGGGACGTGTGGGCGGACACGATCACGCCGGTGGAGGCGCAGGCCTTGCTCAGCTCCTCCACGCACTGCACGTAGGAGAGATTGTCCATCCCCGTGCCGCCGTACTCCTCGGGGAACGGGATGCCCAGCAGGCCCATCTCCGCCATCTGGGCAACCGTCTCCGCGGGGAAGCGCTCTTCCTTGTCGATCTCCGCCGCCAGGGGCTTTACCGCCCCCTGGGCAAAGTCCCGGTACATCTGCTGGAGTTCTGCGTGCATCTCATCCTGTCGGAAATCCATGGTGCGGTCCTCCTTATATGATGTTTGAATTTACGTTTCCGGAATCAGGCCTCTTTCAGCTTTTTGACCTCCGCGGTCAGCAGGGGCAGCACCTCAAACAGGTTCCCCACGATGCCGTAGTGGGCGATTTCAAAAATAGGAGCCTCCGGGTCCTTGTTGATGGCCACGATGCAGTCCGAGCCGGACATACCGGCCTGGTGCTGGATGGCGCCGGAGATGCCGCAGGCGATGTACAGCTTGGGGGCCACCGTCTTGCCGGTCTGCCCCACCTGGTGGGCGTGGCTGATCCAGCCGGAGTCCACCGCCGCACGGGAGGCGCCCACCGTGGCGCCCAGGGCATCCGCCAGGGGCTTGATGTAGTTCTCAAAGCCCTCCGGGCCGCCGACGCCCCGGCCGCCGGAGACGATGATGTCCGCGCCCTCCAGATCCACGATCTCCTCCGCCGCGTCATGGATGACGCGGATCAGCTCCGTCCGGATGTCCTCCGGCGCCACATGATAGTCCTCCCGGATGATCTCCGCGTGGGGCTCCACCGGGGCGGCCTTCTTGAACACGCCGGGGCGCACCGTGCCGATCTGGGGCCGGGTGTCGGAGCAGAGGATGGTGGCCATCAGGTTGCCGCCGAAGGCCGGCCGGGTCCAGGCGATGTCGCC
>OODJ01001746.1_pt1 | contig 16227 bp, 24 predicted proteins | sample 1671611 | NCBI WGS metagenome assembly OODJ01 (sample SAMN06348174, study PRJEB24527) | human gut metagenome | biome: human gut; feature: ankylosing spondylitis patient; material: feces | host: Homo sapiens | place: China | collected 2015-10 | reverse complement strand
CAGACTGTCGGAGCTGTCCGGCGGTCTGGCCAGCCTCCCGGAGCCTGTGCTGGACGTGCTGGCATGGCAGCTCCATGTGGAGGGCTACGAGACCGCCGTGGACGTGGCGGCCAAACGCCAGCTCATCGCGGGCAGCCTGCTGCTGCACCGGCGCCGGGGCACGCCCTGGGCCGTGCGCACGGCCTTGGAAGCGGCACTCCATGTCCCGGCGACGGTGCAGCAGTGGTTCGAGTACGGGGGCGAGCCCTATTTTTTCCGCGTCCGGCTGGAGCTCGGTGGTGCCGAGCTTGATGAGGCCGCCCAGCGCAACGCCTTGCAGCTGATCCTAGACTATAAAAACGTGCGCAGCTGGCTGGATTATCTTGAGGCTGCCAGCTCGATTCCCTGCCGTGAGAATGTGGCCGTGGCCAGCGTCAGCCGCACCATGATGCGGACATGTTTCCATTCACCCAAACCGCCCGTTGTTCCCTGCCCTGTGCATGTGGCCGGCTGTGCGGTCGTTATAACAAGGAGCGTCATATGCCCGAAAAGATAGCCACTGTGCCCACGGGCCCCAAGGACGAGACGCCCATCTCCGGCGTGACCACGGAAAATCCCGATTTTTTCTGCCTGCTCACGGAGGCTGGCAGCAGGCTGGAGGCGGCCGCCAAGGCGGCGGGCAAGCCCGTGGTCCTGAGCCATATATCCGTAGGCGATGGCGGCGGCGAAAGCGTCACGCCGGACGTGTCCGTTGAGGCGCTCGTTCAGGAGGTCTACCGCCGCCCCATCGACACGCTGTCGCAGGATGAGACCGATATCAACATTTGCTGGGCGCACATCGTTATCCCGGCCAGCGAAGGCGGGTGGTGGATCAGGGAGTTCGGCGTCTGGGCGCAGCCCCTTGATGACGGGGAGCCGGTGCTCTACGCCTACGGCAATCATGCCCCGTACTACAAGCTCAAGAGTTCGGTGGGGCAGGCCACCACCCACGAGCTTTCGGTGCCCATCATCCTTTCCGGCACGGCGGATGTGAGGATCTTGGTGGCGGATGCGGGCTATGCCTCCCGGCAGGAAGTGCAGCAGCTCTCCCGCATCGTGGAGGCCCTGCGCCATCCCCAGGAAGCCTTCTGGACGCTGAAATCTCCGGTGGAGGAGGGGGGTACCCTCGATCTGCCCGAAGATCTGGCCTATCTGCCGGGCGAGCATCTGATCGACCTCTTTTGGAACAGCCTCATCTGTGCCCCCGGCCAGCAGTACGAGGAGATCCCCGCCCCGGAGGATGCCAGCGTGTCTGCCTCCCTGCGTCTGTTGTTTGCTGCCCCTGCAGGCAGTGAGTTTCGCATCGTTATCCGTCCCTACAGCATCCAGCCCCGTCTGGCATAGGAGAAAATCTCATGAGTGCCCCTTTCCTTTGGCGCAAACTGTTCGGTGATGATACTTCCGCCACCAAGCTCCTCAGCGGCCTGCTTTCCTGGAGCGACAAAATACCGCTGGCCCCCGGATCGGCTTCGGCAGGCAAGGCCGAGGCAGCGGCCCGCGAGGATCATGTGCATCCTCTGCCCGGCAAGCTGCTGACCGCTCGCACCATCGACGGGATCAGCTTTGATGGGGGCGGAGATCTTTCCCGTTACGCCCTTTGTTCCACGGCTGGGGCGACTGTGGCGAAAACGGTGACGGTCAGCAACTTCTTGCTCAAGGTTGGCGCTGTCGTGGTGGTGAAGTTCGCCAATACCAATACCGCGGCCTCTCCGACCCTCAACGTCAGCGGCACAGGGGCCAAAGGCATCTTTTTCGGCGGTGCGGCCATCGGTGCCGGAGCCGTGATTGCCGGGCGCACCTACACCCTGGTCTATGACGGTGTGGGCTGGGAACTGGTGGGGGATCTGTACGCCCAGCAGGTTTCCGACCTCATTGCCGAGCTGGACTTCCTGCGGAAGCTGAAGATCGGTGCGCCCCGCTATCATTGCTCTACCACGTTGCCGGATCGCCATGCCTGGATCAACGGTGACTTCATCGCCTTCGAGGATGCGCCGGAGTTCGGTGAAAAGTACGAAGCGGGCGGATTTGACGGCATGGTCATGCCCTGGGATGCCGATGAGGAGCATCAGGCAGCCCATCTTGGCCAGTTCCGCCCTGATTCCGCTAACCCAACGGGATTATTCCTTCCTGTGGATGGCGGACAGTTTTTCCGAAATTGGGGGCCTGCGGGAGGTGCGGAGGCCGGTGCCTGGGGCCGGGATGAGATCAGGGATATTTCTGGAGCCATTGAAAAAGTCGCTTGGCTATATGGCTCAGAATGTACCGGTGTTTTTTCGTCAAGCACGCGGCATAATCGCTTTAATATGCAGGATAACTCAAGCGTACCTGTTGGGGGATTGAATCTGGAATTTTCTGCAGCGAATAGTGTCCCTACCGGCCCCCAGAATGTCCCCCAGCACATCTGGCAGCCTGTTTGTCTGTATCTAGGCAGGCCTGCCTAAGTAGAAAATCACGGGCTGCCATATATGGGGCGGGACATTTTCCGGTCCGGTGGGTGTGTTCCGTGAGGAATCAAAAAACAGTCTGGAGAGCGGGAAATTGATACTACTCCCAGTATATGCCTGAATAGAAATACCATTGCGATCTACATGGAAGACCCCTTCCGCATCATCCATGAGGATTGAACCTCCCCCAGATCCGCGTGCAAAACTGGCCATGCCTGTAAGTGCCCTCATGGCATCGGATGCCCAGCTGCCTGCGGGATTATCCCCTCCCGGCCCCCAATTTCGGAAAAACTTTCGTCCATCTCTAACCACTCCCCCTAGAAGGAGATTGCTATGGCAGCCATGATGTACATGTTCGACGTGAAGACCCGCGAGTACAAGGGCTCTCGCCCGGCGCAGGAAGTCAACGGCAAGCCTCTGACCAGGAGCGCGACTGCCACCACCACGCCGCCGCCTGCCTCTATCCCGGAAGGGTATGTCGCCCGCTGGACGGGGAGTGAATGGGAGCTGGTGGAGGATCACCGCCAGCATCTGGACAGCAAGGGGACGAAGCAGGGCGGCACGCCGTACTGGCTGCCGTCCGAAGGCGACGACTGGCAGAGCCAGCCCCGCCACACCGAAGACCTCGGCCCGCTGCCGGATGGTGCGGTCACGGTGCGCCCGGAAAAGCCCCTGTCTGTCGTGAAAGAAGAAAAAGAGCGTGAAATCAGGTCTGCCTATGATGCGGCCATCGTAGCCAGCCTAACCATGCCTGCCGCCAGCCCTTCCGTGACTGAGGTATCGGTGGCGGCTGCCTCCTTGGCTGCTGTTGATCCTGATGGCCCTGACACTATCCTCGCGCTGCATGCGGCTCGTCGGGACGAGCTGCTGGCCCTCATCCAGGCTGCTGACAGCGTCGCCGCCGTCCAGGCTGTGGAGGTGACGTATGCAGTCTGAGCCCGTCCCAGATGCCCGGGCGCGGGGCGAAGGCGTCCCCTTCCAGAGGATTCGCCGAATCACCGGTTATCTGGTCGGTACGCTTGATCGCTTCAACAACGCCAAGCGTGCAGAGGAGCGGGATCGGATCAAGCACGGCTTGGGAGGGCAGCGATGACCGGCGGTGAAGGGGCGGACAGATCCTGCGGCATCATCGAGGAGCAGTATATCACGGCTCCCCTGAGCCGGGGAGGGGACGGCATCACGGTGTACGGCAGCGACGGCCCTGTGGTTATCCGCAACTGTACGGTCGATCTTGGCCGCTGGCCCCTGGACAAGCTGGATGAAGGCATCTCCGGCGTGGACGGGGCTCGTGCCGTGATCCGCCGTACACGGGTGACGAGAGTGGGAAAGGCCATCCTGTGGGGCAACGGCGATTACCCAGCTACGGATCCGGACGCGGAGCTGGTGCTGGAGGATTGTATCATCCGGGATGTTGGCCGCCGTGCCCCGGAGGCCCAGGATGGTGTGCGCGTCATCATGCGCCGCTGCGTGATCCGCAATTGGGGCATCGGCAGCCGCTTCACGGTGCGGAGTTTCGGGGCGTGGGCGCACGATGGGGCCAGTATCCGGGCCGAAGACTGCGTTTTCTGGCAGGATCGCTTCTGGCAGTCCGGGCTGCGGGGCTTTGTGGTCGATCTGGCCAACTGGATTGGCTGGTGCTTCAACCGGCGGGACTGGAACCCGCTGCACTGGCTTTTGCCCGGTGTTTGTCGGGGGCTCACTGCCAGCCAGAAGGGAAAGGTCAGTGCCAGTCGCTGCTGGGCGAATCGCTGGTGGATCAGGCTGCAGGGGCATCGAGGCCCCAGGATGTCCAAAAAGGAGGCCCTTGCCCTCATGGCGGAATTGGAAGGCAGGCTGCTTTGACGGTAGGGACATTCCCCCGCATAGTGCCGGAAAGGAGAGGTACTATGCCTGTGATTTTTTTGCCGTATAAGAAAAAGCCCTGGATCTGCAAATTTCGGGAACCATGGAGCGGACGTCCACGCGTCCGCTCCTTCCATAGCGAACAGGAGGCGCTGGACTTCGAGAGGGTCCAGCGCCTTATTTTTGAGCGGGAGAAAGCCCTGGTGCGCCGGGCCAGATACAAAGGCCGCCAGCCGGAGAAGACGCTCACTGTGGCCGAGTTGCTGTCAGCCTATATCGAGGCCCGGCAGAGCCTGTCCACGCGGACGACGGCCATGCAGCACCTCCGCAGTTTTGCGGACATCTACGGGCACCGAAAAGCGCACTGCATCAGCGTGGACGACGTGCTGGCGTGGATGGAGATAATGCGCCAGCGCGGGGCTGGCGCCGCCACGGTCAGCCGAAGGGCGGCCATCCTCAAGGGGGCATGGGCATGGGCCTGCCGCAGCCGGCATTTGGACAGCAACGCGCTATCCGTGCTGCGCATCCCCACCGTGCGCTCGCAGCGCATCGACCCTCCCACGTTGCAGGAGGCCCGGCGTCTGTACGCTGTGGCTGCGGAGCATGTGCAGCGGGTGATTGCTCTGGGCATGGGCATGGGGCCGCGCATCGGCCCCAGCGAGCTGTTCCGTCTGCGCTGGCTGGACGTTGATTTGGATAGCCGCCTGATCCGTATGCCCAATGCCCGCAAGGGCGCTGAGTTTGAAGCCCGGAGTATCCCTGTCCGTGATGATCTGCTGCCCCTGCTGCGGCGCTGGCAGCAGGCGGATGCCGCAGCAGGCGTGGAGTTCGTCATCCACTATCGTGGCCGTCCGGTGCTTTCCATCAGCAGGGCATGGCACAACGCCCTGCGCAGAGCCGGGATCGGCAGACGTCTTCGCCCCTATGATCTGCGCCATGCCTTCGCTTCCCACGCCCTGGATCACGGTGCTGACCGCAAATGCGTCGCCGAGGTCATGGGACACAAGAACGAAGGCATGCTGCTGCAAATCTATCAGCATACGCTGCTGCGCCAGCGCCGCCGGGCCGTCAATGCGGGGCCGGGACTGCGCGTGAAATGATCTCAAAGCCCCCGTTTTCGGGGGGCATTTTTTTTGCCATTTAGCCGATTTTCTTCATTTTTTTGTGTACGACACCGCCGCCATATTGTATAGATAAGTTATTGAAATTCAACAACTTACCTCAAAGGAGCCTGAGAATGAGCAGCTACACCGTTATCCGCAACGCCAGCTACATCCTGTTTCATGTTTCCTGCAAGAACTTGCCAGAAAGCACTGTGGGAGAGCTGGGCTACCGTTTCCGCACTGGTGACATGGAGGGCGCTTCGAGCGTCGTCAGCTGGTTCATGGATGAGCTGCGCGAAACCATGTCGGAAGACGCCATCAGAAAGGCCTTCATCCTGCTGGACATCATCAACAACGAGATGCTGGAAGAGATCATCGAAGGGGCCTAGGCCGTATCATCCCTGCTCCGGTGGTGCCACACGCCGGGGCAGGGCAACCTCAACCAAAAGGACACCATCATGAACAGCTACGAAGAAAAGCAGGAAGCCCGCCGGGCACGCTACGAAGAAAAGGCCAGCCGGCTGCGTGACGAAGCGCACCGGCTCCACGACCAGGCCCACGAGATGGCCTCGGCCATCCCCTTTGGCCAGCCCATCCTCGTGGGGCATCACTCCGAGGGCCGGGACAGGCGCTACCGCGACCGCATCCACAATACGTTCGGCAAGGCCTTCGCCACGATGGACAAGGCCGATTACTACGAGGAGAAGGCCGCCAAGGTCGGGAGCGGCGGCATCTCCAGCGATGATCCTGATGCCCTGGACAAGCTCAATGACAAGCTGGAGAACCTGCGGCGGAACCACGAGTTCATGAAGGCGGCCAATGCCGCCATCCGCAAGGGCAAGACGCCCGAAGCCAAACTGGCGAACCTCATGGCGCTGGGCGTGAGCGAAGGGGAAGCGCAGGACATCCTCAAGCCTGACTGTCTGGGGCGTGTTGGCTTCGCGCCTTACTCCCTCCAGAACAGCAACGCCAACATCCGCCGGGTGGAGCAGCGCATCCGCGAACTGGAGCGGGCCGCCGCTGCCGAGAGCAGGGAAGAGGAGGGGCAGGGATACACCTACCGGGAAGACACCGAGGAAAACCGGATAATGTTCCTTTTCCCGGGCAAGCCCGATGACGATACCCGCCAGCTGCTCAAGGGCCACGGCTTCCGCTGGTCTCCCACCAGAAAGGCGTGGGTACGGATGCTGAACAACCGTGGCCGTTACGCCGCCATGCGCGTCCGTGAAAAGCTGGACGCCTGATAAGCAAGCCCCGCTTCGGCGGGGCTGCATCCTGTCTGTACTGTAATCCGCCCCGCCCGGTCGTGCCACAGGCCGGGCAGGGCACAACAAAGGAGCCACCTCATGCACACCATGTTTTCCCCCACCGTCTTCCTGGACAGCCCGGAATATCTGGGCCGCCTCGTCATCAGCTACAGCAGGGTCTACACGGTCGTCCGCACTCGTCAGAGCTACGGCAGGCCCGAGCTGTTCATCGCCACCCCGGAAGGGCAGGACGGGCGGCCTTACGGCCAATGGGTCCCCGCCCATGTCATCGCCGAGCCGTACCGTACCATCATCCACTGGCACCCCAATACGGAGTTTCGCGAGGATCAGTCCAGCTGCGAGGCCCTGTATCAGTCCGTTCTGCAGGCCAATGAGGTTCGCGCCCAGGAGCAGGCCAAGGCGGATCAGGAGCGCCGCGAGCGGGAAAGCCGGTGCGAGGCCTTCTGGAAGGAACACACGCCGGAATGGGCCAGGGGCTACCTCGTCGCCGAGTTGCGCGAGGATGAGAGCGACATCATGACCGACTATTTCGCGCATAGCGTGACCAGGCGCGTCCTGCTGGGCTTCTCCAAGTCCGACCGCAACAATTTCCGCGAGATGCGCAAGCTGGCGGCCACCTTCGGCCCCACGGAAAAGCTGGCCACGGAAGGGCAGGAGAATCGCGAGAACTATGCGGGCGGCTCCGGCTACTACCTGAGCGGCCCCTATCGTCACTCCGGCTGGACGATCCGCAAGGAGAGCCTCAAGTACGGCCTGCCTCGCGGCAGTATGGCTGTTCTGGACTTCGCCCACTGGCTGAAAAATGTTACATGCTGAAATAATAGGATGTTTTGCATACTTTGACAGTATTAATCTTTTTTTTATAAGATAAAAATTAAAATAGAATGCAAAAAATAGAAGAACGTTATTTTAACAAAGACATCAGGGAGGTAATAGATATGTCGCTTATATTTAAAAGAATTGAAAACAAAGATATTTTTTCACATAATTTCAGTCCTCTTGTTAGCAATAATGAGATTGCCTTTCCAAAATCGGAAGGAATTGCAGTAATTTATGGCCCAAATGGAACTGGGAAGACAAGTTTAATTAAAGTATTAGCAGATGCCAAAGATACTAAAGTTGAGTTTTCTCTTGATGGCACAGTTTATCACAAGGGAGCTGATGTCTTTCATGTAATCAATGACCAGAATAACCGTAATATTATCTCTGGTCAAACGCGTGATTTTTTTCTTGGAGATAATATTAGATATGAATTCGAGCTACAAGATCAGGTAGCAAGGGATCACAATACGATTATCACCGATATTTTATCTCTCATAAAAAATACATTTGGCATATCAGCAGGAAATAGTTATTTAATTGAATATTTGTCAAAAGATGAATTATCTACTTTTGTAAAGGATTGTGCAAATACTAGATCAAAGGGAAGAAATTATACAACAGATGCTCTCGTGACATTACTGAGATCTTTGGAGTACCATGACATTCCAGAATACGATCACGATAAGCTCGCATTTTTTCAAAATGACTTGGCAGCCAAGCAATCAATAATACGGCAGCTGGAGCCATTGAAAAAACTGAAAATTGAAAAAAATAGTCACGTCCATGAAATCGAGGAAAATACTGAGGCCATCTCTATTCTTTCGCGTTTTCGTAAAGATCAATGCATAGTATGTGATGCCAAAAATATTGATTGGAAAGCTTTATTGGACGCTAAAACTGCCCATAGGCAAAATACTCTTGAATCTTTAGATGATAATGTTAAGAAGGCTATAGAAAAGTGTATTCCACTTGTGCAGAGTTCTGATCCATTTGATATAAAGAATTGCTTACTAAAAGCAATAGAGACTGGTAATCAAGGCTTGATTTTAGCTTTATTTAATGAATTTACAATCTATAGTAAGTTATATGAAAATTTACTTGAAAACGGAATAGTCGATATTTTCCAAAAAAGTGAATTTTATTCCCATTACACTGAGTATCAGCGTATTATTTCAGAACGGCCTGACATTACAGATGAAGATTATCTCTATATTCAAGAGATAATCAATAATAGCATGAGTAAACCTCTCTCTATCGTGCGCGACCAAAATAGGAGTCTGCGAATTTATCTCTCGAATCAAGAGTTTATTGGAAAAGATCGAGATGAACTGCCCTTAAGCGCGGGCGAACAAAATTTTCTTTCGCTAACATTTGAATTTTTAAAAGCAAAAAATTCTGAATGCCCAATAGTTGTGGTTGATGATCCTATATCAAGTTTTGATTCTATCTATAAAAATAAAGTTGTCTATGCAATTGTAAAAATGTTACATCATAAAAAGAGAATCGTATTAACACACAATACTGATTTGATTCGATTGCTAGATGGTCAATATAGGCATTGTTTTAGGCTGTATTTATTCAACAATACAGATGGCGAGACTAATGGATTTGTTCAGTTAAACAATAATGAACAGGAAATGCTTATCAGTCTCGAAAAACTTCTGGCTGCTTTTAGAGGACCTGTCCCCAAGCATGTAAGAAATAAAGAATTATTCTTGATTTCCATGATTCCTTTTATGCGGGGATATGCAAATATACTTTATGATAAAGAATTATTTGACTCTCTAACCCAAGTAATGCACGGCTATAAAACGGAACAGGTTGATATTGCAGCTGCATATTCCAAACTATTTGGAGAACATTCAGAAAATCTTCCTGTCTCCTACACAATTTCTGTAGCAGATATCCTAAGTAAAACTGTTGATGCTGTACATATACTTGATCCCGAAAAGTTCCCTTTGCTTGATAGAACACTGCGCCATTCGTTTATATATTTATTTCTTCGCCTTATGGTTGAGAAAAATCTTGTTGAAAAATTCAAAATTAACACTAATCAGCATAAACAGCTAGGACAGATAATAGCAGCTGCATATCCTGATGAGAAAGATATTGGGCAGATTCGAAATCGTATTCGGCTGACATCCAAAAAAACTCTTATCAATGAGTTTAACCACTTCGAGGGTAACTTAAGCATTTTTCAACCGGCTATAGACATCACTGATCAAGCTCTTGGGAAAGAACGAACAGACCTTATATCTTTTATCAGTAGCCTCTAATTCTCTACTTTATGTTACCACCGTCTCTGATTTAAAAAGTACTTGAATATTTTTGCCGCCCTAGAGGTACTCCCCCAGGGCGGCTTTTTACATGGCGTGATAGTCAGTGAATTTTTGAGGGTTACTTGAGAGGATCAATGCCAAGCATCACCCCAATTTCTTGAGAAAAGGAAAACGTAAATTGAACGCCATCCATGACAGTTTGACTACTTTTAGGCAAATTTCCGTCGTTTCCAAGCAAGCCAAGCTTACGCATGACATCACCACGCTTTGACGGCTCCCATTCAGGCTTGATAGCTGCAATGGTAAATATGATGCCGGTAATGATATTTGCGCCTGACTTCACGGTACCGTCACCGGTACCGATGTAGAGAATGGAAGAAATTTTTCCTTCTGTGTTGGTTGAAACAAGTGCCCCATTGCTCGTACTCATGACAAGCATGGTAGTCGCTTCTTCTTGCTTTGCGATATTAACCCGCTGCTCGCTGTCGCAAGATTTGGCAGTCGCATCATAATTTGATGCAAATTCTTTGACAGTGAGATTGAAACAGGGTTTCCCCTGATTTTTCTCTTGCGCGGCCTGAGGGGCATCAATAGCAAGTATGAATCCAAACATGACCAGGATAAAAAAACACAGCACATGGGCGAACTTGCATGAACAACGTTTCTCCATCAGGTACCTCCCCAGATAAGCTGAGATTTTTATTTTTCCAGCAGCCGTTCCGTCAGCCGCCGGTTCAGGGCGCGTTCTTCTTTCAGTTCGGCTTCCAGCTCGGCGATGCGCCGCTGGCAGTCAGATACAGTGGCCGTTTCTACCGGGGCGTCGCTGGTAAGCATCTCGCCTTCCTCAAAGTAGAGCCAGTCGCGGTTCACTTCTGGGTAGGTGGTCATGATTGCATCAAGAACAACCTTACGAATTTTTTGTTGGCCGTCAGGGTTGAGATAGCCATGAAAAGTCTGCTGGGATAATCCAATACTCCTAGCAAACTTTGCTTGTGAATTATCTGCAAAGATTTCAGTAAGTTTGAGTAGGCGTTCGTAAAGTTCCATACTGACAAATTTTTTTGTTGATTTTAACAAAATTTATTGTTAAAACTCGCTTCAACAACTGAATTAAACAACTTGATTTTCCGGCTTGACCGGAGCCGCCGGGGCCGCCCCATCAAGGGCCGCCAAGAACCACCAGGACCAGATACGAGGGGAAAGGCCCGGTCCCGGCGGTATACTAGCATCCGTGGCCGTGATGGCAGCCCGCAAGGAGCAGGGCGGTCAGCAGGCTCAGGAGCAGGGGAGAGAGTTTCAGCATGGCGAGGGTTCCTCCATATTTTATTTTTTATTGCAGCGTGCTGCGCCTCAGTTCTTCCCAAGCGGTACGCAGGGGGCATCCTGCGGCATATGGGCAGAATCCGGCGTCACCTTCCCCACGCTGTCGCGCAGCCGGGCCAGCTCGCTACGCAGGGCCTCATTTTCGCTGCGCAGGCGGGAAAGCTCCGCAGCCAAAGGGCGTTCCCGCAGCACCGGGATCGGGGACCATGCATGAGGGCCTTTTTGTATCCAGCCCGGATTGGGGCCGAAGTGCGTCCAAAAATAATTGAGCCATTCATCAGGGATCTTTTCTGGCGAACCGGGATAGTCTTCTTCCTTGGCTCCGGCGTCTTTCCACGCTTGCACGCGTTCCCGTGCCTGAACATATCGGGAAACGAATTTTTTGAGAATCTTGAAATCCTCCCCGAAAACGTTTTGCAGCTCCAGGCCGCTGGTCGTGCGGATGCCGGTCAGTAGGGCGATGCGTCCCAGGGCATCATCAGGAGCGTCGGGATGGGGGGTGAGTGGCAGGATTTTTTCTTTCTTTTGTGAGGGGATGGCCGTTGCACCCGGCTCTGCCAGCATCTTTCCTTCACCGAAGTAAAGCCAGTAGCGGGAAACTTGTGGATATGCACGCAGGATGTCGTCCAGCAAGGTCACCCGTATCCTTTTCTGGCCTTCTTCATTCAGATAGCCGTTGAAGGTCGACTGCTGGCAGCCGATTTTTTTGGCAAAGGCTGTCTGGTTGCTTTTTTCAAAGAAATCAACGAGTTTTCTGATGCGTTCAAATAATTTTTCCATGTATTGCCCGATTTTCGGTTGATTGTATCCGAAAAAATATTTAGGATTTCAAAAAATGGGCGCGTAAACCTTGTTTTGCAACACGATAGCAAAACACATTTCAAGGAGCAACGAGATGCAAGAGCCGAGGTATAAGCGTTTGCGCAGATGGATGTCTGACCGGGACATCACGTTTCGGGCCATCGGCGAACAGTTGGGGATGTCGGCGGCAGGAGCGCGGATCTTGCTGGTCAAGGAAACGATCTGGAAAAACGGGCATTACGCCACTCTTCTTCGACTTGGCTTTCCCAAGGACTTGCTGCCGTCCCCCTGTGAGATGCGATACGGTCATCGCCGCAAGATCCCGCGTTTCCCCGGACTGGAAAACGGCAACATGGAAAATGCCGCCAATGGGCAACAGTAGCCTCCCGGCACGGCGGGCGTCACGCAAGACAAGAAGGGATTTTCGCAATGCAGGATGAACAGATCAGGATCTTGTGCCAGCACGCGGTCAAATATGCGCCCAACGGCATCTCCGCCGAGGCCGTGGCCGATGCGCTGGGCATGCGCTACGCCACGCTGATGTCGCAGCTGTCGGCGCAGCCGGGCCACAAGCTGGGGGCGGAGATCGTCCTGCCCATCATGCAGCTGACGGGCGCATCCGCTCCCATGCATCATCTGGCCCGGCAGATGGGCGGTGTGTATGTGGAGCTTCCGCCGGTCTCTCCGGGTGGCCACGAGGTCACGGCCTCGCTGGTGGAGAGCGTCCGCCAGTTCGGCGAGTTCGCCGCGCAGGTGGCGCAAAGCCTCGACGACGGCATCATCACGGCAGAGGAACAGGCCCGCATCGCGCGGGACGGCCAGATGGCCCTGTCCGCCATCCTGAAGGTGATGGAACTCAGCGACAGGGCGCAGGCCGCCAAATAAAAAAGCCCCTCGGCTGTTGCAGCAGCCAAGGGGCCAAACTCCCGAAGGAGCAATCCAATGACCAAGACTTACTCCCAACCCGGTACGGCTGTCAATCAGGCCACCTACATCGTGACCCTGGATGGCAAGCGGGTGCGCATCATGGCGAACTTCCGCCAGATCATGGCTCTGCTTCCCCTCATCTGCGCTGGCCGCCAGCTCAAGGAGGCGGTGGCGTGATGGGCGAAGGCCTGCTTCTGGGGGCCATCCTGCTCGCAGCTCTGGCGGGCTGCTGGCTGGCTCTGGCCCTCGTCTGGAACGTGTCGAACCGTCGGCACATCAGGAGATTGCAGCAGACGCTGCAGGAACGTGAGCAAAAGCAGTGAGGCTGTCATGCCCAGAAAAGAGATTCGTTACGTCTGTCCTTACTGCGATAGCGACTATGCCACAGAAGAAGAAGCAGAAGACTGCCTGAATGGGCACATGATGTCGGATATCTACAGGGCAAAAAAATTCCTGTGCATCTATTGTGATGAAGTTTTTGACAGTGAGAAAGCCTGCTTGGAACATGAAATACACTGTCGTCACCGGCATGAACCTGTCCCGGAAGAACGGCGTTGCTGTGACAACTGCGAGCTTTGCACTCTGGAGATGCGCCGGACGTTGCCCTGTCCCGCTTACAATTTTGCCCCAAGCCGCCCGGCCTGTTCCGAGTGGCGTCAAGTGAGGAAATAGATGTTTAACCAAGACCGTACCAATGATGCGCTCGGCTTGCTGAAAAGAATGACCGACGACATAGAGGCAAATATCCGTAGCCCTGAGACTGTGTATATCGAGGTTATCTTTTGCGTCCAGAACACGAAGGGCCATTTCCGTCGTGGGAGCATGGCCAGCGGAGCGATCCTCCCCGAAGACCACCTGAAAATCACGCTCGCCCTCCTTGAGCGTCTCGACAGCATGGGCAAGACCATTGAGGAGTATGCCGCTTCCCAGCAAAAGGAGGCCGTCCATGTCCATTAGCCGACGCTCAAAGCTCGATGCTCTCAAAAGCCGCATCGACGACATCACCAGTGACCTGCGCGAGTTCGTGGATGCCGAACAGGAACGCTACGACAGCCGCAGCGAACGCTGGCAGAAATCGGAAAAGGGCGAGCAGATGCAAGAACTGCTGGAGAAGCTGGAGGAAGCCGTGGATTCCCTCACGGACGCTGCCTCGAACATCGAAGACGCCCTGGAGGTGATGTAGCCATGTCTGCCCAGATGATGCAAAAGATCGCCCCCGGATGGCGCCGTGTCGCCACGCCCCGCTACAAGAAGGATTACAAGGGGAAGTACGTCACTGCCGAGGATTTCTCTGATGTGCGCCCAGAATTTGTGAAAGTTCCCCCGGACGGGGCCGTCTGCCTCGTGGAGCGTCGCGCCTCGGAGGGCGCCGGCCATGAGTTCCTTCTGTACCTTGAGTGGCGCTGCCCCAACTGTGGACTTGCCACCCATCTCTGGGTTCCTGAATCGTGGATCACGGACGGCAGGCTCGTGTTCGTGGAACCGGAGGAGGAGAAGAGCTATGACGACCGCGCATGAGATCCCGTGCTATCCCGTCCCTCATTATCCGGGATACTGCATCAACCGGCGCGGGCAGGTCTTCGGGCCGCGCGGGATGCTGAAAATCGACGAAAACTACCGCTGCACCCTCTACCGCAAGCGGCACCCCAAGTCCCTCTATGTGGGGGAGATCATGGAGCTGGTCGGCCTGCTGCGCTCGGAATCCACCGTCGAAGAGCTTGAGGATCAGGCCCGCAAGCTGGCCGTCCTGCAGGAGGAGAACGCCGCACTCCATCAGGAGCTTGAAGAGGCCCGCACGTCCTTGCAGCGGGCGCGCAAGATCAACAGCCACTTCATGGCCCGCGACAAGCGGGAGCGCCGGAAAGTCCGTGTCAGCGAGGCGGATATGGCCGCTCCGGACGCGGAGATGCTGCCGGAGTACTTCGGCTGGCCAATCAACGTGAAGAGGTAGCCGGACATCCGGCGCAGGAGTGTATCCCATGCCTGTCTGGGAAGCGGATGATGTGCTTTCTCTGGACGAGGTCGCCACAGCCTTGCGACTTGACCGCCGAACCGTGCGGCGGGTAGCCTTCCAGCTCGGCGGCAAACGCTTTGGAAGACGCTGGCGGTTTCGCTGGGGCACAGTGATGGAGTTCTTCAATGCCCACGAAACTCAAGAGCCGGGGGAACTGCTGGCTGGCGCGTGTCGTCATCGACGGCCAGCAGGTGGACAGCAAGGTTTTCCCTCCGGGCCGCAGCAAAGGCCCGGAGTGGATGGCGGCCAAGACATGGGAGGTCGAGCGAAAAAAAGAATTTTTGGAGCTGCGGGAGCGGCAGCGGAAGACCCTCACGGGCTTCGGGCTGCTCTTGGCATGGGGCGAGGCCTATCTTGACCATGTGGGGCGTACCATGTCGCGGATCACACTGACGGAAAAGCAGACGGTCATGCAGGCCTTGTTCGGCTACTGCCGCGAGGCAGGGCTGACAGGCATCGGAGACCTGACCCGCAATACATGGACGCTGTTCCTGACCAAGGTGGCCAGTGAACGCGGCCCACGGAGGGCCAACGTCTACCGCAAGAACCTGCTGGCAGCATGGAACTGGGCTGTGGACAGCGGCTTGCCGGGCTTTCCGCAGGCGCATTGCCCCCTGGAACGGATCAGGCCGTTCCCCGTGGAAGCCGGGGTGCGTTATGTCCCCCCGGAGGAGGACGTGATAAAAGTCCTCCAGCAGGCACACGGGCAGGATCTGGTGATGCTCCTGACGTACTTCTACACCGGGGCGCGGCGGGGCGAGGTGTTCCGCCTGCTCTGGTCGGACGTGAACTTCGATTCCGGGAGCATCCGGCTGGTGGATCACAAGGGCCGGGACGGCAGTCCCCGGTCACGCTGGGTGCCCATGCACCCGGAACTGGCCAAGGCCCTGCGCTGGTGGCAGGCCGTCCGCCCCTGCGTGGTGGACAACGTCTTCATGCAGAATCATTGCGACGGGACGCTGGGAGAGCCCTTCCAGCAGCGCAGCAAACTGATGCCGCGCCTGTGCCGCAAGGCAGGGGTCAAGCCCTTCGGCTTCCACGCCCTGCGCCACAAGGCAGCAGCCATAACATTCACCGCCGGCGGGCTGGCCGTGGCCCAGACGCTCATGGGGCATAGCCGTGCCACCACGACGGACATCTATGTCCGCAGCGCCGGATTGTACGGAGACCGGAGCGTCATGATGGACGCTCTGGGCGAGAGCAGTATAGGGATCGCAGCCGAACAGCTGCTGGAAATGGAAATGCCCCGCAGGCTGCAACCCCGCGAGGCATTTTGTAAACATGCGTCTGTAAACAACAGACTGCAATAGTAAAGCGCTTCTGTAACGCAGTGATTTCGTTGGCGTCCCCAAGGGGATTTGAACCCCTGTCGACGGCGTGAAAGGC
>OODJ01001729.1_pt1 | contig 16306 bp, 16 predicted proteins | sample 1671611 | NCBI WGS metagenome assembly OODJ01 (sample SAMN06348174, study PRJEB24527) | human gut metagenome | biome: human gut; feature: ankylosing spondylitis patient; material: feces | host: Homo sapiens | place: China | collected 2015-10 | reverse complement strand
CCGCAAGCTGGACGACCTGGCCTGCGTCTGGGGCTGCACAGAGGGCTTCCTCTCCGCCGGTGACAGCGGCAGCCTGCCGGTGCTGTGCATCTTCGACAACGAGGAGGTGGGCTCCGCCACCAAGCAGGGCGCGGCCTCCACATTCCTGCGGGACACCCTGCGCCGCATCAGCCTGGCCCTGGGCCAGGACGAGGAGGCTTTCCAGACCACCCTGGCCCGCAGCTTTCTGGTATCCGCCGACAATGCCCACGCCATGCACCCCAATTACCCGGACAAGAGCGACCCGGTGAACCGGCCCCGGCTGGGCGGCGGCGTCGTGCTGAAGCACAGCGGCAGCCAGAAGTACACCACGGACGGCGCCTCCAGCGCCATCGTCCATCTGCTGGCGGAGAGGGCGGGCATCCGGCTCCAGACCTTCACCAACCACGCCGACATCCCCGGCGGGACGACGCTGGGCAACCTCTCCGTCCAGCACGTGCCGGTCCGCTCCGCGGATGTGGGCATTGCCCAGCTGGCCATGCACTCCCCCTATGAGACCTGCGGCTGCGGGGATACAGCGGATCTGGTGGCCCTGGCAAGGGCCCTGTTCTCCTCCTCCCTGATGGAGACGGGGGAAGAGGCGTATCAGCTCCAGTGAGAGGCCTTCCGCCGGGGCATCCCGCCCCCTCCCGAAAAAATGGTGCACAGATGACGGCCTGCTGAATAAGCTGGAATATCAGAGCAAAGGCGCTCGCCCACCCGGGCGGCGCCTTCATTTTGTCATGGAGGGATTGCAATGTGCGGAATTGCGGGATTCTGCGATTTTCAGGAGGATTTTCTGGCCCGGAGGGACGCGTGGCAGCAGGTCCTGGTGGATATGCGGGAGGCGATCGCCCACCGGGGGCCGGACCAGGCCGGGGAGTACCTGCGGGAGAACGTGGGCTTCTCCCATGCCAGGCTCTCCATCCGGGACCTGGCCGGCGGCGCCCAGCCCATGGTCCGCAGGGCCGGCGGGGCGGAGTACGGAATCGTCTACAACGGGGAGGTGTACAACACCCGGGAGCTGACGGCGGATCTGGCAGAGCGGGGCTATCGGATGGAGACCACCAGCGACACAGAGGTGATCCTGTGCGCGTATATGGCGTTCGGGCCGTCCTTTGTCACCCGGCTCAACGGGATTTTCGCCTTCGCCATCTGGGATGGGGCCCGGCAGACGCTGCGGCTCTACCGGGACCGGCTGGGGGTGAAGCCCCTCTTTTACGCCAGGAGGGGGGATACGCTGGTCTTTGGCTCGGAGCCGAAGGCCCTGTTCCGGCATCCCCTGGTGAAGCCCGCGGCGGATGCGGACAGCTTCCGGGAGATCTTCGGCATCGGCCCGGCCAGGACCCCTGGCTGCGGCGTCTTTCGGGACCTGCATGAGCTCAGGCCGGGATTCTGCGCCGCCTTCTCCCGGGAGGGCTTTACACAGTCCGCCTATTGGACCCTGGAGGCCCGGGAGCACACGGACACCTATGGGGAGACCGTGGAGAAAACCGCCTGGCTCCTGCGGGACGCCGTCCAGCGGCAGATGGTCTCCGACGTGCCGGTGTGCAGCTTCCTGTCCGGGGGCATCGACTCCAGCGTCGTGACGGCGCTGGCCTCCAACTTCCTGGAGCGGCAGGGCAAACAGCTCCACACCTTCTCCTTTGATTTCGCCCGCAACGCGGAGTACTTCCGGCCCAACGCCTTTCAGCCCACCCAGGACAGCCCCTACGTGGAGCGGATGCTGGCCTGCTATCCCCTTCGCCACACCTGCCTGACCTGTGACGAGGCGGAGCTGGCGGACCTGCTGCCCCAGGCGGTCCGGATCAAGGACCTGCCCGGCATGACGGATGTGGATGCCTCGCTTTTATACTTCTGCGGCCAGGTGCGCCAACAGGAGAAGGTGGCGCTGACCGGGGAGTGCGCCGACGAGATCTTCGGCGGATATCCGTGGTTTTACCGGCCGGATCTGCTCCACGCAGACGGCTTCCCCTGGTCCTCCGACCTGGGGGCCAGGTGCGCCCTGCTGAATCAGGAGACCATCGACTGGCTGGATCTGGAGGGGTATGTGCGGAGCCGCTATGAGGACGCCCTGCGGGAAGTGCCCCGCCTGCCCGGGGAGGAGCCGGAGGCCCGCCGGCGGCGGGAGGTGGCCTATCTCAACCTGCGCTGGTTCATGCAGACGCTGCTGGACCGGATGGACCGGACCAGCATGGCCTGGGGGCTGGAGGCCCGGGTCCCCTTCGCCGACCACCGGATCGTGGAGTACCTCTACAATGTGCCCTGGGAGATGAAGTACCAGAACGGCGTGGAGAAGGCCCTGCTGCGGGACGCGTGCCGGGATCTCCTGCCGCCGGAGCTGCTGCGGCGGAAAAAGAGCCCCTATCCCAAGCCCTACTCCCCGGTGTATGAGCAGCTTCTGACGGAGCGGTTCCGGGAGATGATGCGGGATCCGGACGCGCCGGTGATGCGCTTTGTGGATCCGGAAAAGGCCCGGCGCTTCCTGGAGGCGCCCAAGGACTACGGCAGGCCCTGGTTCGGCCAGCTGATGGCCGGCCCCCAGATGATCGCCTACCTGCTGCAGGTGAACGAGTGGATGGAGCGCTATCAGGTGGGCTGACGGCCCGGGGCTGTTTCCAAAAAGTTCATAAATCGTTTACGAAAAAAATACAGACGAAATCGTCTTGAAATAGTATACTCATAATTACAGACGAAATCGTCTACAACCTGCCGCCCTCTCCGCGGCGGGCGAGTGGAGGAGCAGCGGGCGGTGATCCGGCGCTCCTCCGGACCGTGAGCCTTCACAGAGGAGGGACCTGCATGACACAGAAGGAGCGCCAGGAGCACAGCCGGGGGGAGATCTACCGGGCAGCCCTGGAGGAGTTCGGGACGAACGGCTACGACCAGGTGAATATGGAGCGGATCTGCGCCAACCACGGGATTTCCAAGGGGATGATGTATCACTACTACTCCAGTAAGGACCAGCTGTTTCTGCTGTGTGTGGAGCGCACCTGTTCCGATTTGAAATCCTATGTGGAACAGCACGCGGCGGAGCTGGACGGGCAGGACCCGCCGGAGGCCGTCAAGGGCTTTTTCCTGCTGCGGGAGCGCTATTTTGAGCAGAATCCCTGGCAGAGGGCGGTGTTTGAAAACGCGGTGCTCCAGCCGCCCAAGTCCCTGGCGGAGCCGGTCCTGCAGCTGCGGGCCCCCCTTCGGGAGATGAACCGGGAATTCCTGCGGCGGCTGATCCGGAGGATGCCGCTGCGCCCCGGGCTGGACCAGGAACAGGCGGCCCGGTATCTGGAGAGCGTGGGGGACTTCTTCCAGAACGCCATGGTGCACTGCTGCCAGGGCGGAAAAGCGGGGGAGGACCTCCACGCCGCGCTGGAACACGCGGGGGAGATGCTGGACCTGTTCCTCTACGGCGTGATGCGGCAGGCGGACCGCCCGCCGGAAGCCTGGACCGGAGCGGAAAATCCGGACCGCCCGGCTCCGCAATCCATCTGAACGAAAGGAAAAAAAGGGAATTCTATGAATCAGACAATCTCTCGCGTTTTGTGGATTCTGGCCGGCGTGCTGCTGATCATTGCCGGCGTCATCTGCCTGGTGAACCCGGGTGCGGCGTGGACCACCCTGTCCCTGTACCTGGGCATCTCCATGCTGATCTCCGGCGTCATCGACATCGTGGTCTTCGCCAGGGGGAGCCGCTATATGGTTGGCTCCGGCTGGTTTCTGCTGGACGGCATCCTGACGGTGCTGCTCTCCCTGTTCCTCCTGTTCCACCAGGCCTTTACCATGCTGACGCTGCCCTTCATCTTCGGGATGTGGCTGCTGTGCTCCGGCGTCAGCAAATTCGTCAACTCCTTTGAGCTGAAGCGGCTGGGCGTGCCGGGCTGGGGCTGGTTCACCGCACTGGGCATCCTGCTGGCGGTGGTGGGATTTTTCTCCTTCTGGGACCCCGTCTCCCAGCTGTTCGCCCTCAGTTTCCTGGTGGGGATCCTGCTGATCTTCCAGGGGGTATCCTCCATCCTGCGGGCCTGCTTCACCCGCCGGTTCTGGAGGCTGTGACGAAGAGACCTCCGGCCGGAACAACGCCGGGGACGTCCGCAGGCCGGGCAAAAAGCCTCCGCAGGCAGCCGCCTGCGGAGGCTTTTTTGGTCAGGATGTCCTTTGGACGTCCGGCCTATGTCCTGCGGGGAGTCACCGGATGGAGTGCCCCAGGTCATAGGCCTGCCGGAGCTCGGCCTTGCCCCGGATGTCCCCCGCCTCCATGTTGCCGCCGGCCAGGACGTGGCCCAGATTGGTCCACTGGAGGTGCTCCATCAGGTGGTCATAGTAGGCCAGCACATCTTCAAAGCCATTCCCCTCCGCCGCCATCAGGAGGGCGGAGGCGCGGCCGTGGCCCCGCAGCAGGTTGCCGTCTCCCTCCTCCAGGGCGAAGAGCCGGTCCACGGCGGTCCGCAGCTGCCCGCTCAGATTCCAGTAATACAGCGGGCTGGCCAGCACCACCACATCGCTTGCCCTGACCGCCGGATAGATGTCCGCCATGCCGTCCCGCTGGACGCAGGGGCAGTCCCGGCCGCTGTGGCCGCCGAAGCACCCCTTGCAGCCGTGGATGTCCATGGCATCCAGGAAGAAGGCCGTCACGGTGTTCCCCGCGGCCTCCGCCCCCTCGGCGAAGGCTTTGACCAGCGCGGAGGTATTCCCGTTCTTCCGGGGGCTCCCGTTCAGAATCACAATGTTTCTGCCCATGGTTCGTCTCCCTCTCAGATTTTGTCCGCCAAGGCCGCCGCCTGCCGGATGCCGTCCGTCTTGGCGATGTCGCCCGCGTTCAGCACGCCGGGCACCAGCACCTCGCCCACCATCGTCCACTTGAGCAGGGCGGCGGTGCGCTCCATGGGCACCCGGACGCCGTCCAGCACCGTCATGTCCTCCTCCTCGCAGCAGGCGATCAGGGCGCACTCCTTGCCGGCCACGTCCTTGCCGGCCACGCAGAAGGCGTACATCCGGTCAATGACCGCCTTGATCTGGGAGGGGATGGAGTACCAGTATACCGGCATGGTAAAGACCACCGCGTCCGCCTCCAGGATGGCCGGGGCGATGGTGTTGAAGTCGTCGTCAAAGGAACAGGCCTTGCCGGTCTTGAAGCAGGTCTCGCAGGCGTGGCAGCCGGTGAGCTTTTTGTCCGCCGCGTCAAAGCGGGTGACGGTATGCCCCTTGGCCTCGGCGGCCTGGATGAAGGCGTCGGTCATGGCAAAGCTGTTGCCGTTCTTCCGGGGACTGCCGGTGATGACCACGATTTTTTTGCTCATTGTAAAACTCCTCCTTGTTTCCGCATCCCTCCGGGGCGGCCCCCGCGGGAAGGCCCGGCCCTCCCGGGGGATTGACCTGCCCCGCTGCTGATGGTATAATCATAGCAGGCATGGGAGAAAAAACAAGTACGCACATCAAAGCGCGATACTAGTGATGAAGTTCAATACTTACTAAAAGGAAAGTGTAAGATGAGCGAGCGGTGCATCTCCAGCGAACGCCTGAGCACGACGGGCTTCAGCTACACCCTATCCCTGATCAACGGGAAGTACAAAATGACGATCCTCTACACCCTGATGGAGTTCGGCGTGGTCCGCTTCAACGAGATGAAGAAGTACATCGGGGGGATCTCCTACAAGACCCTCAGCGCCACCCTGAAGGAGCTGGAGGCGGATCAGCTGGTCCACCGGGAGGAGTATCCCCAGATCCCGCCCAAGGTGGAGTACAGCCTCACGGACCGGGGCAAGTCCCTGATCCCGATCCTGGACGCCATGTGCGAGTGGGGAGACCAGCACCGGCTGTGAGCGGCCATGGAGGGGCGCGCGTCCCCGGGCAGATCTGTGGAAGGCGGCGCCGCCCCGGATGGAATCGGGGAGGGGGGGCGGCTGCTCCGCCCACGGCGCCCTGCAAAAAATTTGAAAAAGATGGCCGCACCCCCTTGACTTGGAGTATACTCCAGATGGTAGAATACATCCCAAAGCGGAGGAGCCCCGCCGCCGGCAGGAAGCCGGGGCGGCCTGGCAGAAGCCGGGAACCGCTCCGCGGTCTCTTGATGAACCATGAACGAACCCAGCGCCGCCGGCTCAGGGCGGCGCGGAAACCCATACAGAAGCACAGCGGTGTCAGGAAGGCGCCTGTTTTCCCCGGCGAAGCGGGGGAGACAGACGTCTTTTTCTGTGGATTTCCGGAAAGGAGCTACCTATGACGCTGGAAACCTTTTTCCGACAGGTGCCCAAGGCGGCGGCCGCCTTCTCCGGCGGGACGGACTCGGCCCTCCTCCTGTGGGCCGCCAAAAAGTATGGCTGCGATGTGGGGGCCTACTATGTGAAGACCCCCTTCCAGCCCCGATTCGAGTATGAGGACGCCTGCCGCCTGGCCCGGGAGCTGGACGTCCCCATGACTGTGGTGGAGCTGGACATCCTGGCGGTGCCGGAGGCGGCGGCCAACGGGCCCCAGCGGTGCTACCACTGCAAGCGGGCGCTGTTCACCGGCCTGTGGGAGGCCGCCCGGCGGGACGGGTATCCGGTGCTGCTGGACGGCACCAACGCCTCTGACGACGCAGGGGAGCGGCCCGGGATGCGGGCCCTGCGGGAGCTGGAGATCCGCTCGCCCCTGCGGGAGTGCGGCCTCACCAAGGCGGACGTCCGCCGCCTGTCCAGGGAGGCGGGGCTGTTCACCTGGGACAAGCCCGCCTACGCCTGCCTGGCCACCCGCATCCCCACCGGGACGCCCATCCAGGCCCGGGACCTGGAGCGGGTGGAGCGGGCGGAGGCCGCGTTGGAGGCACTGGGCTTCCGGGACTTCCGGGTGCGGCTCTTCCACGGGGCGGCCCGGGTCCAGGTGACGGCGGCCCAGCTGCCCCTGGCCCTGGAGCGGCGGGAGGACCTGACGGCCGCCCTCCGGGCGGACTTTTCAGACATTCTGCTGGACCTGGCCCCCAGGGCCCCGTCCACCTGAGAGGAGGCACTTCCATGGACAACAAACGCGATATTTTGCAGCTGCTCCGAAGTGTGGCGGAGGGCGCCACCGCCCCGGAGGACGCCCTGCTGAAGCTCAAAGAGGCCCCCTTTGAGGACCTGGGCTACGCCAAGGTGGACTTCCACCGCTCCGTCCGCCAGGGGGCGGCGGAGGTGATCTACGGCGCCGGCAAGACGCCGAAGCAGATCGCCGGCATCGCCCAAACCATGGGGGAGCGGGGCTGCCGCAACATCCTGGTGACCCGCATCGGCCCGGAGGCGGCGGAGGCCGTCGCCCGGTCCGTCCCCCTGGAGTACCACGCCGGCGCCCGGCTGGGCCTGGCCTTCCCCGGGGAGCGGAAGCAGCTGGGGCACATCGTGGTGGCCACCGGCGGCACCAGCGACATCCCGGTGGCGGAGGAGGCGGCCCTCACCGCCGAGGCCATGGGAAACCGGGTCACCCGCCTGTACGACGTGGGGGTGGCGGGGCTCCACCGGCTGCTGAGCAACCTGGACACCCTGATGGCCGCCCGGTGCGTCATCGCCGTGGCGGGGATGGAGGGGGCGCTGGCCTCCGTGGTGGGCGGCCTGGTGGACTGCCCGGTGATCGCCGTGCCCACCAGCGTGGGCTACGGGGCCAGCTTCGGCGGATTGTCCGCCCTGCTGAGTATGCTGAACTCCTGTGCCTCCGGGTGCAGCGTGGTGAATATCGACAACGGCTTCGGCGCGGGGTATCTGGCCAGCCGGATCAACCAGATGGAAGGACTGAAGGAGTAAGATGAAAACACTTTATATCGAGTGCAGTATGGGCGCCGCCGGGGATATGCTGATGGCCGCCCTGTATGAGCTTCTGAACGACAAGCAGGCGTTTTTGGACGCCATGAACTCCCTGGGTCTGCCCGGCGTCCGGGTGGAGGCCCAGGCCGCCGCCACCTGCGGCATCGCCGGCACCCACATGGCGGTGACTGTCCATGGCCGGGAGGAGGCCGAGGGCTCCATCCCCGCGGAGGCGCCCCATCCCCACCTCCACAGCCATGACGCGGATCATGACCACGAGCATGGACATGAGCACCATCACGAGGACCACGAGCATCATCACGATCACTCCTATGACCACGAGCATCATCACGATCACCCCCATGACCACGGTGAGGGCCATCACCATCACGCCACGCCGGGACACATCGGGGAGCTTCTGGACAGCCTGCCCCTGCCGGAGGAGGTGCGCCGCCGGGCCCGGCGGGTGTACGACGCCATCGCCCAGGCGGAGGCCAAGGCCCACGGCTGCCCGGTGGGGGACGTCCACTTCCACGAGGTGGGAGCCCTGGACGCGGTGGCCGACGTGGCGGGCGTCTGCTACGCCCTGTACCTGCTGGCGCCGGAGCGGATCGTGGTGTCCCCCATCCACGTGGGCAGCGGCACCGTCCGGTGCGCCCACGGGGTGATGCCCGTCCCGGCCCCCGCCACCGCCAACCTGCTCTCCGGGGTGCCCGTCTACGGCGGAACGGTCCAGGGGGAGCTGTGCACCCCCACCGGCGCGGCCCTGCTGACCAGCTTTGCCGACGCCTATGGCCCCATGCCCGTCATGGTCACCAAGGCCGTGGGCGTGGGCATCGGCACCAAGCAGTTTGAGCAGGCCAACTGCGTCCGGACCTTCCTGGGGGAGACGGCGGAGGAGGCCGGCGGGGAGATCCTGGAGCTGGTGTGCAACATCGACGACATGACGCCGGAGGCCTTGTCCTTTGCCGCCGCCCGCCTGCTGGAGGCGGGGGCCCTGGATGTGTACACCATCCCCGGCACCATGAAGAAGGGCCGCCCCGGCCATGTGCTGACGGTGCTGTGCGCCCCGGAGCAGGAGGGGGAGCTGGCCCGGAAGATCCTGGCGGAGACCACCACCAACGGCCTGCGGGTCCGGCGGTGCGGCAAGTACTTCCTGACGCCCGGCGCGGGGATGGTCCAGACCCAGTGGGGGCCGGTGAAGCTGAAGCTGGCCCGGGGCTACGGCGTCACCCACGTGAAGCCGGAGTTTGAGGACGCGGCGGAGCTGGCCCGGAAGCACGGCGTCCCCTACCAGGCGGTCCTCCAGGAGGCCCTGGGGCAGCTGCGGCGGGAAGATCTCAGCAAGTGAGGGAGCCTGGTTCCATGAGAGGAAAATACCTTGTCAGCATCTTCCTGGCCGCCGCCCTGACGGCCGGCGCCCTGACCGGCTGCGGGGGCTCCTCCGCCGGCGCTTCCGCGGCGGAGGGCCCCGCCCAGGGGACGGACACCGTGGTCATTGCCATGGACCCCAATTCCGAGCCCGCCGCGGGCTTTGACCCCGCCTTCGGCTGGGGGGCGGGGGAGCACGTCCACGAGCCCCTGATCCAGTCCACCCTGACGGTCACCAACACCGACCTCACCATCGGCAATGATCTGGCGACGGATTACGCGGTCAGCGATGACGGCCTCACCTGGACGGTGCACATCCGGGAGGACGCGGTGTTCACCGACGGGGAGCCCCTGACGGCGGCGGACGTGGCCTTCACTTACAACACCGCGAAGTCCAGCAGCTCCGTCAACGACTTCACCATGCTGGACTACGCGGAGGCCCCGGACGACACCACCGTGGTCTTCCACATGACCCGGCCCTTCTCCATCTGGCCCTACACCATGGCCATCGTGGGTATCATGCCGGAGCACGCCTATGACCCGGCCGCCTACGGGGCGAACCCCATCGGCTCCGGCCGGTACATCCTGACCCAGTGGGACCGGGGCCAGCAGGTGATCCTGGAGGCCAACCCGGACTACTACGGGGAGGCCCCGGCCATCCAGCGGGTGGTGATCCTCTTTATGGAGGAGGACGCCGCCTTCCTGGCCGCCCAGGCGGGGCAGGTGGACGTGGCCTACACCTCGGCCACCTACTCCGACCAAAGCATCGGCGGCTACACTCTGGCCGCCTACGACAGTGTGGACAACCGGGGGTTCAACCTCCCCGCCGTCCCCGCCGGGACGGACAGCCAGGGCCGGGCCGTGGGCAACGGCTTCACCGCCGACGTGCGGGTCCGCCGGGCCATCAACATCGGCATCGACCGGCAGGAGATGATCGACCATGTGCTGAACGGCTACGGCTCTCCTGCCTACAGCGTCTGCGACAACCTGCCCTGGTACAACCCGGCCTCGGAGGTCTCCTGTGACCCGGAGGGGGCCGCGGCCCTGCTGGACGAGGCGGGCTGGCTGCTCTCTGACGACGGTTACCGCTACAAGGACGGCGTCCGGGCGGAGCTGGACCTGCACTACTCCACCGGGGACTCGGTGCGCCAGGCCCTGTGCGCGGACTTCGCCGGCCAGCTGGAGGAGCTGGGCATCGCCTGCACCCTGGAGGGGGTGGGCTGGGACACCGCCTATGACCGGGCCCTCTCCCAGCCCCTGATCTGGGGCTGGGGCGCCCACACCCCCATGGAGCTCTACAACCTCTACCACACCATCGGGGACACCGGCTCCGCCCAGTACTCCCCCTACGCCAACCCCGCCGTGGACAGCTATATGGACCAGGCCCTGGCCAGCACCGATCTGGAGGCGTCCTATGAGCTGTGGCAGCTGGCCCAGTGGGACGGCGCCACCGGCGTCACCCAGGAGGGGGACATCCCCTGGGTGTGGCTGGTGAACGTGGACCACCTGTACTGGGTGCGGGACGGGCTCCAAATCGCGGAGCAGAAGATCCACCCTCACGGCCACGGCTGGTCCATCGTCAACAACGTGGACCGGTGGAGCTGGGAGCTGCCGGCGGAAAATCCCTGACCCTCTGAAAGGAGCGACCCCATGAGACACCGCCTGGAATTTGCGGGAAAAAAGTGCATCCGGATGGTGCTGCTCCTGCTGGGGGTGAGCCTGGCGGCCTTCCTGCTGATGGCCGCCTCTCCTCTGGACCCGCTGCAGACCAACGTGGGCCAGGCGGCCCTGGGATCCATGAGCCCTGAGCAGATCGCCCAGCTGGAGGACTATTGGGGCACCAATACCCCCCTGCCGGAGCGGTATCTGGGCTGGCTGGCCGACGCGGTCCGGGGGGGCTTCGGCACCTCACTGCTGTACCGCCAGCCGGTGCTGGCGATCATCGGGGAGCGGCTGGGGAACTCCCTGGGGCTGCTGCTCTTCGCCTGGGCGCTGTCCGGTGTGCTGGGCCTGGCCCTGGGCGTGACGGCCGGGGCCCTGCGGGGCCGGTGGCCGGACCGGATCATCCGGGGCTGGTGCCTGCTGATCTCCAGCACCCCCGCCTTCTGGCTGGCCCTTCTGCTGCTGATGGTGTTCTCCGTCTGGCTGGGGTGGTTCCCCATCGGTCTGTCGGTGCCCATCGGCGCGGCGGCGGACAGCGTTACCCTCCTGGAGCGGCTCCACCACGCCGTGCTCCCGGCCCTGATCCTCAGCATCACCGGGGTGTCCTCCATCGCCCTCCACACCCGGGAGAAGATGGTGGACGTGCTGGAGTCGGACTATGCGCTCTTCGCCCGGGCCCGGGGGGAGCGGCTCCCCGCCATCGTCCTGCGCCACGGGCTGCGGAACGTGGCCCTGCCGGCCATCACCCTGCAGTTCGCCTCGGTCAGCGAGATCATCGGCGGCTCCGTGCTGGTGGAGCAGGTGTTCTCCTATCCCGGCCTGGGACAGGCGGCAGTCAACGCCGGCCTGGGGAGCGACCTCCCGCTGCTGCTGGGCATCACCGTCATCACCGCCGCCATCGTCTTTGCCGGGAATCTGGCCGCGGACCTGCTGTACGGCGTGGTGGACCCCAAGATCAGAAGGGGGGCGGCCCGGCGATGAGAACCTGGAACCGGCGGCAGCGGGCCCTTTGCCTGCTGCTGCTCACGGCGGTGATCCTGCTGGCGGTCACGGTGTCGGGGGCGCTTTTGACGGACCGGGCCACGGCGGCGGACTTCTCCCGCACGAATCTGGCCCCCGGCCTGGACGGGCTGTTCGGCACCGACTGGCTGGGGCGGGATATGCTCTCCCGGACCCTGGCGGGGCTGTCCCTGTCTATCCGCATCGGGGCCCTCACCGCCTGCGTCAGCGCCGTCATCGCCCTGGCCCTGGGCGTGGCCGCCGCCTTGAGCCGCCGGGCGGACGCCGTCCTCTCCTGGCTGATCGACCTGTTTCTGGGCATCCCCCATATCCTGCTGGTGATGCTGATCTCCCTGGCCTGCGGCCGGGGCTTCCTGGGGGTGGTGGCTGGCGTGTCCCTCAGCCACTGGCCCTCCCTGGCCCGGCTGGTCCGGGAGGAGGTCCTCCAGCTCCGCCAGGCCCCCTACCTGCTGGCGGCGGAGAAGCTGGGCGTGCCCCGGGGACAGCTGGTCCGGCGCCATCTGCTGCCCCATCTGCTGCCCCAGTTCCTCACGGGGCTGATCCTCCAGTTCCCCCACGCCATCCTCCACGAGGCCAGCGTCACCTTCCTGGGCTTCGGCCTGTCCTCGGAGCAGCCCGCCATCGGTGTGATCCTGTCGGAGAGTATGCAGTATCTCACCACCGGCCGGTGGTGGCTGGCGCTGTTCCCCGGCGCGGCCCTGGTGGGGGTGGTGCTGCTGTTCGCGGGCCTGGGGGAGCAGGTGCGGAGGCTGCTGGATCCCTCCAGCGTACACCAGTAGGGGCGGACCTGTGTGCCCGCCCGGATCTCAGGAAAGGAGGCTGCCTATGGGACCTCTGTTGCAGGTGGAGCACCTCTCCATCTCCTTTACCCAGTATGACCGGGGCACCCGGCGGCGGAGCCTGCCGGTGATCCGGGACCTGTCCTTTGCCATCCGGCCCGGCCAGGTGACGGCGGTGGTGGGCTCCAGCGGCTCCGGCAAGAGCCTGCTGGCCCACGGCATCCTGGGCATCCTCCCCTACAACGCCAGCCTGGAGGGGGCCATTGCCTACGAGGGCGAGCCCCTCACCCAGCGGCGGGTGGAAGCCCTCCGGGGCCGGGAGATCGCGCTGGTGCCCCAGGGGGTCACCTACCTGGATCCCCTGATGGAGATCGGCCCCCAGATCCGCCGGGGCCGGCGGGATGACAGGGCCCGGGCGGAGAGCCGCGCCGTCCTGGCCCGGTACGGCCTGGGGCCTGAGGTGGAGCGGATGTACCCCTTCGAGCTCTCCGGCGGTATGGCCCGGCGGGCGCTGATCGCCTCCGCGGTGGTGGAGCGACCGAAGCTGATCATCGCCGACGAGCCCACCCCCGGCCTGGACGCCCGGGCCGCCGGGCGCATCCTGGGCCACTTCCGGGAGCTGGCGGAGGAGGGGGCGGGGGTGCTGCTCATCACCCACGATCTGGAGCTGGCCCTCACCATCGCCCACCGGGTGCTGGTGCTCTACGCCGGGGAGACCATCGAGGAGGCGGACGCCGCCGACTTCGCCGCCGGGACCCTGCGCCACCCCTACACCCGGGCCCTGTGGAACGCCCTGCCCCAGAACGGCTTTGCCCCCATCCCCGGCACCCAGCCCTATCCGGGGGAGATCCCGGCGGGCTGCCAGTTCGCCCCCCGGTGCGCCCGCTGCCGGGAGATCTGCCGGCGCGGCGGGCCGGTGCCGGATACCGCCCTCCGGGGCGGCCGGGTCCGGTGCTATTTTCCGGAGGGAGGGGAGCGACCATGAGCCTGGAGGCACGGAATCTCACTTTCCGCTATCCCCGCCGGGGGCGGCAGCCGGTGCTGGAGCACGTCAGCCTCACCCTGGAGCCCGGGGAGCGGCTGGGGCTGTCCGCCCCCAGCGGCCGGGGCAAGACCACCCTCTGCCAGCTGCTGGCAGGGTACCAGCGGCCCGCGGAGGGACAGATCCTGCTGGACGGGGAACCCCTGTCCCGGTACCGGGGGGCCTGCCCGGTGCAGATGATCTGGCAGCACCCGGAGACGGCCCTGGATCCGCTCCTGCTGCTGGAGGCCTCCCTGAACGAGGCCGGCCCGGTGGACGGCCGCCTGCTGGAGGCCCTCCACATCCAGCCCCAGTGGCTCCGCCGGTATCCCCAGGAGCTCTCCGGCGGGGAGCTCCAGCGGTTCTGCATCGCCCGGGCCCTGGGGCCGCAGACCCGCTACCTGCTGTGCGACGAGATCACCGCCATGCTGGACCTGATCACCCAGGCCCAGATCTGGCAGTTCCTCCTGGAGGAGGCCCGCCGGCGGGAGCTGGGGCTCCTGATCGTCAGCCACAACAGCGCCCTGCTGGAGCGGCTCTGCGGCCGGATCGTGACCCTGCCGCCGTCGGGTGCGCCCTGACAGATTAAAGGACCGGAAGAAAGACCGCCCCGGAGAACGCAGTTCTCAGGGGCGGTCTTTGTTTTTCAATGAGGAGTTCCGGAAGGGAAACTGCGGCGCGCTCAGTCCTCCGGCAGCTTCCAGCTGAAGGTTTTCAGATAGGGGGCGGAGACCCGGCGGCGGAAGTCGTCCATGTCCCGCTGCCGCCAGTCGTAGACGCCCACGCCGGTCTTGTAGCCCAGGTCCCCCCGGTCCAGCCGCTCCTGGATGAAGGGCTGCACCGTGGTGTCGTTGCACAGGTCCGGGTAGAGGTACGTCTCGATATTGGCGATCAGGTCCAGGCCCGCGTAGTCGAAGTGGTCGAACAGGCCGATGGAGGTGTACCGGGGGCCCCAGCTGGAGCGGATGCACTTGTCGATGTCCTCCGGCCCGCAGATCCCCTGCTCCACCATGTAGACGGCCTCCCGGTACAGGGCGTGCTGGAGGCGGTTGGCGATAAAGCCGGGGGCCGGCTTGTTCATCCGGCAGACCTCCCGGCCGCAGTGCTCCAGCAGGGAGGAGACGGCCTCCAGCGCCTCCGGGTCGGTGAAGTCGTTCTTCACCAGCTCCACGCAGGGGACGATGTGGGGCGGGTTGTAGGGATGGGCCACCATGACCTTCTCCGGGGCGGACATCCCCTTGGCCAGGTCCGCCGGCGAGATGGCGGAGGTGGTGGAGGCGATGGCCTTCAGATGGGGGCAGCTGGCCTCGATCTGGCGATAGACCTCGTACTTGACCTCCAGCTTCTCCGTGACGCACTCAAAGACCAGCTCCACGTCCGCCAGGTCCTGGTAGGACTCCGTGAAGGACAGCCGCCGCTCGCAGGCGGCCGCCTGCCGTTCCGTCACCAGGCCCTGGTCCACCAGGTCCCGGTAATAGGTGCGGTATTTCTCCAGGCCCACCTCCGCGTTTTTGGCCAGCACGATGGTGGGGATTCCGTTGCCGGTGAACAGCACCGCCATGCTGATGCCGATCATGCCTTTGCCGATGATGGCGACAGAGCGTTCAGTCATCCCATCACCCCTCACAGCTCCGCCTTGCGCATGAGGTAGTCATAGCACTTGCGGACGTTGTTGGTCTGGACGTACTCCATGCACTCCGGCTGGCCGATGTCCATGGGGCAGCGGTCCGCGAAGCTGATGCGCTCCACGCACTCCTCCTTGCTCCAGCCCTTTTCGATGCCCTCGCCCACGGCGGCCAGCCAGGCGTACAGGAACTGCTTGTTCTCCACGATGCACTCCTTGCCCTTCACGGGGCCGTGGCCGGGGATGATGTAGTCCACGTCCAGGCTCTGCAGCCAGTCCAGGCTGTGGAACAGGTCGTCGAAGTCCACGCTGTGGAGCCAGATCTGGCAGGCGTTGAAAATGTTGTCGCCCACAAAGACGCACCGCTCCTGGGGGACATAGACGCTGGACTGCTCAGGGGAGTGGCCGGGGGTGTGGAAGATCTGGAAGGTGTGGTCCCCCAGCTTCAGCGTCATGCGGTCGGAGAAGGTGATGTCGGGCCTGCCGATCTCCTCCTCCCCCTCGGGCAGCAGCTTGGAGACCTGGGTGGGATCCTGGCGCTTCAGCAGGTCCAGGTTGTACTCGTAGGTGGTCTGGTTGAAGGCGGGGGGGATCTTGTAGTAGCTGGCCTCCATCTTCTCGTGGGAGATGATGGTGGCGCCGGCCTTCTTCAGGTAGGGGTTGCCGAAGACGTGGTCGATGTGGGACTCGGTGTTGATCACATACTTGACGCCGCCGCACTTCTCCTTGGCAAAATCGATCATCTGCTCCAGCTGGGTGATCCACTGGGCGGTGTCGATGAACACGGCGCCCTGGCTGGTGAGGACCATGGACGGGTCGCAGCCCCGGATGCCGGGGAAGGAATACACATTGGGGGTGATCTGCTCCATTTCAATGTCGGGAGAGCTGATGGACTTCACATAGTCCGCGTAGTGGCTCTTCCCGACTTCAACAACTTTCAGCATAGGGTAATGTCCTCCTTATAGATGTGATAGATGCGTTCCCGGCGGCGGGGCTCAGCCCAGCGCCCGCAGGATGGCCTGGGAGGTCTCGGCCACAGAGGGCTGATTCTCCACAGGCTTCAGGA
>OODJ01001712.1_pt1 | contig 16421 bp, 18 predicted proteins | sample 1671611 | NCBI WGS metagenome assembly OODJ01 (sample SAMN06348174, study PRJEB24527) | human gut metagenome | biome: human gut; feature: ankylosing spondylitis patient; material: feces | host: Homo sapiens | place: China | collected 2015-10 | reverse complement strand
TACCGGCACAGTTGTTGTATCTTCGGTTAGCATTAGCACGAAGAATGGCTGGCAGCTCGTTCCGTTTGATACCGACATGGCGCATGCTAAAGTCGATGCGAAACAGCTTGGTTTCAAGATCAACGACTCTGTGACAACGAAAACCGGCGATGCAGAAACATTTGACCTGAACACACCGTGGCAGATTGCGGAGAACACAAGGCTTCCCATTGATTATGACGCTGTCGTGTCGGCAGTCTCGCAGCCGGTTACCGAGCAGGACGTTTTAAGCGTCGTGTTCGTTCTGGAATGGCTTCCGTAATGACAAAAACCTGAGAACGGTTTTTCCGTTCTCAGGTTTACGCTTCTTTTCTGTTGTGCGCAGCCTGCCAGGACAGGGCTTGCTCCAATTCATAGGCGGTCTGTTCTTCCTCGGTCGCTTTGCGCACCGTCATACACCCGCATTCCGGGCACTGCTGCGGCATGAAGCGGTCAAAGCCCCAAAAGGTTTGCTCACAGGTATTACATGCGTAGAGCATGGCGTTCACTCCTTTATATTTTCAGTTTATCGCTCAAATGTGAACATTTCAACGCCGGGGGCTGCTCAGTCTTCGGTACATCCATTTTTGGAGGAATCAATGAAAAAGCTATATCGTTTTTATACACTCTGCCTGCTGCTTTTGCTGTGCGTCAGCCTGTTTTGTGTGCAGGCGTTTGCTGTCGAGGATATGTGGACGGCGGCAAACCGCATCATTGTGGACGTTTACAACAAGATCGCAGGCGTCAGCACGGTGCTGGCCGGCCTGATGTCCGCCGTCGCGGTCGTCGGCGCGAAGCTCTCCAATAACCAGCACAAGGTCGATCAGGCGTGGGACTGGCTGCGCCGCATCTGGATCGCGTGGGCGGTCATCAACGGCATCGGCGCGTTTATCGCCTATGTTGCACCGCTGTTTCAGGGTCTTGCAACGATCCAAGGCTAAACAGAATCATCCGGTGGAAAAGGAGGTGCGGGCCGCTTGCTGGAACTGCTCTTTCAGGGCTTTATCGAATGGATCTATGGCCTGATCCTGGAATGCTGGGAGTATTTCGCGTCCGTGCTGTTTGACCTGATGAGTCTGGATTTTGCGTACCTGCGGGAGCATATGCCTGTCATCGACACCATCCGTCAGATCATGCTGGGTGTCGGCTGGGCGCTACTTATCGGAAACCTCGTCTTTCAGGCAACGCGCGGCATGGCAGCGGGGCTCGGCTTCGACGCCGAGGACCCGAAGCTGCTTTTTACACGGACGTTTGCCTTTTCGTTTCTGCTGGTGGCAAGCCCACAGATCTGCGAGCTGGGGCTGAACATGACATCGACCGTCATCGAGCTTCTGCAAATGCCGGACGCCGTGGATATTACATTTGCGGATGAAGCCTCCTTCGGCGGTCTGACCGGTTCTTGGCTGCTTGTCGTGATTTGCGGCATCATCGTCATGTTTCAGACGTTCAAACTCATTATGGAAATGGCAGAGCGGTATTTTATCCTCGCCGTGCTGACGATCACCTCGCCGCTGGCCTTTGGTATGGGCGGAAGCCGGAATACGTCGGACATTTTTACCGGCTGGTGCCGGATGTTCGGCTCGATGTGCCTGCTCATGGCGACGAACGTGATGTTCGTCAAGATGCTTTTATCTGTGCTGTCGTACTATCCGAGCGGCCTTGACGTGCTGCCATGGATGGTGCTGGTCGTTACCATCGTCAAGGTAGCGAAAAAAGCGGACAGCATCCTTGCGCGCATCGGCCTGAATCCTGCCATGACGGGCGATCCATTAGGCCGCGGCTTCCCCGGTGCAATGACGATGATGGTCGTTCGCTCAATGGTGTCCAATGCAGCGCATACCCTCGGCAGGAACGGCAATCAGCCGCGCAGCGGCAGCGGAAATTCCAAGCCGAATGCACCGACCGGACCGCGCTCTGGCGGCGCTGGCAGCGCTTCCAATGTCAATGCGCCCTCGCACGCAAACGGCTATCATCATAGCACGTCTGCGCAGCAAAACAGCGCGAATCCTGCATTCAATCAAGAATCTATTTCGGCTCAGACGGTTGCTGCACAGACGGATACCGTACAATCCGCCGCCGAAAAGATGGCGGGCGCATTCCCACAAGCCGCGCCTGCTGGCACCGGCAAGCAGCCCAACTCTACGCGCAAAACTGCTGTGCCGCCCGGCACCAGACGTGCACCGGGCCACGTGGCAGCGCCGAAGAACCATGCAGCGCCCACGACAGCAAAAACCTCGCCCGGTGCGCCGTATCGTCCCGCAGGAGCTTCGCAGCCTGTCATGGGCGGCGCGGGCACGCAGAACACGCAGCAGGAACAGGCCGTACATTCCCAGTCAGAATCCCATCCACGCAGCAGCGCGGCGGCACAGAATCATGCTGGCGCGGTTTTGTTCGACGCGGCAGGAAAAGCAGCAGGCCAAAATCCGCCGCGCAGCGCCAATCAGCCAACCGGCGGCGCAGGGAAATCGTATCACAGCAGCAACGCACAGGGACAGACGGTACAGACCGAATCCGCACAGCAGCGCAGCACCTTTGTGCAGCAGCCTGATACACAACGCGGAGCGCCCGGAATGGCAGCTGCTCCAAATGCAATGCCGAACAATTCTGTTTTGCCGTTTGCCACTCCGCGCAGCCCGGCACAGCCTGTCGGCAGCGCAGGAAAAGGTCAGATGCAGTCTGCGCATACAGAAACGACGCAGCAGCGCAGTACCTTTGTGCAGGCTCCGAACATGGCAGGCGCGCAGCCAGCAGCAGATCATCCGGCTTCGCCTGCTTCTCCGCGATCCGGTATGGCAGGAAATCCGTCTGTGCCACACAGCAGCACACCGCCAATTCCCGCACAAAACGGTGTAGCAGGAAAACAGCCAGATTCTCATTCCGCACCCGCCCGCGATACCGCAGGAACTGGTACGCGGCCGCAGCAACCGGGCAGCCCCCAGAATACGCCAGCGCCCGGTACGGCAGGAACGCAGCGCACGTCCATCGGCGGACGCTATACCCAGCCTGTGCAGCAGACGACGCGCGTTTCCACGAATGGAAACACCCAGATCACGCAGCAGAACCATGTTTCTGCCCAGCAGTCCGGCGGCACGGTGCAGCCGTCCAGCGGAGTCCGTATGGATGGCCGCTCCACAAATCGGGAGCATCCTACACCCACAATGCCGGCATCTCCGGCAGCACCATCTTCCAACCGCGAAACTGGTACGCCTCCGCGCTCGACCGCGCGGTCTGATGCGGCGCGTCCGGCAGAACAGCGCGCTTCGCAGCGCCCAATTCCCGCACAAAGCGGCAGCGCAGAAAAGCCGATACCGCAGACTGGCACACAAGCTTCTCCTGTTTCCGCCGCTTCTTCCGAACGGCAGAGCAGGAAACCGGCGACCCCGTCTGCTATGGGCAGCATGACTGCGTCGGCTCCGGTATCGCAGGAATCGCGCGGGCCGCAAAGAAACCCTGCAGCAGAATCATCCGCCAAGCGTCCGGTACCGCAGGAACGCAGGGTCGGTACACAGCCGGAGCCGCAGAAGAAGGAGCAGACGCTCTACCATCACCCCGGTACCGCAGGAATCGCGCCCACGGCAGTTGGGATCAACACGGAAGCAGCATCGGCGGCGCAGAAGCCTGCTGCGGAAAAGGCGGCAAAGAAACCGTTCGTTCCGCTGACCGGCCGAACACCGGAATCCATTCCGTCGCATCTCGATCTGCATGAAGCCTCGCAGAAGACGACGAAGCGCCCGCAGGAGAACAACCAGGAGGTGACGTCGGATGAATGACCGGAACCGCCGCTCCGCTGCGGAGGTCATGGCGAATGCGGCGCGCGTGGTCAAGGCAGCTGTCAACATCGTGCGGGCGGCGATCGCAGGAGGGCTTCACGGCGCGGCTGCCGCCGCTGCGAAGGAGCTCTTGCCAACGATCATCAAGTTTGCCGTCGGCGTTCTCATTGCCATCATCGTGATCCCAATGTTCGTGATCTCCGCTATGCCAAATATGTTTTTCGGCTACGAAACGTCCGAAAAGGACCCGCAGATCACCATGCGGGAGCAGGCGCTTTCCATCGGCGGCGCATATCTATCGTTGGAGGACTTTGAAAAGACGCAGCAGGACGCCATTATTACCGGCGAAGCTGCCGCGTATGAGAATCAGGGCGTCACGATCGATGAGATCCGGGTGTCCAGCAAATTCGATGAAGAAGATCTTTGCTGGTACATCGCCATCAATTCCGTTGCCCACAAGCAGGACTTGTCAGAAATGAAGCCGGAGGAGGTCCAGTCACTTCTGATCTCCAATCTCAAGCACACAACGCGGCTGGAATCCTCCGGCAACCAGACTGTCCTCCGTATCATCTTCCAGCCGCTCGATAAAGACAAGCTCATGGATGATCTGGAGTTTGACGAGGACGCCAAAACGTGGGCAGGCGCACTGTTTGAGATAATCTATGAGAGCGACGCGCTGGGTAAATACAAAGATAAATTTGAAGCCTACAAGCCAAATTACGCTGGCGATACCGGCTATACCGGCCCGGCAGAATCCTCCCCTGGCGGCAGTGGTGGCGGAGGCGGCGCGGAGAGCGGCGGCAGCGCCGACAATACCATTGATATCTCCGGCTTTACAAATCCGCGCACAAAAAACAACCATGATCTCGCCGCCTATGCGATACAGGCGTGGGAACACGGTTGGGGGTATGTGTGGGGGACGTTTGGAACCGTCCTGACGGAATCCATGCTCCAATACAAGCTGGAGCAGTATCCGGACATCGGCGCATCGGAAGCATTTATCCGCGAACACTGGCTCGGCAGGCGTACAACAGACTGTGTTGGCTTGCTGAAAGGTTATGGATGGCTGAACCCTGATACGCTGACCATTGACTACAACACAAACGGGATGCCGGACTACAATGCCGACCGGATGTATGCGTCTGCCAAGGAAAACGGCACCGAGTACGGCGGCATGGACACGATGCCCGATATCGTTGGACTTGGTCTTTGGAAGCAGGGACACTGGGGCGTCTACGTCGGGAACGGCTATGCCATTGAAGCGATGGGAACCCAATACGGTGTTGTCCGCACAAAGGTTGAAGGCCGCGGCTGGCAGGGCTGGTGCAAGATCCCATACATACAATATGACGACTAAAGGAGGGCCTATGAAGGTCAGAAAATTCCGCATTCTCCGCCTGCGGCACCATGTCAGCATGGTAGAGCTTGGCCGGGCCTGCGGCGTATCCGCGCAGCGCATCAGCGAACTGGAACTGAGCGAAAACAAGCCGTCGGCGGAGACTGTACAGAAAATCCAAAGCGGCTTTGAAGCAATCATCGCCCAGCGCGGAGAAAAACTTGATACGCTGCATCAAGAATATATTGCTTGCAAAAACAGTCTGATGGAGCGCGTGGGAGAATACGAATATGAGCTATGAAACCTATCATATCCCCGTAAATTTTACGGACGCGGGCAAGCTGTTCGGCGTGTTTGAGATCCGCAATGCGGTCGAAACCGTGCTGCTGTGCATTCCTATCCTCTTTCTCTGTCTGGCGCTGCTGCCGCTGACGCTTATGCCGAAGATCATCGTCACGATGACGATCCTCGTTCCCGTGGGCGGTTTTGCGCTCATTGGCATCGGCGGCGACAGTCTCACCAGATGGCTCAAGGCGTGGATAAACTGGCGCAAGCACCGGCGCATGATCTTTTACCGCGGGGAGGTGCGTCTATGAGCATGAAGGACGCCATTTTCGGCACAGCCGCGCCGACCAGTCACGGTGGCGCGACCTATCGTGACAGCATTCAGGCGTGGCTGCCGGTCAAGAATATTATCGGCGGTGTGGTCATCACGAAGGACAACCGGTTCATTAAAATCCTTGAGGTGCTGCCGGTCAACTTCTATCTGAAATCCCCGTCCGATCAGCAGAATATCATTACATCCTACGCCGCATATCTGAAAATTGCGCCGGACAGCATGAGCTGCGAGGTACGCACACTCCCGCCAGACACAAGCGAGTATGTCGAGCAGATGCGGCAGTTCCAGAAAACCGAAGAAAGCGAAAACTGCCGTGCGGAGATAGAGGACAATATTGAAAAGATCGGTCTCGGCATTGCCAGTGAGTCCATCCGGCATAGGTTTTTCCTCGTGTTCCAGTACGAAGCCAAGATGCGCGCCAAGCGTAATACGGTCAAGGGCATTATCCAGCGCCTGAACGAAGAAGCGGACACCGCTCGGCGCTATCTGGATATTTGCGAACTTGAAGTCTTAGAGCCGCGCTACACGGATGATTTCGTGCTGAAGCTCCTGTATGAACTGATCAACAAAGGCACCAGCCTGCGCGTCAAGCTCCCGGAGGGCGTGTTCGATATGACCACGGAGGTGCATGGGGTGTATGGAGAATAAAACGAGGAACGGATGCGTCCGTTCCTCTTTTGGGGCTAATGTCTGGCGGTTGCTATTCATCATCCGTTATGATCCACATTCCTTTTCGCTGCGATCCTTCACGACGAATGCTGCCAGTTTCCTTCAGTTTTGCGACCAGCCGTTTAACCGTCGCCTGCGAAACAGAGAGTTTTTCACCATATGCTTTATACGTCAAGCCGGGATTCTGACGGATAACGTCAATCAACTGCAACTCGAAGTCTCTCTGCGCTCCAACTGAACCATCCTGCATAGCTTGATTTTTAAGGTCACCGCTTTCGCAATTAAGGTCACCATTGAGCTGTTTGAGGTCATTTTGAGCTTGAATGGGGTCAGGAATGTCTTTTTCGGGGTCATCATGGTCATAGTTGACCTCATTATACTCCGGTTTGAGGTCAACAGACGTATTCAGAATGGCAACGGAGGTAGATGGGGTGTATGGGGAATAAAAGGAAAAGGAGGAGCGGACGCATCCACTCCCCCTAGGTGTCCTCCGCAGAGTAACACCGCAATTCCTAATTAGAGTATACTACAATAGTCTCAAATATGCAACATTTCTTTTGAAATTTAAGAAATAATTTAGCAAGAAATGAATTCCTTTAATTGTAGTAGCTTTCGACGTGTATCCGTATATACAACTTTTGCAAAAAGATTGCTTGGAACACTTGCACGGAAAGTTTCAACTGTATTCTGAATATCTGAAACGAATTTCTTAATGTCGGTTTTTGATGTTCCGAGCTTTTTCAGCAGATAGGCAACGAGAACTACATAATCCACTATGCTGCTAAAACCAATATTTTGAATACCTGTTTCGATTTCAAGTGTACTAGAAACGGATCCACTAATTCTGGATTTTGAGAACCGTGTATCAAATACTATGTCATTATGAGCGACAGCGTTCCGAAGATCTCGGATGGCAAAGATAATCTTCTTTGTTAAAAAAGCATCCGTATCCGTTGCTTGGTATAGCCCTAGTGATTTCGATACTGCTTTGCGCACGTCATAGTTTAAGCACCAGAAAAACGTACCGAACTCTCCAAGCGTTAAAACCTCAAAAATCGCCCATATTGGAACGCTTGAATCATTGTGGTAAAAATGCTGGATAATAGCGTTTTTATCGTACTCTCTGGTTAATGCAGAATAAACACGGTCTCGCAAGGATAGCCGCCGTTTTAGTGCATCCTTATAAGAGCCCGATCCAACTTGCAGACGCACATGGTCAGTCAACAGCGTTGTGTAAATGTAATTGAAATTATCGCTGTTTCCAAATCGGATCAGTTCTTCCAACACATAGTTTTTCAGCGCAGTTTCAATAAACATAAGTTGAGGATACAGTATGGCTTTTAACCGCATATCAAAGTCATAGAACGCTTGAACTTGATCAAAATTTGTATAAGGAACAGTATTAGTAGAAGTACCCACAAAGCGGTAGCCCTTATATCCATGATAATATCCAATATTTCTTAGTTTCCGTTTTTGTGCTGACCCACTGATTTCAATTCCCTTTTTATCGCGCAAATAACGCATAAGTCCGTCAATGCTTTTGGGCATTTCTAGCAATCACCTCATTCCTTTGATTGATTTATTATACGATTATTTGTCTATGTTTTCAAGTAAAACACAGATAAATGATACACATATTAATTGAAACGGAGATATCAAATTGAAAAAGAACCGCAAGAACAAACCTGCCCCGCCGCCCGGCTTGCCGCCGGAGGAGAAGCCGCCAGTCAAGGAGCAGCCGAAGAAGCAGCCGTTTCTCAAGCGCCTGCTGTTCGGCGAGGAAACGCCGGATCTGAGCGAGCTGGAGGCCGGCTCTACAACAATTCTGGACATTCTTTCGCCCACGAGCGTGGACACCAAAAGCCGGGACTACATCGTAGTGGACGGCATTTTTCATGCCTATCTTTACATCACAGGCTATGGCTACTCTACGACCGTTGGCGCAAGCTGGCTGGCTCCGCTGGTCGAGGCCGGCGAGGGCGTCAGCATTTCGTTCCACTTTGACAAGCAATCCAAAGAGAAAATTCTGGCGAAGATCTCCCAGCAGACCATGATGAACCGCAGCCGGATGCGCGACGTTGCCGACACCCGGCAGGACTTTGAGGAGCTGGACAGCGCCATCGCCTCTGGAATGTACCTCAAGGACGTGATGAACCGGCAGGGCGAGGATTTTTATTATATGCACACGCTCATCGAGGTCACAGCCGGTGATCCTGAAACGCTGGAGCATCGCGTCACGGCAGTTGAAAAGCTATGCGTCTCCGTGGACATGATTGCCCGCCGCTGCGAGTACAAGCAGGAGCAGGCGTTTTTGTCCATGCTCCCTATCCTCTATCTCGACCCGGACATTGAACGCAAGTCACGCCGTAACGCACTTACCAGCGGCGTGGCGGCAGCGTTCCCGTTCGCGTCCTATGAGTTATCCGACCGCAACGGTATCTTCCTCGGTCTCAATATGTACAATCGTTCGCCGGTCTTTCTGAACCCCTATGACGACTATAAATATACGAACGGCAACATCTGGATCGGCGGCTCGTCCGGTGCAGGCAAGACGTTTACGCTCCAATGCGTCGGCGGTCGTCTGCGGCAGCAGGGCAAGCGTGTCATTTACATCATTCCAAAGAAAGGCCACGAGTTTCGCCCGCGCTGCGAACAGCTTGGCGGACTGTATCTGCGTATGTCACCATCCTCGCCGGACTGCCCGAATATCATGGCCATCCGCAGAAAATCGCTCGACACCTACGCGGGCCTCAAAGGGCTTGCCTCCCGCGACGATTCCGTGCTGGCGGATAAAATTTCGCGGCTTATCATCTGGTACAGCCTGCAAAAGCGCGACCTCAGCGATGAGGACCGGAACTATCTCGATACGTCGCTGGTTGAATGCTATCGGCGGTACGGCATCACGTTTGACAATGCTTCCGTTCTGAACGAGGACGGGGGTTTTCGCAGAATGCCCATTCTGGCGGACTGGTACGACGTGCTGCAAAGCAGCGCGGACACGAAACACCTTGCCGTTGTGCTGGCGCGGTATGTGACCGGCTCGGCCTCCGCGATGGGCAGCCGCAACGAGATCGACCTCGACAACAAATATATCGTTATTGACACGTCGGGTATGCCGGACGATTTGCTTCTACCCGGCATCTTCTGGGCGACAGACATTGCAAATGACCTCATTTCCGGTGCCGGCGGGCAGCTCTCCGCGCTGATCTCAGACGAGCTATGGTCGCTGGTCGGCGCGAACTCCAATCCGCTAGCGGCTGGGTACATTCAGGAGATGGTCAAGACCATCCGCGGCCTTGGCGGTATCGCGATCACATCTACACAGGGTATGCAGGATCTGTTCTCGCTGGATAACGGCAAATACGGCAAAGGCATTCTGGATTCCAGCCGCATCAAGATCGTCATGCAGATGGAGGAACAGGAGGCGCGGCTGATTCAGAACGTCTTGAATCTCTCCGAGGAAGAAGTCCGTCAGATCACCAGATTCCGCCGCGGCGAGGGGCTTCTGTGCATTGGCTATAACCATGTACCCATCGCGTTTTACGCGACACAAAAAGAATACGATGCCATTACAACATCGCCAACAGATTTGCTGAACAGAAAGGAACGAGAAGTATGAACGAAGAACGCTTTGCAAAGGAAATGAAGAAGATCCAGTCGGTCGTCAGCAGGGCTTTGCAGAAAGCCAATACGCTGGCGGCGCTTGTGGACGGCGGCAAAATGAGCCGCGAGAAATTACAGCTCACGCTGGAAGAAACCGCGTATTTCTTTGAATCCGCGACGCTCTATCTGCGCGCCCTCTGCGAAACACAGATGCCGGGCGCTGGCGGATACGGGCGGCGCGACGGGCTGGAGTTCCAGCTCCCGTCCGGGCACATTGAAATCGCGGGCGCGGGCTGGGTACATATGCAGCTCGATACACTCCTGCCGCACTGCCGCTATATGCCCGCGACTTGGCTGACGGACACCGTGCGACAGCTTCTGACGGCCTATACGCAGCACACGAATTTCCGCCTGCATTTCAAGCAGATGCTTTTGGTGATCGACGAACACAGCGACGTGGATGGCCGGCACGTATTCGATCAGGACAACAAGGGGTGGAAAGCCGTGAGCAATGCGCTCAAGGGCTTGGTCATTGACGATGACGACCAGTACCATCTATCCGTCCACATGATGTCCAGCCGCAGCGCGGAGAATGTCTGCCACATCAGTTTGGTGCTGCCGGAATCGGAGGAAGAATTTTTCCGGTTTCATCGAAAAGGGATCGCATATCGGCCTTTGGAGCCATCCGTTACCCTGCGCTCAGCGACTTCTTTTTGCCTTGTCTGAGGCTCGGACAGACCCGATGGGTCAAACCGCGTGTAATTCTATGCTTTTTTGCAATTTGAAGAGTCTGGCGGGTGGCGAAAAACCGGCATCTACGGCTACCCATCGGTCAAGCAGCCAAAAGTCACGCAGAAGCACCGAAATTGTGGTTGCGCCGGAACCGGCGCAAGCGCAGTTTCGGTGCCTCGCAGGAAAACGGGAGCTGCCATGATTTTTACGACCCGCGACCTTGATATCCTGCGCTTTCTCCGCTGGTGCCGCTTTGTGCTGGCGAAAGATCTGACCGGCGTGTTTTCCAAGGGTGAGGTTCAGAACCTTGAAATCCTCCGCCTGATAAAGCTCTATCAGCCCGCGCAAGCCTATACGCTGACCGCCGCCGGGAACCGGCTGCTTGACGCCGCCTTTCCAAAACTCCCCGCAGCGGTTGCCCCGGCTTACAAAGCTGCCGATACGCTGCGCCGCATCCGGCAAGCAAAGCTGATGACCACCGCGTATCAGGCCGGTGTTTCTGTTTTTACGACAGATGTTTCCGCGCTGTGCGAACAGGCGATGTTCCTCCCCATGATCGCCCGCAATCGCGGCTCCAATCCGTGGGGCAGCACCCGCGTGGCGGCGCTGCTCCATACCGGCGACCTCATGTGCGCCATTCACTGGGTCAGCCCCGGTATCGGCTGCGTCGCGCTGACGGATGAGTTGACCGCGTTCCAGAATCACACGGCGGCAATTCCCGCAAAGCAGCGTGCCATGATCTTTGTCGCGTCCAGCTACGAGAAAATCATCGCGGAACTGGAGGCTGTGCAAGAGAACCGGAACACGCGCCTGCAATCCTACCGAGAGGTCTACGATTGCCTGAAGCTGCCGCTGTTTCTGCTGCCGTGCAATGGCACAGGCTGCTTGCAGCTCCGTATCATGGGCGTACCCAATTACCGCGAACTTCTGGCGAAAATCATCCTGAAGTCAAAGTATGTTCCGCCGCCCGAAAACCGTCCCATGTATGACGCGCTGTATCAGGGCGCGCCTTTCATCATGGCGGCGGATATGGACTTGCGGCGCGTTGACGCGGCAGTAGACGCTGCCCGTTTGGACGGCCTTTCTCAAATTGCGCTGGCCGCGCTTCCGGAACAGGTGGATGCTGTTCTGAATCACCGCTACCGCGAAACCGGAAAGGCGCGTGTTTTTACCATCACGGAATCGGCGCTGCGGGAGCTGCTTGGAAGCACCGCGCCATACGCGCCGCCTGACCTGCCATTTTACACATCGGAAGGAAGTGTTCTGGATGTTCCGCCTCTCAAAGCTCCTTGAAAAGCTGGAGGACAAATCGGAAGCAAGATTCAAAAGCTGGTTTGCCCGAAACAAAGCCAAGCTGCCCATGCGCGTGCCAGCCGTGATCGTCGGCTGGTATTTTTATGGGATGTTTCTCAATTCTCTGAGGCTTGGAATTGCATCGACCTTTCACACCGGCGAGGATGAGATCAAAAGCATCTGGGTACTGAATCCGTTCAAAAACTGGGGCGCAGTGTTCACCGGCTTCGGGATCGTGACAACGCTGGTGATCGTTCTCATTATCTGCCTCATCACGAAAAAGGGCTATATCTGGTTCTCCGGCTACAAATACACGCACGACCCGCGCGGGTTTGACATTCTCCCGGACGGCACGCATGGTACGTCCGGTTTTCTGACGGAGAAGGAAATGCGTGAGTTTCTGGAGCTGTCGCCTGCGGGCAAAGCGGAGGGCATGATCCTCGGCAAAGTCAAAAAGCATCCGGATGATCCGGATGCTTACGCGCTCTATGCGGCACATCGGATGGTTGCCGGAGACAATAATAACTTACTCTGCATCGGCGCGCCGGGCAGCGGCAAATCCAGAGGCTTTATCATCCCGTTCCTCATGGGCTGCGCAAAGCGCGGCGAGTCCGCATTCATCACGGATGCCAAGGGCGAACTTTTTGAACGTCTTTCCCCATATTTCCGGCAGCATGGCTTCTATGTGAAAGCTGTGAATTTTCTGGACATGGAACACTCGGACGGTTGGAACTGTCTGTATGGACTGGACACCCAGCCGCAGCTCGTGCAGACGGTAGCCAACACGATCGTGCAGAACACGTCGGGGCCGAAGGAAGCCAACGACTTCTGGAGCCGGGCGGAGCTGAATCTGCTTATGGCACTGATCCACTACGTCGTCAATCTGCGCGATGCCGACGGGAATCTGCTTCCCATCGAACAGCGCGGCCTCGGCGATGTGTACCGCATGATCGCGACGGAGAGCATCGAGGAGATCAACCGCAAGCTCGAAGCCCTGCCGCCGGAGCATCCGGCCAAGTATCCGCATGGCCTGTTCCTCAAGGCAAAGGAAAACCTCTGGGGCAATATCGTCATTGGTCTTGGCAACCGGCTGGCGGTCTTTCAGAGCCGTCTGGTGGATAAGATCACGCGCAACCATGATGTAGACCTCCTGCTCCCCGGCAAGCGGCCGTGTGTGTACTTTGTCATCATTTCCGCGCAGGACAGCGCGTACCGCTTTTTGTCCTCGCTGTTCTTCTCGCTGGCGCTGCCGCAGCTTTCAAACTTCGCACGTCTGCAATGCGCGGGCGGACGGCTGCCGGTGCTGACGAACTTCTGTCTGGACGAATACTGCAACATTGGTTATCTGGACGGCGTAGCGGACAGCCTCAATAGCATCCGCGGCTTCAATATGTCCGCGCAGATCGTCGTGCAGAGTCTTTCTCAGTGGCAGGAAAAGTATCCGGGCAAGGAATGGGAAAATCAGCTTGCGACGTTCGACCAGACGCTCTATATGGGCTGCAACGATCTGACCTCGGCCAAATACATTTCCGAAAAATGCGGCAAGGTGACGATCTCCGTTCTCAATAACCAGATGCCGATGATGCCGCTGTTTTCGCCGGTGTATTCGTCCACGCGCCCGTACTCCCAGACGCGAAGCAACACGCAGCGCGACCTGATGAACCCCGATGAAGTCCTGCGCTTGGAAAACCGGAAGTGTCTGGCGCTGTTCAAGGGACACAAGCCCGCGCTCCTCTACAAAATGACGCCGGAGGAGCTGCCGGACTACGCCGGTCTCACCACCTGCCGCGTCATTGACTATATCCCGGAATGGCGGAGAAAAGAAGCCGAAGCAGCGCCGCAAAAGAAAGCATCTGTTCAGAAAGAAGCGTCAAACATCCCCAAACCGCTCGACAGAGAAAACCAGCCAGACCGCAGCGAGCAAACGCCCGCCTACGATCTGGCTGAAGACGATGAGATTGGAATGGTGGAGTGTACGGTGGACAGCATACTGGATATGTAAGCGTCTAATATCAAGCCAAAAAGTTCTCTCCGTTTTAACCTTTCTCGACATACACTTGGATGCGCTCCCTCATCCTGGCAAAAACATCCGTTTCTGCATAACGAGAAGGGTCTGCTGCCGCAGCCTGATCCGCCTCATCCAGTTTCTGCTCTGTTTCATCCTGAATGGCAGATTTATCACGAATCATCATATAGCATCACTCCAACAGTTTCGCGTAATTTCGGCGGGCGTAGACCACTCTGGCAATCGTCACACGCTTTTCTGTCTCCGTCACCCAGTAGAACATCATATAGTTCTCAACAAGCAGCTTGCGATACTCGTGCTTTAACGGGCGCAGCGGCGCATAGGCAGGCTGCGCATACGGGAAATCCCGAAGACTTTCTCCGGCCTCTGCCAGCCGCTCCGCAATGCGCTCTGCCGCAGCTGGATTGCTCAGTTCCTGTGCAATATACAAGACAATCTCTACCATGTCCTGCACGGCAAGCGGCATATACTCTACACTATACAACTCTCGATCCTCCGATCGCGTCTTTCATGGCTTTCAGAACATCTTTGGAGGAATAGCGCTCACTGGACAGCTCTGCTTCACGCTCGGCGGCTTGCAGTTTGAAGTAGATTTCACTTTCAAATTGCAGATTTTCAAATGCTTCCATACTCAGAACGACCATATCACCGTAGCCGTTCTTCGTCAGGAACACCGGCTGCGCGGTTTCGTGGACGGTTTTGGAGATCTCCGCAAAGTTGTTTCTCAGGTCGGAAACCGGACGGATCATGTTCATAGTATCATCCTCCTTGCTTGCAGTTTAGCATAATTGCGCTAAGATTTCAAGCCTGCGTCTATTGATATATGTTACCCCTGTTAACCCGCACGGCAGCGTAATCGTTATTGTGCTGCATGAGGCCCGTATGAGTCTAGTCAGCACCTACAGATATCCAATGACCCCTGCTTCTATCATTCTCTGTTTTTTATGGACAATTCAAACGGCAGCAAGCTAGAATCCATTCCAAATCATTCTGCCGCGATACTGAAAACATTCAGCGTCGCAGCAGTCTGCCGGTGTCAAATCCGCAAGCCGTTTCCTGCTCCGTGAAATGAACAGGTCAGAGTCCATGGGCGGATGCGGCACTTGATCGCGCAGGAGTTCATCGACAGCGACCAGCCTGCCATATGTGAATGGCTCATGCTCCTGCAAATACTGAAAAAAGTAGTTCCTGTGAAATGGGCAGAAGCAGCAGGCGGACGCCTTGGTGTCAAGACCCCAAACATCAAGAATATAGGCGTAGTTGTCTGCACGGGTCAATTCCATCTCGACCAACGGAAAATGATTGGTCAGCATCGGATTCGGGCTTTCTTTGCAGCGGTGGCGTTCTTCAAAGCTGAATCCCATGTGCATCTCGTGCGCTTTTCTGTCTTCATCGCGGAGCTTTTGGCCCTTTCGATAGCCGAGCACCTCCCAGCGGAGAAACTTTGCAATCTGCGCCACCTTATAGTCCAGCGTACAGTTTCTCGGCATCCGGGATTTGTGGCCATCGGAGCGAAGCGTCCACCATGGAATACTGACGACGCGCCGCTTGCCAAAGTTCTGCATGAGATCGTTGTATAGCGGCGTATGCAGCATTTCATACCGAAGACCGGCATCCTGACAGGCCTGATGAACAAACTCGGCTTGCCGCATGACCCATGGCGGTTCAAAGCCGAGATCACAGAATACGACAAGGTCATATACGGGAACCAGCGGGTATGGATGGGCACGGCCCTTCTGCGCTGCGTTTGCATTTTCACAGGACATCAGAGCAAGTGCCGTAGACTGCATACCAGCTCCAAACGAGAGTATTTTCATAGCAATAAGCGCAGTAGAATGAAGCTGCACATGATGCTGGAAACATCAGAAAATATGCTCATGCCGCTTTCGCTGCCTCTTTTGACTGGACACGCTCGACAGAAAAAGGAACGCGGGAAAAGAATGGCGCATTTTCCTCTATGTACTTTTGCGCGGCCTTTTCTGTCCTGAATTTCCGCACAGTTGCAACCGTTGGATCGGCGGTGCGGATGGTCATGACGCCGTGCCGTGTCTGCTTTACAAAGTATCCGCTCCATGCTTTTAGGACATAGAATTGTTTCAACTTATCAAACTTTGACTGCTTGCTGACATGCGGCGGATGGTAGAAGCTGCGGCAGGAATCAAAACGGATGTCAGCGTTCTGCTCACCGATGCGGGAAAGCGCGGCCAAGAATGCTTCTGTCGTGGGGGCATACGTTATCTTCTGCGTATGCTGATCTGTAAGAACGATGGAATTTCCATATTGACGGTATTCCTCAATCGTGTGCGCGTTCTTCAGACCTGCAAGAAACCACCGCTGAAACTCACCGGCTTCAAA
>OODJ01001705.1_pt1 | contig 16465 bp, 16 predicted proteins | sample 1671611 | NCBI WGS metagenome assembly OODJ01 (sample SAMN06348174, study PRJEB24527) | human gut metagenome | biome: human gut; feature: ankylosing spondylitis patient; material: feces | host: Homo sapiens | place: China | collected 2015-10 | reverse complement strand
GTTCTTCACGTCCATGACGTGAATGCCCATCATCTCCATACCCGCGTAGAACAGGAAGATACTGCTCGCCAGCACGAGGTTGTTGAATTTCGACAGGTCGGGGAAGAAGCCCTGCGACATGTCCATGTGGTTGTGTCCGCCGGTCGAAATGTAGATGACGCCCAGCACGATCAGCAGGCCCGCGGGAATGATCGTACCGATCATGCCGCCCCATTTGCTGATTTTCCCGACCCATCCGAGACCTTTCAGGGCGATCAGCGTGGCGATCCAGTAGATGGCCAGCACCATGCAGAGCGTGAAGACCTTGTTCGAGGCCAGCAGCGCGTCGTGCGTGTCGTTCATGCCGATGAACGCGATCGACACGGCGCCGAAGGTCAGCACCGTCGGATACCAGATCGTCGATTCGATCCATTGCAGCCAGATTGCGAGGAATCCCGTGCGTGCGCCGTACGCTTCGCCGACCCAGCGGAATACGCCGCCCTGCTTGTCGGCGAACATCGCGGCCAGTTCGGCGGCGACCATCGCCGTCGGAATCAGGAACACGATGGCTGCAAACAGGTAGTAGAATGCCGACGAAAGTCCGTAGACCGCCTCGGCGGGCAGTCCGCGCAGACTCACTACGGCAGTCACGTTCATAATTGCCAGTGTCATAACACTCAATTTGAACCCTGTGCTTGTGGTAGTTTTCTTTACATCCATAATGAATTGATTTGGTTTTTTGTCGCTGTTGGGTGTTGCAACTACCGTGCAAAACCGCCGGGAAGTCGCCTTTGCAGCCTTCGGGTGTACGATTGTTGCCGGAAATTTCTATCTTTGCGTATAAATAATCTCCATGCCCATGCAACGCATCCTGATCATCCTCCTGGCAGCCTTGTGCGTCGCCGCGTGCGGCCGCCGCCGGAGCGCTCCCTCGCAGGAGACCGCGGTCTCCGCATCCCGTCCGCGGGTTTTTCTCCCGGCCATCGCCCCCGCGGGACTCTCTCCGGACGAGCAGCGCGACTATCTCCGCCGGCACTACTGGGACCGTTTCGACTTCACCGACACGCTTTTCGTCTCCGAGGCCGACACCGTGCAGATGATCGAGGCCTTTGCGCGCTACATTGCGGTGCTTTCCGACCGTCCGGCGGATTCCGCGCCGATGGATTCGCTGATGCGCCGGGCTTCGTCGTCGAAGCCGATGCTCGACTATTTCGCGATGCTCGCCGGGACGGTGCTGCACGACCCCAACTCGCCGCTGCGCAACGACGAGTTCTACATTCCCGTGCTCCGGGCGCAGCTCGCCAGCCCTTTCTACGACGAGTACGAACGCATCGCCCCGCAGTACGACCTCGAAATGGCCATGCAGAACCGCCTGGGCCAGCCTGCCAACGATTTCCGCTACACGCTCGCCTCGGGCGCCTCGGGGACGCTCTACGGACTGCAAGCCGAATACGTGCTGCTGTTCATCAACAATCCCGGCTGTGCGATGTGCCGTGAAATCCGCGAGGCGATCACCTCTTCGCCGATGCTTTCGGAGATGATCGAGCGGGGGCGGCTGAAGGTGCTGGCGCTCTATCCGGACGAGGACCTTACGGAGTGGCGCGACTACCGCGACCACATTCCGGCGTCGTGGATCAATGCCTATGACAAGGGGTGCGTCGTCCGCGAAAAGAGCCTGTACGACCTCCACGCCATTCCGGCCCTCTACCTGCTGGACAGTCGCAAGCGGGTGCTGGTGAAGGATTCGACCGACGTGGCGCAGATCGAAGAGATAATAGACCGCCGGGCGTAAAACGCTTGATAGACGGGCTTTATGGGCGATGGATGACCCGGCGCCTCTTGTCCTGTTCTGCGCTCCCCGGCTTAAAAAGCCGGTTTTAGAGGGCGGAGGCGGGACGGTTCGTTTCCGGTCCGGGTCTGCGCAGTCCCCGGTTCATTTATCCGGTATTCCTTCGGAAACCTTTTCCTCGCTCGAAATCAGCTTCGTCAGGCGGTATTTCACCTCGTAGTCGCCCTTCGCGTCGTCGTATTCGGCGACGGGACGGATGAGGAGCCGGGCCTCGAAGCCCGGTTCGAAATCGAAGCCCTCGATCTCCCACGGGAACGGCTCCCACTGCGGGTCGGTGTAGCGCATGTCCTTGATCCAATAACCGCTCGTTGCCGGACTGTCGGCGCGCCGGGAGGCGATGGTGACCTCGAACTCCGGACTGAATTGCAGCGGATCGACATCCGACTGCATCGGCGTGCGCGAGATCGGCTTTTCCATCGTGTAGCGATATCCGGGGCCGTCGGCCGGGGGATTGGGGATGGGGTCGATGCGGACGAGCATCTCGGTCTGATACCCTTTTTCGAACGTGAAGCCCTCGATGTGTGCCGTGGATATTTTCCACCCGGCATTCGGGCTTGTTTTGACGATGTAGGCGGGGACGTGGCCGAAGCCCATGAAGATGCCGGCGACGCCCTTTTCGGAAGCCACGGTCCAGGTTTCGATGCGCGATTCGTCGTCGTCGCAACTGCCGAACCCGAGCGGCAGCAGGAGCAGCAGGAAGCGAAGTTTTTTCATAGGAGCAGATGTTTCCCGTAAAACGGAGCCAACGCCCTGATACTGCATGGTCTGGCACAAAAAAACGGACCGGAGTCCGTTTTTTCGTATAGTCGGGCCGCGTGCACTCGATAAGAACGCGGACGGGTTATTTCGCCGCGCGTTTGCGGTCGTTCTCGTCGAGCAGGATTTTGCGCAGGCGCATCGAGTGCGGCGTGACCTCGACATACTCGTCGCCCTGGATGTATTCGAGCGCCTCTTCGAGCGTGAACGCGCGGGCGTACAGCGACTTGCCGAGGATGGCCGAGTCCACGCCGAAATCGGCGAGGATCTTGATATCGCGCAGGTCGTCCAGCTTGCTGATGCCACCGGAAGCGGTGACCTTGGCATCGGTGCGTTCCGCGACCTCGCGCAGCAGGTCGATGTTCGGGCCGCTCATCATGCCGTCCCGCGCCACATCGGTGACGACGTAGCGGGAGCATCCGACCGAGTCGAGGAACTTCATCGTCTCGAACAGGTCGCCGCCCTCCTTGACCCATCCGCGGGCGGCGAGCGTGTGGCCGCGCACGTCAAGTCCGATGGCGACGCGGTCGCCGTACCGCTTGATGACCGAGGCGGTCCATTCGGGGTTCTCCAACGCGGCGGTGCCGATGTTCACGCGGGCCGCTCCGGCCTCCAGCGCGGCGGACAGCGAGTCGTCGTCACGCACGCCGCCGGACATCTCGATGTTGACCTTGTCGCCGAGCTCATGGACGATCTCACGCAGCTGCGCGCGGTTGTTCCCCGTGCCGAACGCCGCATCCAGATCGACGAGATGAATCCACTCGGCGCCGGCCTCGACCCACGTGCGGGCCGCTTCGAGCGGGCTGCCGTAGTCGGTCTCCGAGCCGGATTCGCCCTGGCGCAGGCGCACGGCCTTGCCGTCGCGCACGTCGACCGCGGGAAGCAATGTGAGTGACATGGTTGTTCTCCTTTGGAATCGTTGAAGTCGTTGAGGCTCGGGGCCCGCCGTCCGCGTTGCCGGGTGAGTCGGGGTTCCCGGCCGCGCCGGCTGGTCATGCCGTTCAGCCGGCTACTTCGAGAACGTGCCGACCCAGTTGCGCAGCAGCTGTTTGCCGGCATCGGCGGACTTCTCGGGGTGGAACTGGGTGACCGACAGCGGGCCGCGCTCATAGGCGGCGACGAACCTGCTACGGCCATACGTGCACCACGTGATATGCTCGTCGCCGCCCAGATCGACCTGCTCGGCGCTCAGATCCTTCGCGGTGGCGCTCATCGCCGCGTAGGAGTGCACGAAGTAGAACCGTTCGTTCTCCACGCCTTCGAGCAGCGCGGAACCGGACGGCGCCTCGACCGTGTCCCATCCCATGTGCGGCACGACATCGGCATCCAGCAGATCGACGGTGCCGCCGATCAGTCCAAGCCCTTCGGTGGTGTCTGCGTGCTCGTTGCCGCGCTCGAACATGATCTGCTCGCCCACGCACACGCCCAGCACAGGGCGGCCGGCACGCAGACGGTCGAGGATGACGCGGTCGCCCGACACCTCGCGCAGGCCGGTCATGCAGGCGGCGAACGCGCCGACGCCGGGCACGACCATGCCGTCCGCCTCAAGCGCCTGCCGGTAGTCGGAGGTCAGTGTCGTGTCAAGGCCGAGATTGGCGAGCGCACGCACCATGGAACGCACGTTGCCGAATCCATAGTCGAATACCACCACCGATGTCATGTCATCTCCTTCAGTCTGAAAATCCTTGGCTGCACGGGCACGGGCGGTGTCCGCCGGCCGCCCGATTATTCGATGCGCGACGAGCCGCGCCCGAACTTCGTGTGTTCCGCGATGACGGCCATGGCCTGGTCATGGTCGAGATCCGCGGACTGTTCGACTTTCATGCCGGTGCCGATCAGGCCGTCCTCGTCGGTGATGCCAAGCAGCAGATCCTCCACGAACGGCGCCGTCGATGTGAACAGCAGCGGCGGGGCGATCATCTGCCCCGGCTTGCCTTGCAGATAGACGGTCGCCTCCAACTTGTCCGCACGGTTGACGGCGAGCACCAGCGACATGCCCGACACGACGATGGTGAGGTCGCGTGCCGCGACTTCGGGCCCGTCGCCGTCAAGGTTGCGCAGGATGGCCACGGCCCCTTCCTCCGATCCGATGCAGTCGGCGGACACGTCCGACAGCTGGCAGAACGCGGCGAGCAGGCGGGCGGACGCGATGCGCGTAATCAGCACGGCGGCCTTCGCCTTGTTGCCCAGAAGCCCTTGCAGCTCGTCGTCGAACGCGGTCGCGGTGTCGGCCTCCTGTGTCTGACCGGAATCCGCGGCTCCCGCATCGTCTGCGGGGCTGTCGGCCGCGACGTCGTTCGCCGGTTCGCCGGCAGCCGCGTTCGAATCGCGGAATTCCTTCTCGAATCCGTCCAGCGCGGCCTCAAGTTCCTCGTCGCTGAAATGGATGTCGTCGTCGAAACCGTCGTCTCCGCCGTGCCTGTCGTCGTTGCCGCTCATCACAGTGCGCCCTTCGTGCTGGGGATCAGGCCCTGGATGCGCGGATCCGGCTCGACCGCGAAGCGCAGCGCCCGCGCGAGCGCCTTGAATTCGGCTTCGGCGATGTGGTGGGGGTCGCGGCCGGCGAGCACCTGCATGTGCAGGCAGATGCCGGCGTGGAAGGCGATGGATTCCATGACGTGGCGTACCAGGGAGCCCGTGAAGTGGCCGCCGATCATGCAGTATTCGAAGCCGTCGGGTTCACCGGAGCACACGCAGTACGGACGGCCTGAAATGTCGACGACGGCCTTGGCGAGCGCCTCGTCGAGCGGCACGGTGGCGTCGGCGAAGCGGCGGATGCCTCGCTTGTCGCCGAGCGCCTGCTTCAACGCCTCGCCGAACACGATGGCCGTATCCTCGACGGTGTGGTGCACGTCGATGTCGGTGTCGCCGTGCGCATGAATCGTCAGGTCGATGAGCGAATGCTTGCCGAGCGCATTCATCATATGGTTGTAGAACGGCACGGAGGTGTCGATGTCGGTCTTGCCGGTGCCGTCAAGGTTCAGGCTGAGTTCGATGTGCGATTCGCTGGTCTCGCGGACGATGTGCGCGGTACGCGCCATGATGTGCTCCTTGGTCCTTGATCCTGATATGTCCCGATAAGTCCCGGCTTGCCTGCCGGCCAGTGCGCCGGTCGGCGGTCGCCGACGACGGGTCATGACGTTGATGGTCGCGCACGCCGCCGGCGTTTCGGGAGTTGTTATCTGCTTTCTACAATACGCAATGCTTCGGTCAGCGCGTTACGGAATTGTTCCATCTCCTTGTCGGCGCCCATGCACATGCGCAGCCAGCCGTCCGGGCCGACCACGCGGATGAGCACGCCGCGCCTGAGCAGCTCGTCGAAGATGGCCTCGCGGTCGTCGAAATGCCCGCCGAACAGCAGGAAGTTCGAACCGGACTCGGCCACTTCGAGCGGCTCGCCCTTGTAGGTCTGACGTGACAGCCATTCGGCGGTGGATTCGCGGATCTCGCGCAGGTGCTCGACGCAGCTCAGCTGCTCGTCGGTGTGTTCGAACGCCGCGAGCGCGGCGGCCTGGGTCACGGCGGACAGGTGGTAGGGCATACGCACGATGCGCACGCAGTCGATGATGCCCTTGCTCGCGGCGAGATAGCCGACACGTGCGCCGGCGAATGCGAACGCCTTGCTCATCGTGCGGCTGACGGCGAGGTTCGGGTGGTTCTTGATGAGCGAGACCGCGCTCGGCGTGCCGGGCTTGCGGAACTCCACGTACGCCTCGTCGATGACGAGGATCGGGTGGACGCCTTCGCCCGCGCCCGCCACGTCGGCGGTCTCGCAGGCGGCGAGGATGCGTTCGATGTCGGCCATCGGCAGCGGCGTGCCGGTGGGGTTGTTCGGGCTGGTGAGCAGCACCATCGAGGGCTTGACCTCGGCGATGGCCTCGATTACCCTGTCGACGTTCAGCGTGAAATCGGCGTTGCGGTGGGCGAGCTTCCAGCCAGTGAACGTGTCGCGCGCGTATTCGGGGTACATGGAGTAGGTCGGGTCGGCGCCCAAGGCGGTGCGGCCCGGGCCGCCGAAGGCCTGGAACAGCTGGAGCATAATCTCGTTGGAGCCGTTCGCGCCCCACAGTTCGTCCACGTCGAGACGGGTGCCGGATTCGCGGGCGAGATAGTCGGAGAACGCCTGGCGCAGTTCGATATGCTCGCGATCCGGGTAGCGGTTGAGCGTGGGCGCGATCTCACGTACGCGCCTGGCGATGGTGTCGCACACGGCCGGATCCGGCGCATACGGGTTCTCGTTGACGTTCAGGCACACCGGCACGTCGAGCTGCGGCGCGCCGTACGGCTCCTCGCCGATCAGATCGTTCCTGAGCGGCAGGCTCGCCGGAATCACATTGCTGTTGTTCTCACTCATTGATCTCTGTTCTTTCCGTCTATAGTCCCGCTGACGGGGATTGTATTCGCATTCGCACGCGGCACATTCGATCCGCTCATCGCTCCCCCCGCTGGCGGGGGCTGTCTGCGCGGCAGACTGGGGGTCGAACCACCCAAGCAGCCCTTAGCGCAGACCGGCTTCCTTCTCCTGTTCGCGCAGCGTGGCCTTGTCGTACGGATCCTTGACGAAGCGCGACAGGACACACTCGCCGTGGGCGGGCAGGTCCTCGGAGACGGCGAAGGCGTTGATGCGCGCGGCGAGGGCCTTCAGGCCCTCCTCGTCGTATTCGATGACCTCGACGGGCTTCATGAACGTGTGCACGCCGAGTCCCGCAGCGAAGCGGGCGGTGCCGCCGGTGGGCAGCACGTGGTTGGAGCCGGACATGTAATCGCCCAGCGGCACCGGGGAGTACGGGCCGCGGAAGATGGCGCCCGCGTTCTTGATGCGTGGCACGACGGCGTCCGCGTCGGCAGTCTGGATTTCGAGATGCTCGGCCGCATATGCGTTGGCCGCGTCGATGGACTGGTCGAGGCTGTCGGTCAGGACGATGGCCGACTGGCTTCCGGACAGCGACGTGTGGACGCGCTCGGCATGTTCGGTGCGCGGCACGCGGTAGTTCAGGGACTCCTGAACCTTCTCGGCGATCTCGGTGGAATCGGTGAACAGCACGGAGCCGGCGAGCTCGTCATGCTCGGCCTGACCGATCAGGTCGGCGGCCAGCAGGCTCGGGTCGGCGGTCTTGTCGGCGATGATGCCGATCTCGGTGGGGCCGGCGACCGCGTCGATGCCCACGAACGCGGAGACGAGCGACTTGGCGGTGGCCACGAAGATGTTGCCCGGGCCGGTGATCTTGTCGACCGGGTCGCACAGCACGTCGCCGTCCTGCGGCTCGGAGCCCTTGGCTCCGTATGCGAACATGGCGATGGCCTGGGCGCCACCGACCGCGTAGACCTCGTCGACGCCGAGGATGGCGCAGGTGGCGAGGATGGTCTTGTTGGGCAGTCCTTCCGCATTGTCGCGTGCGGGCGGAGTGGCGATGGCCAGCGACTCGACGCCAGCGGCCTGCGCCGGCACGGCGTTCATGATCACGGAAGACGGGTAGACAGCCTTGCCGCCGGGCACGTACAGACCGACGCGCTGGATCGGAATCCAACGCTCGGCGACGCGGGCGCCTTCGGCCAGATCGGTGTAAAAGTCCTTCGGCACCTGGTTGGCGGCGACGGCGCGTGCGCGACGCACGGACTCCTCGATGGCGGCGCGTACTTCGGGATCAAGCGTCTCAAGTGCCGCGGTCATCGCCTCGACCGGCACGCGCAGGTGCTCGGGACGCACATGATCGAACTTCTCCTCGAAGTCTCGCAGGGCCGCGGCGCCGCGTTCCTTGACGTCGTCAAGAATAGGCCGCACCAGATCGGTGGCTTCGGAAGTGCCCATCGCGGCGCGCGGCATCGCGGCAAGTAACTCGGCGCGGGACAGGTTCTTGCCCCGCAGATCAATGATTCGCATGATGTTCTCGCTCATAACGCCCTATCGTACCAATGCACGCTGTCGTAATCCTCCCAGAATCGCCGTATCACCCACATCGTGAGAAATCGCGCGGGCTCGTCGGAGATGTGGATAGCTGTGGATATCCATGCATTCATCCACATATCCACATTTTTTCCATGGTTCATCACACCGACAGCGCGAATACGCTACCGTGACATTCATGAACGATGTGATGCTCCAGCCGATGGGCGAGAGAACGCCCATGACGCAATCGTTGCGCGACCGCGCCCAGGATGCCATCATGTGCTGCGCCGCATTGGCGTGGCGCATCGGAGGCAATGTGCTGTTCGGCATGACCACCGCTCTCGCCCTGCAGCAGGTGCCGTTGCCGGAGGCCTGCGATCTGGACGCGGAGATGCTGCACATCACCTCCAGCACTCCCGACAGGAGGCGGCGCCGCATTCCCGGCACGCATCCGCATGTATGGAAGCTGATCGCCACTCATCCTGATGCGTGCGTACCGATCAAGGGCAATGTATTCGCGTTGCATCCCTTCCATGCCTGGGCGCAGCTGTCATCACACGTGTCCTTGGAGGAACTCGTCATACTGGCGGAGGCCATCATCACCGCCATATCGAAATCATCGGGCAGATATCCCCGACTGGTCTTGTCGTCCTTGCGCGAGTTCATCGACAATGCGCCATACTTTCTCGGGAAGACCGCTTGCCGGACCGCACTGCAGCTGGTCAAGGCCAACGTGCTGTCGCCGAAGGAGAGCAAGGCGAGACTGGTACTCCTCCGGCACGGCCTGCCCGACGCGGAGGTCAACTGCCATGTCGACAGGGCGATGTTCGATTCGGGCAAGCCAATGAGCCTGGACATTGCATGGAAGCATTTCAAGGTCGCGGTGGAATACGACGGCGATCATCATCGGACCGACAAGCACCAATGGCGCAGGGATCGCAAAAAACGAGACCGGCTTCGGCAATTGGGATGGACGATCATCGTCATAACGGCCGATGACATCAGAGACGAGGTCGCATGTGCCGAATTCGCGCTCAATGTCGCGCGTGAGCTTACCCTCCGCGGCTGTGACGTCGATTTTCGTGTGATCGCCATGACGGTCGAGGAGCTGGCACGCCGGGAAAAGGCGGCTGACCGAAAAAAGCGACGTGAATCCGCGGTCTGACACGAGTCGCATCATCATGCCATGCACCGGCAGGGCCGCGCCATCCATGCTTCGAGATTCACCGTCTGCAATGTGAGACGATCGGCGTCGAGGCTGTACCACACCAGCGAGAAAACACGTCTTTTAGGCATTGTGTGGCAATTCGCGTGCCTCACAATGCGATGTTAACCTTATCATTCTCTGGTATGGTACAGCGCGGGTAGACAGCTGAAACCACAAACCGCCATTTTCCAACGGTTTGCTCGCCACGTGTAAACATCCCTACATACGGACGTGGCCACACCACGCTCAAAACCGCCGAAATTGCCCTGGTGTGGCACAACTTCGACAGCCCGGTCACCTCTACACCGGTCCGGCGCAGGCCCGCGCCCGGTCATTCCTGCAGATAGTACACGGCATCGTCAGCAGGAGGCACATTCATGCGTTCGGCCAGGAAACATAGATAGGGACGCGACGAATCCGGCTTCTTCTTTCCCTTGACATCCGCCGGCCGGATGATCTCCGCACTGCCGTAACCGGCATTCGAGCAATTGTCAAAGCCGATGATGCCACCCGGGCACTGATAGTCGGTGTCAGGCCCCTTCAGTTCCACGCCGGCCCCCGTCAATCAGGAACATCCGGGAGCGGGTCAGAGCCGCGAAATCGATGGAGTACTCCCCACATACGGTCCGAGCCCCTGAAAACGCAATGCGACCAGTCTCATAGCCCACCGTGTCGGTGTCCGCGGATGCCACGGACGCCGTGAATCCTGCTCCCGAAAGAAGCGTCATGGCCGCTATCAGTGCCGCCACGTACCGCTTTCCTTGAAAATAGTTGTCTGATTTTTCCATTACAACCCCGTAATTTTCTTTTCGCGACGACCGTGATATGAGACAGGTTCCGTCTTGTGCCATCATCGCCATAACTTCCTCTGCGACTGAGAAACGGTCATTTATCCAGCAGCGACGCAACACCTTCACAAAAAAACACGATTGTAATCGCCTTCATATTTTTTCGGCGGCGGCAACATCGGCCCCGAACCGTATGCCTCGCCCGCGGCGGATGCAGCATGATGGACGAACTCAGACGGCGGGATGACGTATGAGATCGCGCTCTATCCACGCCATGACCAGGTCCGCCAAGCGATCGATTTCGGCATCGGTGAGCTCCCTGCCTTGGGGAAGATGGTGCCATTTGGCGATGCACCCGCGGCAGCACGTGGCGGTGGCATGCTGCGCGGTAAACACCGGATGCCCGCGCCACGGCGTCTGGCGCCCGTCGTTGCGCGGATTCGCCGCCCCGATGCGGGCGCGCAGCAGCTCGCGGGCATGGCGATCGATCACGGCCTTGCCCTTCGCCCGCGCATACGCGCGGTCCTTCGCCGACAACTCGAATTTCGCACGGAATGAGGAGCGCGAAAGCCGGTTCAGCGTGTCATCGATCCACCGGCGTTCGGCACCATCGTCCGCATCATCCGGCAAGACCCGCTCCATTTCACCATCCATACCGCACACCTCCGCACAATCCACGCCCGCTTACATCTCGCCCACAGACCAAGCCGCAGCCGACTGGGGGTGATCCCGCCGACCGTCCCTCCCCGCCACAATCAGATATTGCCGCGCACGTGCTGGTCGGCCCACGACTGGGAATGCATGAAGGTCGCCGGATCGGCGCTGACGTTGTCATGCGGGTCGTCGAGCGCATCGATCGCCGCCAGTTCGGCCGACGTCAAATCGAAATCGGAGCTGGCGAGGTTCACCCGCATGCGTTCCACGTGCTTCGACTTGGGGATAATGATGCGCCCCTCCTGCGTGTGCCAGCGCAGCACCACCTGCGCCGGCGTGACATCATGCGCCTTCGCCGCGGCGACGACGGGCTCGGATTCGATGTCCTTTCCGTGGCCGAGCGGGCTGTATGCCTCGACGGCCACGCCGTTCGCCGCGCAGAACGCACGGTTTCCCGGCTGGTTGAACCTAGGATGGACCTCGATCTGGTTCACGGCCGGGGTCTCACCGGAATCCTCGATCAGCGCACGCAGGTGCTGCGGCAGGAAGTTGCTGACGCCGGGCACACGGACCGCGCCTTCGTCGCGCAGCTTCAGCAGCGCGCGCCACGTCTCCTTGAAGAACCCCGCCGCGGCGAACGGCCAGTGGATCAGATACATGTCCACCACGTCGACGCCGAGGTTGCTGCGGGAACGGTCGAACGCGACCATCGTCGAATCATACCCCTGGTCGCAGTTGCGCAGCTTGGTCGTCACCCACACCTTGCCGGCCATGCCGGTGGCCTTCAGCGCGTCGCCGACCTCTTTCTCGTTGTAGTACGCGGCCGCGGTGTCGATGTGCCGGTAGCCGATCTCCAGCGCCTCCTCGACCGCGCGCTGTGTGTCCTCCGGCGGAATCTGGAACGTGCCGAACCCTGTCTGAGGAATCACCGAATGCGCCTTGTCGTTCAGCGTCAGCTCCGGAGCCTCGGCACTCCCCTGCTGCCCCCGCGTCGTGTCATCACTCACCATATGCCTCGTTTCCCCACGGATTCGCGGCGGACGATCGCCGCCGCCCGGCACCCCACGGCGCCACACCTGCGAACCAGTACTCATGGTAATACGCGGCCATGCATGCGCAAGCGTCATCGTTCATCTCTGGCCCACCCGCGGTCGGGCACGGCGAGGAAACGCCCCCCCCTCAGTCCCGGCCGGGACCTGCGATTTGGGACGACCTGCGGGCGCAGCATTGCCTGCTCGCCTGTCGATTCGCCTTCGCCGGCATCATTACAATTGTCTGCGACGCATCATCGGCAATATCACAGGAGACAATGGTCATGGCGATTCAATCGACGATCACGCTGAACAACGGCACGGTCATCCCGCAGATCGGTCTGGGCGTGTTCCGCACGCCGGACGGCGACACGACGGTAAACGCGGTGCAAGCCGCGTTGGAGAACGGATATAGGCATATCGACACGGCGATGATATATCGCAACGAGACGTCTGTCGGCGAGGGAATCCGCCGTTCCGGCGTGCCGCGAGGCGACCTGTTCGTCACCACCAAGCTGTGGAACGACGACATTCGCGCGCACCGCGGCAAAGAAGCGTTCCAGGAGAGCCTCGACCGCCTGGGCATGGATTATGTGGATCTGTATCTGATCCACTGGCCGGCGGACGTCTGGCAGCAGGCGTGGGACGACCTGCAGGAGATCTATGCCTCCGGGCGTGCGAAGGCGATCGGCGTGAGCAATTTCCAGCCGCATCATCTCGCCGACCTGCTGAAGAACAGCGACGTGACGCCGGCCGTCGATCAGATCGAATCCTCGCCGCAGTTCACCAACCAGCCGCTGGTGGACGAGCTGTCCGCCAAGGGCATCGCCACCGAGGCGTACAGCCCGCTGGGCGGCACCGGCGGCGACCTGCTCGCCATCCCCGAGCTGGCCGAGATCGGCGCGAAGTACGGTAAGTCCGCTGCGCAGACCGTGATCCGCTGGCACATCCAGCGCGGTGTCGTCGTGCTGCCGAAGTCCACGCACGCCGATCGCATCAGGCAGAACATCGACGTGTTCGACTTCGTGCTGTCGGACGACGACATGGCTGCGATCAGTGCCATGGACACCGGCAAGCGCAACAGCGCCGACCCGGACAATTTCGATTTCTGATGGATCCTTATCCGTGTGGCGTATCGCTCTCATTGAGAGCGATACGCCACACGCAACAGGCGATGATATGATTACCGGTAGTTATCTACCGTTTTAATCACCCAGGTGGCACGGTATCCGTCAAGGGAGAGGAGACATCGTGGCTGCATCATCGGCACTCCCCACCGCTCAGATCGTCATCGAAATCCTGGAACAGCTCATCAAGCACACCGACCCCGAGCACGGCCTCACTGCCGCGGAAATCAGCAAACGCATCAATGTATCCGACAAAACCGTGCGCGGGCATCTCAAGGCATTGCAGTCCATGACGCCGTTCGACCGCCATGTGGGCCACCTCGACCGGCGGGATCTGGTCAACGCGGAAAGCGCCAACCCCCGACCCGGCTGGTACATCGAACCGGTCTTCGACATCGCGCAGATGCGCCTGCTCGTGGACGGCGCGGCGCTGTCGAGCTCGGACGGCGAATACCTACGCGAACTCATCGCCAAGATCTACACGTTCGCCGGCAAATCCGGCCAATTGCGCGGCCTCGAACAACTCACCACGCCCAAGAACTACAATACGGAGTTCCTCAACAACATCGAGATTCTGAACGATGCCATCGCATACGGGCGCGTGATCCGGTTCCGGTACTGCACGTACGACGTCAACGGCAATCTCGTCCCCCGCCGTAACGGCGACGGCGACATCAAGACATATCTGGCGGACCCCTACCACCTGATGTACAAGAACAGCAAATACTACCTGCTGTGCCACATGCACCGGTATGACTCGCTGTCCTACCTGCATGTGGAACGCATCCGGGACCTGTCCATCGAGGGGCCGGACCACTCACTCAAACGCACGCTCGACAGCTTCAGCCCCACGCCGGGGCAACCGTTCGACATCGTGCGGCATATGAACGAGCGACCTTATCCGATGGACGGCAAGGCGACGCCGATCCACATGAAGATCCACGGGGCGCTTGAACCGCTGTACGACTGGTTCGCCGACGCCGATGTCGTCCAGACCGGCGAGCGCGAATACGATGTGCACGTCGTCGCGAACGAACACGCGACCCTTTGGTGGGCGTTGCAGTACGCGGATTCGCACATCATCGAGATATTGTCGCCGGCTTCATTGCGCAAGATGCTGCACGATACCGGGGAATATCTGGCGTCGACATACGCGCAACAATAAGAGGAACATATCTACCGGATAAGTGAATCGGACCCTATGTTGGAATCCCCGCATTCGGTGAGGCGAATCCGTCTACCGAATGGAGAGCAACCCACAGGAGACGATCATGCCCGCCATCAATCTGACTGCACGTCTGAACAGGGATCAGACATTCGAAACGCTCGCGCTGACTCCCTTCCGCGAAGTACCTCTATCTCACCAGTGAGGATCATGCCAATGAATTCGTCATGACGGCGCAGGATGCCGACCTGCAACAAGACCGGATCACCCTGTCCGGCAACCGGTTTAGGCATATCGACATGGTACTCATCGACGACTTCCAGTACTTCGCCGGCAGGACGGCCTTGCAGGAGCAACTGCTGCAGACGCTGAGAGCATTGCATCAGGCGGGGCGTACAGCCCGCGATACGCAGCGAACCGTTCTCATTGGGAAACGTGCGAGCCCTGCGGTCCGCCAAACGAACACGGAACCCTTCAGAGGCCCGGAATTCCGGACCTTACCGAAATGTTCACTTGTGTGGTTACGTGAGGAATCCTCACACGTTTCCTAATGAGAACGGTTCGCTGCGAGGCCGATGCCGTCAGATCGCCCCGTACTCGCGCAGCAGCATGCCGATGTCGGTCTTGCCGAGCTTCTTGAGGACCTTCTTCATAACGGCGCGCTCCACGACATTGAGCTTCATATCGGTGACCGGGGAGCCATCGCGCAGTTTGACCGTGGCGTTGAGCAGGTTGCGCACGTCGTAGACGCTGCCCCACACCTCCGGCACGCCGCGGTCCACGTCGAGCAGCGTGTACACGGCCTCCATGCCGGTGCGCATCGAGTATTCGGTAGTGAAGATCGTGTCGCGCGGCGTCTCGGCGAACTGGCCGAGGAACGCGAAGTTCACGGCGCCATCCGGCACCACGTCCGGCCGATCACCGGCCGAACGCGGCATGAAGAACGCGGTGATGTACGGCATCATGACCGGCACGGTGTTCGCGTGGGATTTCGCGAGCGCCTCGATCTTGTCGATCGGCACGCCCATGTGGTACAGCCATTCCTCGCAGATCTCCTCGCCGGTGCATTCGGTCATCGGCTTCTTGATATAGTTGCCCGGCTTGTCGGGGAACAGGCCATACACCCATACGCACAGCTGTTCCTTGGGCTGGTCACGGAACTGCTGCTGGCGGTTGAGCGTCCAGCTCATCAGCCAGTTGGAGTCCTCCACGGTCACGATGCCACCGGTCACCACGCGCCCGGAGAACGGGTCGCGCTTGCAGATGCGTTTGATGTACGGCGGAATCTCTGCGTCGAGCGTAGTCACCGTGGCGCTCATCCACTTGGTGGCATCCGGGTCCGAGCAGAATGTGTCGGGATGCCCGAAGCTCGGGTCCTGCTTGGCGATGCGCCGCCACATGTCCCAACCGCCACCGGGCTTGAGGTCCGGATTCCATGCGGCCGGCGAATGCTGGGATCCCATCGTGGAGTTCTCCACGCAACCGCCGTTGGTGATGAACACCAGATCGTTCTGCGTCAGGTCGATGGACGACTTGTCACCTTCGTGGTCGATGTCGATGCGGACGGCGAGTTTCTTCGTGTTCGTGCCGTACGGGTTGCGCTTGAAGAAGCCGGACGTGGCCTGGATCTTCTGGATCGTGTCCTGTCCGACCCCGGTGCGCTCACGTTCGGGTCCGTTCCCGCCGCCGATCGCAAACTCGACGTTCTCGACCTTGGTATTGTAGTGGAACTGCACGCCGTGCGCTTCGAGGTACTTCACCATCGGCAGGATCATCGACTCATACTGGTTGTACTTCGTGAAACGCAGGGCCTTGAAATCGGGCAGGCCTCCGATGTGGTGGATATAGCGCTGAATGTAGAGCTTCATCTCCAGCGCGCTGTGCCAGTTTTCAAAGGCGAACATCGTTCTCCAGTAGAGCCAGAAATTCGAGTTCAGGACTTCATCGTCAAAGTAATCGGTGATCTTCTTGTCCTGAAGCTCCTCGTTCGGCGTGAAGAACAGCTTCATGATCTCCATCGCG
>OODJ01001702.1_pt1 | contig 16489 bp, 16 predicted proteins | sample 1671611 | NCBI WGS metagenome assembly OODJ01 (sample SAMN06348174, study PRJEB24527) | human gut metagenome | biome: human gut; feature: ankylosing spondylitis patient; material: feces | host: Homo sapiens | place: China | collected 2015-10 | reverse complement strand
AGGGCTACTACACCGGCATGGTGTTTGAGATCACCTGCCCGCAGTTCAGCGGTGCCGTTGCAGGCGGCGGCCGCTACGACAACATGGTGGGCAAGTTCCTTGGCACGCAGGTGCCTGCCGTGGGCTTCTCCATCGGCTTTGAGCGGGTGTGCGGCATCCTGCTGGAGCAGGGCTACCAGATCCCCGGCGCAAAGCAGAAGATCGCCCTGCTGTACGGCAAGGATGCCAACTTCACCGCCGTTCTTGCCAAGGCTGCAGACCTGCGCAGCAGCTACAATGTCACCGTTCTGCAGCAGGCCAAGAAGCTGGGCAAACAGTTGGGCCAGCTGGAAGCTTCCGGTTTTTCCGGTGCCGCCTTTATGGATAAGGATGAGATCAAAATTTTTGCGCAGCAGTAAATAATTGCACACAAAGCCCCTTTACTTTTGATATGCTACCCCTAGAGTAGACAGAGTAAAAACAAAACTCTGAGTACTCTAGGGGTATTTTCATGTCAAGAAAAAACACCTCAGAAAATCGAGCGATTTTCTGAGGTGTTCTTTCTGGTTTAAAAGCCGGTAGGCGGCACATAGTAACTGGGGATCGAGGCTGTTTTCTGCACATTTGCCTGCTGGCGCAGCGCTGAACGGGTCACCTCTGCCCAAGAATACTGGGTCATATACTCGCCGCGATAGGAATTGGTGGCCGAGCGGTTGCCCCGCAGGAAATTGTAATAATCGCAATCCACCTTGCTGGTGTCCAGCGCCAGTGTGCTGCGGCCGCGGATGAGCAGGCCGGTAACACCTGCATCCTCCAGCGTATGGCTCAGGTCAAAGATCAGATTGCGCAGATGGCTGTGCAGGGACGCCGTGTCGGGCTTGTCCTCCCAGAGCACGGCCAGCATCTCGCCGTTGGTGCAGGTGGCACCGTTGCGGTCCACCAGATAGGCCAGCAGCTCCTTGCTCTTGCTGCGCTTGAAGGCCAAAGCGCGCCCGCCCACGAAGATCTCAAAATTGCCAAAGCACTGGATCTTGATGCCGACAGGGGCATTCTCCGGCGGGTAGCGCAGATGCTCCAGCACATTGCGCACATCTGCCTCGTTTGCAGGCTTGAGTAAAAAGCCGCTCACGAAGATCTGCAGCGCTTCCAGCGCATACTCCGGGTGCTCTGTTACCACAATGATGTTGCAGCGCGGCTGCAGCTTCTGGATCATGCGCGTCAAAGCAAGCCCGTTCATGCCGGGCATTTCCAGATTGAGGAAAGCCGCGTCCATCGGCCCCTGACGCATCCAGCTCAGTGCATCCTCGGTCGTCATGGCGCTGATATAGTCACAGTCGGGTGCAACGCGGCACAGGATGCGGATCAGCGAGTTGATTGCAAGCTGTCCATCATCGACGACCAGTATCTTCATTCGTACACCCCCGCAAGTTTACCATACATGTTCTCTGTTTCAGTTTAACACTTTGTCCTTTGATTCGCAAGTTTTTTTGCACAAAAAGACAGAAGCTCCACACTTCTTTACAAAAGGACGTTCCTTCCCCATCAGTTTCCTCATAAAGCAGCTGGCTGAAAGAGGCATCTTTCCCATTTTCATTTCCGGCAGTCAAAGCAACTATACAAGATACTCTGTGCCATCCAGTCCGGTCAGTTTTTGTGCTGTCGTTTGTCCCACACGGGTGCAGAGCCGCTCATACGCCTGCCGCATCCGGGTAGGGCGGGAGGTGCAGTTGTGCGCATCCGAAGAGATCGCATCCACAAGCCCGGTCTTGATCCAGTGCTCCAGCCGCATCCGCTGCCAGAAGCCGCTGTCCAGCACAGCCGAACAGTTGATCTGGCAGCGCAGCCGGTACTGCTCATGCAGGCGGGCCAGCAGGCCGTTCTGCGCAAGGCAGGGATACCGCTCAATATGGGCCACCAGAATGTGGTAGCCTGCACCGGTGATCTCCCGCAGGGCCGCTTCCAGCTCCTTTGCCGTTATGTTCGGCACAAATTCCAGCAGCACCCAGTCCGTATCGCCCAGCGTCAGCAGCTGATGCTGCGCCGCCGCATACCCCGCCGCAGGGGTATACAAAAGCTCTGAGCCGTGCTCCAGTTTCAGGTCGTAGCCCTTCTGCGCACAGTAATCCCGGGCAAAGGCCAGATGCCGGTCGTAGATTTCCTGCGGAAAGTGCTCCATGCCCGGCGTGCTGTGCGAGGTAGCAAACAGGTGCCGCACACCGTCCGCTGCCGCCGCATCCAGCATGGCATACATTTCTTCCCGCGTCTGCGCGCCGTCGTCCACACCATAGACGAAGTGCGCATGATAATCCGTAAATCCGCTCATTTCTTTTCTGCTTCGTGGCTCCGCTTATAATACTTTTTGTAATATCCATACTTTGAGTAGGATTTGTAGTACTTGCGGCCCATATAGTTGTCGTAATCCACCTGATTGAGCACGGTGCCCAGAATGGGACAGCCGGTCTGTTCGATCTGCTGCTTCACGTCCAACAGCTCCTGACGGCTCACATCGTTGTAGTTCACTGCGATCAGGGTGCCGTCACATGCCTTGGCGATCTCCGCCGCATCGATGACCACGCCCACCGGGGGTGCGTCCACAATGACATAATCTGCCATTCTGGCCAGCATATCCAGCAGTTCGGCAAAATGGCTGTTGGACAGCAGCGCCAGCGGGTTGGGCACATCGCGGCCCACCGGCACCATGATCGCGTTGGGGATGTCGGTCTGGTAGATGACCTCATCCATGCTCACCATACCGGCCAGAAAATGGGAAAGGCCTTTGCCATCGTTGCGGCCATCCTCAAACCGCACACCATAATCGGTATTGATCATGCTGCGGCGCAGGTCTGCATCCACCAGCGCCACCTTGATGCCGCGCTGTGCCAGCGTGCGCATCAGGTTCATGCTCAGGTAGCTTTTGCCCTCTGAAGCATGGCAGCTGGTGATCATGATTTTTTTGACATTTTCGCCCACAAAGGACAGGTTGGTGCTGAGGGTGTTCAAAGCCTCACTGCCAGCGTAGTCCAGCGGTGCAAATTTTGTGATCTTGAGCTGTTTCATCCCTTACCTCCCGGAACCTGTGCCCATACGGCGGCGGACATCCTTCATAAAGCGCTGCGTCTTACGTTTGAGCACATTCTTTTCCTTGGGCTGGGCATTTTCGGCCATGGGCACCGATGCCAGCACCACCAGACCGGCGTACTTACGGATGTCCTCTGCCGTCTTGTAGGTATCATCCAGCAGGATGCGCACCACAACCACGCCGCAGGCCAGCACAAAGCCCACCACAAAGCCCAGCAGGATGTTCTTGGCCTTGTTGGGGCTGAACGGGTTCTCCGGCACACGCGCAGAAGACATCAGGGTGGGCTCGTCCGTTTTCATCTTTTCCGAGATGTACTTTGCGCCCACATCCGCATACTCGTTTGCGATCGCTGCTGCTTCTTCCGGATCCGGGTTCGTGACCGTGATATCCAGCATACGGGTGTCGCTGGTGTTGGTGACAGACAGCATACTGGCCATATTGGTGTAGGTGTAATCCAGATCCAGGTTGCTGATGACCTTTTCGTGGACTTCCCACATTTCAAAGACCTTGATGTAATCGCTGGTCAGCTCGCTGCCGACCTGCAGATCGGAGAAGTTCAACACCGAATCATTGCGGCTGACCACATAAATGGTGGCCGTTGCCTTGTACATCGGCGTTACCAGAAAAAACGTATAAAGCGCCATCAGCACTGCGCCTGTCACTGCCGTGACGGCGATCAGCTTCCAGTGCTCCAGCAGGCCCAATGCCAGCTCCAGCAGATCAATGGTATCTTCGTCCTGCTCTGCGGCCCGCTGCGCCGCAGGGGCAATGCGCTCCTGCATCGTAGTATCTTGCTGCACGATTTCACTCCTTATAATACTGCCGCCCATGCGGCCCGGGCGTTGCGCCCTTTCCTCTATTTTTCTAAATCCCATACGCCAAAAATGCGGCGTTCCCCTTTTTTTCATCAGGGAGCGCCGCAGAACATTTCTAGTTCTTAGCCCTCAATGGTCTTTACGGCCACCAGAACGAAGTTGGAGCCATAGAGCTTAACCTGACGGCCCTTCAGGTTCACCACAATCTTGCCATCCACGACCTTACCGGTCACAGTATGGTAAGTGTAGGTCACAGTGCCGTCTGCCTTCGTCTTGGGCACAGCCACCAGAACGGTAACTACCTCGTTGTCCTCGTAAGCAGCCTCAATGACCTTGGACTCAATGGTCAGCTTAACATTTGCAGCGTCGAGCAGGTTAGAGGTCTGCATCTCAAAGGCCTGCGTTACAGTAACATCTACAGTCGTCTTCTTTTCTTTCGAAGCGCCCGCAGCCTTCTGCAGGTCTGCATCAGAAGTGATGTCCTGCAGGACTTCCTCGACCTGAGCGGTATCCTCCTTGGCAGTGACCTTCACATCGCTGATAATGCCCAGAACACCGGTGACGGTAGCAGAACCGCTGGCCTTGACCTCATCTGCCACAGTCTTGCTGGGCGTTGCTGCCAGAACGGACACACCCATGCCAACGACCATAGCTGCGGTCAGAACAGCGCTGATAACTTTCTTCATAATGAAAATCTCCTTTCACTTCAAGCCGCACCCCCAGATGCTGCTTTCTATCGCAAATGTTCTTCAACATTCACTTCATTCTTCTGCCGGTTCCCAGAAAAGCTCCAGAACCGCTTTCTGGATGGATTCCTCAGTGGGATAGAACTCGGTAAATCCATCCTCTGCCACCTTGTGTTCGCCTTCCAGTGCAATGGCAGGCTCCACAGTATCGTCCTTTGCGGCCCACACCTCGTTCACCAGCCGGCCCTTTGCAAGGTCTGTGACCAGATACGGCTGCAGCGCATCGTACACCTGTGCAGTGAACTGCTGGTCCTGCTGCACCCTGCTTTCCAGCTGTGCGGAAAGCTGGGTCAGGTATTCTTCCTGCCGCACCATGCGGGCTTCGTTGGTGCCCTCGCCGATATCCATGCGCCTGCGCACAAAGATCTCAGCCTGATCGCCCTGCAGCGTCAGGGTAGCTCCCTTGGTCATGGCCGGGTCTGCTGCGGAGAAGTCGTCCTCCAGCGTCACGGTCACACCGCCTGCAAGGTCGTTCAGCACCGAGATGCCGTCCAGACTCATGGCAAGGTAAAAATCGATGCTCTCGCCCTGCAGCAGGCGCGAGACTGCGTCGCGGGCGTAGCCGCAGCTTTCTTCCCTGCCATCGCCAAAGCCATGGGCAAGGCTGATCTGCATTTGGGTGGTGCCTACCGGGTTGCCCAGCATACCCAGCACCGTCACCTCTGCCATGGTGTCGCGGTCGATCTTGAGCTGACGGACAGTCTTGTTTTTGCTGTCTATCACGATCAGCCGCTGGAAATCCGCCTGACCGCCCTGATAGGAGCCTTCTGCCTCGATCTCGCTGTCATGATCGATGCCCATAACAAGAATGGTGGTCAGGTCTGTGCGCCTGCGGTAGGTCACGCCGTCCACTTCCATGGTCTCAGCGGTCTCCTGCGGCAGCTCCGTCCGGGTCTCCGGCTTTTGGCTGCGCTTTTCCAGCCAGCTTCCGCCCACAAAAAACAGTACAGCTGCCAGCACCAGCACAGCCAGCGCAGCAGCGGCACCACGATGTTGTTTTTGTCTGTTCAAGCGGGTAAGCTTCCCTCTTTTCTTCGGAATATAGTTTTCTGCGGGAAGGTCTTTCCATTGCCACAGAAAGATATTCCTTGGTTTATTATAGCGTCACAGGTGTGCAACTGTCAATGCATTTTCGTTATTTTCCGGCAGGAAATTTCGCATTTTCAGCCTTTAGGGAGCTACAGATAAACACAAACCCCCGGCCATGCAAAGTTCATCCGCACAGCCGGGGCCAATTGGTATTTTATTTGATATCCAGTTCAGGCGGCACATCGAGCTGGTCCGAGACATACTTGCCGTTCTTTTTGCGCTGCCGCACGCACTCCGTCAGCAGATATTCGATCTGCCCGTTCACCGAGCGGAAGTCATCTTCGGCCCAGGCGGCAAGGGCATCGTAGAGCTTCGCGTTCAGGCGCAGGGGCACCTGCTTTTTTGGTTCTGCCATCAGTACAGGCTGCCGCTGTTCACGATGGGCTGGGCATCACGGTTGCCGCACAGCACCACCAGCAGGTTGGAGACCATTGCCGCCTTGCGCTCGTCGTCCAGCTCCACTACCTTGTTCTCATTCAGGCGTTCAAGGGCCATTTCCACCATGCCCACAGCACCGTCCACGATCATCTTGCGGGCATCGATGATGGCGCTTGCCTGCTGGCGCTGCAGCATCACGGCCGCAATCTCCGGCGCATAGGCCAGATAGGTGATGCGGGCTTCCACCACCTCGATGCCGGCCTCGGCTACATTCTTCTGGATCTCGTCCCGGATGCGGGCGGCTACCACCTCCGAGGAGCCGCGCAGACTGCCCTCATCGGCTACGCCGTCGCCGGTGGTGTCCACATTGGGAGCCACATCATAGGGGTAAATGCGCACCACATTGCGCAGAGCGCTGTCGCACTGCAGGGAGAGGTACTCCTTGTAGTTGTCCACATTGAATACGGCCTTTGCGGTATCGGTCACGCGCCAGATGACCGCAATGCCGATCTCCACCGGGTTACCCAGACAATCGTTGATCTTCTGGCGGGAGTTATTGAGGGTCATCATTTTGAGCGAGATCTTCTTGCTGGTCGATTCTGCGGTCTGGGAACTGCTGTTACCTGCCTTAAGCAGGGCCGCCATGCCGGTCTCGCCGCTGTTCACATCGCCGCTCTGGCTCAGTTTGGTGCCAGCTGCCGGGTTCACCGCGGTGCAGAAGGGGTTCACCCAGTAAAAGCCCTGTCCCTTCAGGGTGCCGATGTAATCACCAAACAGGGTGAGTACCAGCGCCTCCTGCGGCTTTAATACTTTAAGACCGCAGAACAGGAAGATGCCTGCGATCCAATATGCAATGGACAAAATCAGCAGCGGAATGCCCAGAAACAGCCGGTGCGGCCGATCTGCATTGAGCAGCGTGATACAGAAAATGAACAGGGCGATAGCCACCACATAGCCCAGCAGGGTGAGCAGCAACATAGCCATGCCGTTTTTGCGGGTGTTCAAAATTTTTTCTTCCATAACAGGTCCCTCCTTATCAGGGTCGGAAGCATTTCTTTCTGATATCAAAATCATATCACTTTGCAGAAGAGCTGTCAAGTATTTTCAACAAAAAACCCCGCCTGCCCGGGTAAAGCGGGCAAAGCGGGGTCAAATGTTATAGGAGCACCGCGCACCGGGCAAGCAGGGTTCAGGCGTCTGCCTGCTCTTCTCCCCCGATCAGCACCACGGCAACATCATTGACGTTGGTACCAGTAGCGCCTGTGATGATAAGCCCATCCACCGCCTGCAAGGCGTGGTAGGCATCGTTGTTTTGCAGGGTATCGAACACGTTCCGGCCCGCTGCTGCCAGTGCTGCGGCGGTGTCGCCGTCCACATAGCCGCCGGCGGCATCGGTGGGGCCGTCGGTGCCGTCACTGCCCACGGAGAACACTGCGGCGTTCTGTCCCGCCAGCGCCGGGGCTGCGGCCAGCGCCAGTTCCTGATTGCGTCCGCCCAGCCCTTTGCCGGTCAGGTGCACCACGGTTTCCCCGCCCGCGATAAAGGCCAGCTTTTTCCCCTGCCCCGCATGGGTGCGGGCGATGGCACTCAGAAAGCTGCCTGCCTCCTTGGCTTCGCAACAAAGCCGGTCGGTGAGGAGGATGGGCTCATAGCCCAGCTCCCGGCAGGCTTTAGCGGCAGCGGTGCACAGCTCTCGGACGCTGCCGGTGATCTGCGTGGTCACGTTGTCAAGAGCTTTCGGCGTTTCCTGCGCCAGCAGCGCCTTCGCCTGTTCCGACAGGTTCAGGTGGTATTTCTCCGCAATGGCAAGCGCTTGTGCACAGGTGGAGGAATCCGGCACCGCCGGGCCGCTGGCGATCATATCCAGCGGATCGCCCAGAATATCGCTGAGCACGATGCTGAACACCCTTGCGGGCGCGCAGTGCTGAGCGAACCGCCCGCCCTTGACAGCGGACAACCGCTTGCGGATGGTGTTCATCTCCACGATATCGGCTCCGCTGGCAAGGAGCTGATTGGTAATGTCCTGCAATTCCCCGCCGGAGACAAGCGGCTTTTCAAACAGGGCGCTGCCGCCGCCGGAAAGCAAAAACAGCACCGTGTCCTCTGCGGTCAGCCCCTGCACCAGCGCCAAAGCTTTTTCGGTGGCTGCAAAGCTGTTGTCATCCGGCACGGGATGACCCGCCTCATAACAGCTTATGCCGGGAATTTCGCCCTTCACATGGCCGTACTTGGTCACCACCACGCCGCCGTCCACGCGCCCTAGTGCCTGCACGGCGTCATGCGCCATCTGCCATGCGGCCTTGCCTGCCGCCACCAGCAGCACTCTGCCGCCTCCGGGCTGAAAGTCCTCCAGCGCGCGGCACACGGCTTTATCCGGCAGAACCGCCTGAATGCTGGAACAGATGATCTCATCCGCATCCCGCCGCAATGTGGTATTCATAATACAGTCCTCCTAACAGAGTTTGCCCATCCTCGATCCGAATGACCTGCTGCGCAATTTAGTGCAGCCCTAAAGTTATGCTTCAAACATTTTCCAGCTGACACAGCCGTCCAGCCAGAATTTTCCGTTTCCAGAGGTCATGCGCACCTTATTCTGTGCATCCAGATCGTTAAAGTGCCACCACTCCGAGGCCAGCGGTGTCATGCCTGCATTGGTACAGTACCCCTGCAGCCGCCGCGCACCGTCTGTCATGGATGCCGATGCAGTGGCCCGCTTCCATGCGGTGGCCGAATTAGAAGTTACCGGGCCGGTAAAGCAGGCCGCTGCACTGCTCAGCTCGTGCATGGCAGAGGGCATGGCGTATTCCTCACCGGTCACCTGTACAAAGGGACACCCCGCCATGCTGTGCTCTGTCTGCTCAGTGATGCGCAGCAGGGTCGTGTCCATTGCCACACCGCGCTGATGGTTGGAAAGAGACGTTGCAATAAACCAGCCGATATTCCACGCGCCCTTGTTCAGCGCCGTCATCAGTTCCTTGTCCGTCCTTGCCTTGGCGTACACTGCATCCTTTACCAGCATCTGCACCTCATAGGGCCGGAATGTCTCTATGATCTTCAGGCAATCGCCCGCCTTCAAAGCATTTTTCTGCGCTGCACCAACCTTTTTTGCCATAGCGTAATTGATAGGCATTAGATACTCATCCCGCCCAAGGCGCTGGTTGTAGAACAGGCCGTCATACAGTTTCTGTCCCGTAATGCCTTCAATATCCTTTCCGCAGGATTTAAAGATCGATGCCTTGGCATTGGGGTTTTCGTATACGATGGAAGGCAGAACATCGGGCAGATTGATCATACACAGTTCATTTTCCAACCAGCCCACGGTGCCGTCCAGCAGGCAGACCTGCCAATATGCGCCAGACTCCTGCCGGATATAAAACATATCTCCCGCTGCAAGTCTGCGCAGTACCGTACTGGTCCCATCCGGTCTCTCGTACAGCAGCATCACAGCCGCCCCTGCAAAGCCTGTTGAACCTTCCAACGGCAGTTCGAAGTTCTGGGGAACGCGGATGCCATCCCGCAGAACCGCATTGTCGTCCAGTGCTGCATTCCACATCGGTCCGGTTTCAGAGACCGGATCACTGACTTCCTGCTGCTGCCAGCTGACAGCCCGCTCTTCCACTGTGGGGTTCTGGCAGCCCGTCAGAAGCCATGCGCATGCCATGGCCGAAAGGCACAGAAAATCACGTCTTGTTGTTTTCATGTATTTTCCGTCCCTTCTTCCTGCTGTTCCTGTGCCGGAGTTTCCGGCGCTGTCGGTGCCTTCAATGCGGTCTCCTGCTCTGCCGCCGATCCCTCCGGCGACTGCGTCGGCTGTTGTGCCGCCGGGGCAGTCTGCCCCGCTTCCGTTGTTTCGGTCTGTGTCGGCTGCGCTTCCAGCAGTTCTTCCTCCGGCGGTTCGCCCTCTGCATCCTTTGCAAGATCGTCCTCCGGTGCCTGATCCCCAACCGGCTGAACACTGCCGCTGCCGTTCAGGTTGCTGCTAAGTGCGCCCTCCCCGAATGTGCCCGACTGACTGACGCCGTTGATAAAATAGTAGCTTTTTTCATGGGAATGATCCCATCCCTGCTTCGGTTCTCCATTTGTCCCAAAAGCATAGGGCTGGCCGTCGATCACACACCACCCGGTCATCTGATTTCCGTTGCCGTCCAAATAGCGCGTGCCCGCATCCGTTTCAACCCAGCCGGCCTGACTGACACCGTCCACAAAGAAATAATCCTTTCCATCGATCTCTGTCCAGCCCTGTGCCGGTGCGCCGCTGTTGTTGTAGTATTTCAGGACGCCGTCCGTTTTTTTCCAACCGTTCAGTCGGTTTTTGACCCGTCCATCGCTATCCAGTTCCCAGACCTTTCCGTCCTCCTGATAAGTACCGGTGCGCGGATGTCCGGTTTCGTCAAAGCAGTACTGCACTCCGTCCAGCATGATCCAGCCGGTGTACAACTGGCCGGTCTCCGGTTGAAAATAGTAGTATTTTCCGTCTATCTTCGCTTCGCCCTGGGTGAGCTCTCCATCTGCGTTGGCATAGCCGACATAGCCGTTCTCTTCGATCCAGCCGGTCTTCAAAAAGTTATTGCTGCCAAAATAGTAGAGCTTATAGTTGATCTCATACAGCCCCTGCGCACGGGTGCCGGTAGTCGGCGAGATATAGTAGCGATGCAGTCCTTCGCCGTGCCACCCCGTAGTCTTACTCTGGATCGCATTGTAAACTCCAAAAGCGGCCCCTGTGAGCAGACACAGGCACACCAGTACTACACCGACGGCTTTCAGCGGCGTTGCCGCCCTTCTTCTGCGCGTATTCTGCGTCACGCTAAACCGATATCGTTTGATCTTCTGGCGTTTCATTCTCATCTTCCCATATAAAGATTCAGCCCCCGGTGGAATGCCAGAGGCCGAATTTCATGTTTAATAGGCGTCCTGTACCGTCTCTTTACCGTTTTCACGGTAGGTCGTCACAGTAAAGCCGTTGTAATACAGCAGGCCATCCTCGCCATCACCGATGCAGCTGGAAGCATACTCCGAACTGTTCGGCTTGCCAATAGCGGCATACAACTTGGAAACGTCTTTGCCCACATACTTCAGGGCAGTTTCCAAGCTGGCAGTTTCTGCCGGAGCAGTCTCTGTAACGGGCTTGCTTTCCACAGGCTCCGTCTTTTCTTCTTTGGAGGAAGCAGCCGTCTCCTGCTTTGCAGGCTTAGATTTTGCCGCAGTCTCGGCCTTGGATTCTGCCTTGGACTCTGCCTTGGATTCGGCCGGTTTCTCCGATGCCGCCTCGCTTACCGAAGAAGAAGCTTCGGAAACTGCCTCCGAGACCGCCTTGCTTTCCGGCACAGCCTCCGACACTGCCTCCGACGAAGCAGCCTCCAATGCCACAACGGAAACCGATTCGGATTCCACAGCCGAGGAAGCGGTCGTTTCTGCTTTTGCCCCGCATCCCGATGCCAGAAGCATCGCACCGCAGAGCACTACACCCATCATCTTATAGTTTACATTCATTTTGTTTGTTCCTTCTTTCTATTCTTTCAGTCAGTCGGCCAGGGCGCAAAAGACCCATTCACCGTCCGACAGAAATGCTGCTTTTAGTTGCTGCTCCCGCATATTCTGCGGAAGATACGCCGTAAACGGCTGTGTTCCCTCTCCGCAGGGGGAAGCTTCGTAGGTTTCGGTCTCTGCCAGAATGTAGATCGGAGAGTCGTCATCCACACGCTGCCCGCTCAGATCGCCTGTCAGGCAGAAAGTCCCCTCCATTCGGCTGTCCTTCCGTTGTGCCTTCGCACTTGTACCGGTATCTGCTGCCGGGACTACCGTGCGTTCCGGAGCAGGCATTTCCGGGGCGCGTTCCAGCAGCCAGTTCAGGTTGCGTTCCACCAGTTCCACCAGCAGCACATCGGGCTGCTCTTCTGTAACAGCCGTCAAAAGGTAGGGCATATTCCGGGAGAAACAGGCGTTGCCGTAGCTCTGTGCCAAGAAAGGATGCAGATTGATGCCAAAGGAATCGCGGTATACAAAAATGCTTTCGTCTGCCGCCGAATTTTCCGTGTGGATCGTGATATCATCTGCCGAGTGGAATTTTTCGTCATACTGATAGGTAAAGTCGTATGCCGTATCCTGTTCCGTCTCGTTTCCGGCAGGGTACACCATCTCATACAGGTCGCCGGTATGCGGGGATGTTTTTCCATTGATGCAGGAATCAAACTCCGCTTCAGAGCCTTTCAGTTCTTTCAGCAAAGTCTGTGCTGCCAGCTGTGCGCCCCGCATATTCCAGTGGCTGTCCCGACGGTAATACAGCTGCTCTTCGTGGTCAGACAGTGTTTTGAACAGATCCACATACCGGACATTCTGCTGTTCCATCTGCTGCTGAAGCAGTTGGGCGTTCCGTACGGAGGCTACCGTATACCGTGCCGGCATCTGACCGCCATACAGGGAATTTTTATTGGGTGCGATGGTAAAGCAGAACCCAATGCCGTTCTCTTCGCAGTATTCCTGCATCAGACCCAGTACATGAGCGGCCGCATAACTCTGCCGGGCTGTAAAGGGTTCTGCGCCGGTATAGTCCGCAAGGGTGCTTTTATAGAACAGCCAATCGTCTTTTCCCAACAGCACACTGCTGCTGTCCAGCGTTTTGAGCACGGTTCCGGTAAGCTGATCGTTCAAGGTGATCATCTCATGACGGAGCCCGAAATGATCCGCAAAATAATCCGAAAACTCATTCAGGATACCGGTATTGAAGCTGCCATCCTCTTTCCGTAATTCAGGAAAGGATGCAAGCTGCTCATTGCCCACCGCTTTTTCCGTCTGCCAAGGCATCACAGCCACAGGCAAAATGCAAATTGTGGCAATGACCCCCACAAACAGGATATATCCTAATTTTTTCACTTGCATTTTTCCACCTCAGAACTGGAAATAGATAAAAGGCACATAGGATGCAGCCGACAGATGCAGGATATCCACCAGCAAAAGCGCCAGCACCCCTGCATAACTCAGTGCCTGAAGGCATGCATACACACTTCCGGTCTGCTGTTCTGCTTTACGGCAGACCAGCGGCAAAACCGGCGTACTGCCCACAAGGCCAACCGCCAGTGCAAACAGGGTCAGCGGGGTCAGACACTGCGCCAGCAGCAGCCCTGTCTGCGCAGAGGCAGAGCCCCCGGAAAACATGGCTCCTATCATTGAGAAGGCCTGCCCCATGTTGTCTGCACGGAAGATCACAAAGCCAACCAGCACCACAAGCAGGGTGTACAAATGTTTCAGCACCGCACACGCAGGGTTCCGCCCGCCTTTTCCATGTTTTTCCAGCCCGAACAGCTTTTTAACGGCGTCCTCTGCCACGATAAAGAAGCCATGCCACAGGCCCCAGACGATAAAGGTCCAGTTTGCACCATGCCACAGCCCCGTGCAGAAAAACACGATCAGCTTGTTCCAGTAAGTCTTTGCCTTGCCCTTCCGGTTGCCGCCCAATGGGATATACAGGTATTCCCGGAACCAAGTGGAAAGGGAGATATGCCATCTGCGCCAGAATTCCTGAATACTGGCCGAGATGTACGGATAGTTGAAGTTTTCCTTGAAGTGGAACCCAAAGCACAAGCCCAGGCCGATGGCCATATCGCTGTATCCGCTGAAGTCGAAATAGATCTGCATCAGATAGCACACCGCGGCCAGCCAAGCCGTCCGGCTGTCCAGCACAGAGCGGTCGGCGTTGTAGATCAGTGCTACAACATTGCCGCAGATATCGGCGATCAGCAGCTTCTTGCTCAGGCCCACAATAAACCGGCGCAGGCCTTTTGCCAGCTGCTCCAGCGTATTTCGGCGGCTATGTATCTCATCTGCCACGTCCTCATAGCGGATGATCGGTCCTGCCACCAACTGTGGAAACAGAGCAATGTACAGCAGTACATCCCGGAAATGGGTGCTCTTCAGGCGTTCATTCCGGTATACATCGATCACATAACTCAGCCCTTGAAAGGTGAAGAACGAGATACCCACCGGCAGAACGATGGAAGGCGCCGGGATCGTCACGCCCGGCAGCCGGTCTACTGTCTGTACCAGAAAAGTCAGATACTTAAAAATACCCAAGATTCCCAGATTAACGGCCACAGCGGCATAGAGCACGCTCTTTCGCCTGGAGACGAACAGACCGGCCAGATAATTGCAGAACACAGAGAACAACAGCAGCAGAACATACCACAGCCCGCTGAAGGCATAGAACAGCAGACTGGCTGCGACGAGCCAGAGATTTTTTGCTTCCCGCCCGGGCAAAAGATAATAGCATCCCAGCACGATGGGCAAAAACAGAAACAAGAAAATTACGGAAAAAAGCCATTTTTCGGCTACCTCAGCAATCACGGAAACTGGTAGCTGAACACCGTTTTATTCAGCGGCATTTTATACATATTATATTCTGCATGGCCGTATCTGCCGGCACGATAGCCCCACTCCAGTTCCACATCATAGATATAGGGAACTCCGTTCTCGCAGATCATGACCCATGCATGGTCCGAGTCCTTGCGGCCCACACCGCCAGACACTACATAGGCATTGTAGCCCAGCCGCCGGGCCATATAAAGGAACTAGCCTGCAAAGCAGTAGCAGTTGCCCTTTTTGTGTTCAAACATGAACAAAGCGCTCTCTTCTGCCCAAGCCGTTGTGCCTCTTGCCTGATGCGGACGGGCAAGGTATGCGCCGTGATCCCGGACATACAAATAGGCGGCGCGCAGCTTTTGCGCCTTCGTCATGCCAGAGTTTGTGCACGCAGCCAGTGCCTGATCCACATAGCTGTCCAGCGTTGCATTGCCAGAGGTATAGCGGCCATTCGCATTAAAAGTAAGGTATTCTACCGCGCTGTTCGTCAGGACCGAGCCATCCTCTTTGACATAGTACATTCCTCCGTCGATCTCGTGCAAACCCTTGGCGTACCGATCGATGGCATAGCCATTCTTCGAAACATGATACAGCTTGCCGTCAATCGTCACAAAGCCACCTGTGCCGGTGCGTCTACTGACTGCACCGCGTATGCAGTCGGCACCAGAAGCATGGCCGACATTGCAAGAATAACAGCCGTTACACTAAGTTTTTTCAGCATTTTTTCATACCCCTTAATCGATTGATTTTTATTGATACTCGTTCCAGATCTGTTCCTTCAGCTTTTTTTCCTGCCTGCGCAGGATCCATGCTGAAACGACTGCCGCAACAGCCGAAACGATCATGTCAACGATTCCAACCACACAAAAGATTTGTCCGGTAGACGCAGGTATTCCCTCCTTATTTGAGCCATCCGCTGGTGCGGAGCTGGTCGATCAGAAGATAGGCCATCTGCATATCAAAACGATAATCCGATGGATACTGCTCCTGCAGATCTTTCAAAACCTTTTCAGCTTCACTGTACTGATCCAATGCCTGCAGTACAGTTGCCAGATTCAACCGGGTGGCAATAGTATCGTAGCCGCTGTCCACCAGTTCCTCCAGCAGCTGCTGTGCTTCAGCATAGCATTCTTCTGCATTTTCTTTGTCAGATGCTGCCTGCTGCATCATAAGATCCGCAAGCATCTCCTTTTGAAGCACAGCCTGACCTTCCGGAAGGTTCTGGCATCCCTGTTTCAGAATGCGCACAGCCTTTTCCATATCGTCCTGATTCAGCGCTGCATTTGCGACTGACAGGTAAGCATGGCTCAGGAGCTGCGGGTCCTCCACCTCATTGAACACTTTTGTGTAAAGTGCAAGTGCCTGATCATAGTTCTTTTGCAAGGACAGGATCTCTGCCGCAACCAGATCACGGTCACCGGAGGAAGCGCCTTTTTTCTGCAATGTATCCAGCTCCTGTTGTGCTTCTTCCAGCTTTCCATCATTGGCAAGTGCAATAGCAAGACCCCCGATAGCTTTCAGTACCTGCTCCCTGTAACCGGACGGCCGCCTGCAGTTCCAGCACCGCATTGGCGTAATCCTTATCATAATACTTAAAGATCGAGCAGATCGTAGAGTACCCCACTCTACAGCCACTATTCTTTTTTAGATTTTACAGCTAATTCCGCAATCGGTCAATGAAAAACACTCCAAAATCCAATTTTTTTGGGGGGAAAAATTGTTTGATGCAATCGACAGTATTGCCCAAAACCCGACAATTTGATTGTATGCTCCGTCAAACAGGCCCATTAAACAAAAGGAATTGTATCGCCGATGCAGGCGTTGGGCGTGGATATCCAGACCATCCAGAGCATCGTAGGCCACGCCGACACCGAGATGACTGAGCATGATCTCCATGTTCAGGAATCCATTCGGCAGAGTGCGGTCCAGTTGTTCAGCGAGGCATTTTCGGCCTGAAAATTGGACAGAACAGCACTAATTAGACCAGATAAAATCTTTGGCATTGTGGTCAAAATTGTGGTCAAAACCAAATGAGGTCAGCCCACAAACAA
>OODJ01001698.1_pt1 | contig 16513 bp, 15 predicted proteins | sample 1671611 | NCBI WGS metagenome assembly OODJ01 (sample SAMN06348174, study PRJEB24527) | human gut metagenome | biome: human gut; feature: ankylosing spondylitis patient; material: feces | host: Homo sapiens | place: China | collected 2015-10 | reverse complement strand
GATCTCCTCCTTCCGCTCTGCGGAAAGAGAGGGGGCGGGCTGCTCCGGCGCCAGGTTTTTGCAGTAGTCCAGATAATAGCAGACATCAAAGCACTCGTCCGTCAGGGTGACATCCGCCGCCTCCGGCCGCTGCTCCAGCTTCTCAAGGAGCATGGTATCGAAGCCGTTCCCGTCCTCTATCACCAGTCCCATTTGCTCATAAAGCTCACTGAAATAATAGCACCAGCTACCCTCGTTGGTGTTTTCCGCTCCCTCCCTGATGATCTTTTCCACTGCCTGCTCCAGAATGGAATCAACCACCGCTCTTGCTCCGGGCAAGTAGGCAAAGTGTTTCCCACCATCATAGGCAAAAACTCCGTCTTTATGCCCCTCTCCCAAAACGAGGACGCCCTGGTAGATCCGTCTACCGTGTTCATCAGCATAGAACGGCTCTGCAGCCCAGCGGCCATCCTGGTGAGGGCCATTCAAAAAGTCTTGGAATTCTTCGTCCGGCAGCGTAACCAGCCGAACTGCCTCACACTCAAAGATGTGGAAGCGTCCGGCCTTGGCCGGCAATTGAAGTTTCAGCCGCAAAATATCATCCTCCAGTCTTCGGTAAATAATAGCGGGGATTGGTACGCTCCCCATTGACCCGCACTTCAAAATGCAGATGCGGACCTGTAGACCTCCCAGTGGAACCGGAGAGGGAAATGATATCCCCAGCCTCCACTGTCTGGCCAACCTGGGCCAGTAGACGGGAATTGTGGCCATACAAGGTGGATAGTCCATTGCCGTGGTCGATTATCACATAGTAACCATAGCTGCTGTTATATTGGGAAACTGTGACCGTCCCAGGCAGTGCGGCCCGGATAGGGGTGCCTGTGGGTACTGCCAGATCTATCCCGGTGTGTCCCCGTGTCTCGCCAGTGAAGGGGTCGCTGCGATACCCGAACTCCGAGGTGACCACGGACTCCCAGCCTGCTCCGATGGGAGAGCAGAAGCCATCCGCGCCGATGAACGGTGCGTCGGAAAGAGGCAGGCCATCGCTCCAGATGTCAAACTCAGAACCATAGGTGGGGGCTGGCCCACCGCAAAGGATACGGTAATAGATCTCGGTGGCGTTGGCCTGATCCTCTGCGGTGATCTCCGTTCCCATCTTGGAGCGGATGTTTTCATAGACAACAGAGAGGTCGCGGATGGGTACCGCCACTGTGTAGGTTTCCTCCACCTCGACCTCGTTGCCGGCGTCATCCACCTCGGTGACGGTGCGGGTGCGCTCCTCATAGGTTATGAAACAGTCCAGATACTGCTGGTGCGCCCGCTGGCTGGGCTGCTTCTCGCCGAAGTAAAGAGCATAAAAAACGGCCTTGACCCTGGTCTGGTCAAGGCTATCGCCATCTTCCATCTGTCCGTCCAACTCCGTAGCACTGCCCTCCAGAATGGAAAAACTATCCCGCATATTCTCGATATGCCCTCGGTAATCCTCGGGTACAGAGTCGGAAATCACCCCGCCGTGGAAGCAGAGTTCCAGTGCCGTAGTATTGTGGTCGGCAGTACCGGAAAGCAGAGAACAGAGAAGCACCAGCAGTATGATGATGGGGGAAAGAATAGCCACTATGACCCAACCGACAGCTTTCCGGGCCTTTTCACTGTTCAGAACTGCCGCTGCTGCTTTTGCCAACATCGCCAGAGTCGCAGGATCAGCCAAGGCTCATTCCTCCCATTCCTGGATCCTGGCCCTGTGCTCGTCCGAGATCCAGCTGCTCCCAGTGCTCAGACAACTCCGCCGCTGCTGCAGCGGGGAGGTCATACCCGATAGTCTTCGTCCAGGACAGGAACTTCTCATAATCAGTGCCTTTTTCCAGTAGGAGCTTGGCGGCTCCCAGCAGATCAGCCTGAATGCAGGCTTTGAGGGCAGACAGATTGGTGGGCTGAATTTTCATTCCATCTCTAATCAGCTGTTCCAATTCCCATGTGTCACCTCGCTGGGCATATTGCCGGATGACCTCGCTGGCCCGGCCTGTGATGTCAATGCCCTTCCTGGCCAGAGTAAATGCGGCGCGGCTATCCCGATTATAGACTGCGGCCAGCATCAGTTCCGCAGGTGCGGCGGCGATCTGCTCATTTGTGGCGTAATCCATCATTTCTCTGCCGATATAAGGATTCAGGGAATATGCATCCCGGATCATCCTGCCCACAAAACCCGGCTCCATCTCCAGAATGTAGGTTTCTGCCTGATCCATCAGAAAACGCAGGCGCTCCACATCTCCGGTTTTCACTGCAAGCTTTGAAGCCAGTAGATAGGATTCGCTGCCGAAGTGGTCACAGGCAGCCATGAGGAGGATCATCATCTTGCTGCCAACCTCACCGGACCGACCAGCAGTTTGGGTGAGAAGGTCGTCACTATACTCCAGCACTTGCGTAAGCAAGCTCTTGAAGGCATCGAGATTTCCGTCCCGCACTGTCAGCGTTATCTGGTCATAGTCGTTGATCTGGAGGGGGAGGCGCCCCATCTGGTCAATGTACTGGGTGATGCCTCCGGTCATACGGCGCAGGAGACTTTCTGTGTTTGCAATCAGCCCCAGATACTTTTCATGTTGTGTGATGAGGGCGTCAATGATAGTTTTCTGCTCCTCTGAACTAAGGTGGAAGACCCCGCTGGTTGGGACCTGGCTTTCCCCAAGACGAATATATCTGGCATGGGTTGCCCCGTCTCCATGGAAAGCCTTTGTAATAGCGGAGGAGATAAGGAACATATTGTCCAGATCATCACCACTCTCGCCTAAAGTCTTTCCGGTGATAAAGCCCTTGGTAACAGGATTCCCATCCTCATACCATTTCAGGTACACATCCAAATAAATACCCTCACTCGCACCATAATCGGTGGTGCAGAAGATATCTGCGCCCTTGGGAATCTCCCGTCCCTTCTCCCACTGTTGATCCAGCAGGAAATATTCGTCAGGTAGGCAACCCATGTTCTCGAGCTGTTGCCGCAGCTCCTCAAAGACCTCCTGGCCGGTGCGCTGACCAATGTATTCACTTCTGCTGGGGTCCTCTTTGCTGGGTACCCAGCGTTCTGTTTCAATGATTTTCATGGCATCCTCTTTTCTATGGCAGTTCAGGTTTCTCAGATTCAAGCCGGCAGGCACAGGGCAGGTCCTCATCGGAAAACGCGCCGGGGATCACCATTTGGTTTTCGTCCGCAGTGATAAAATCCCGCCATGCCCAGTCTCGCCCCAATCCTTTTACAGAGATAAGATTCGGCATTGCCGTCTCCTCGATAGCCAAAGCTCTGGCCAGCAGATCCGGATATCTGTGATATAGCGTCCGGATCTCCCGCCGCTTCATGGAGGGGCAGAAAAAGCACGATGATTTTCCGGGGAGAGGCAGCCCTGCGCTCTGAATTGCCTGAATACAGTCTGTGCGTCGCCAGCCCCAATCCATCAGGGGGTATTGCTTCTGATACTTTTTATCCAGCAGATCATGGGCTACCGCCCCCTGTCTGCGGCGTTCCTCTCCGGCATCATACCCAATAAATTTGACCACCTTTTCTCCCTTTGCCCAGGTATCCAGGCAGGGCTGGTATTGGTTGCAAAACCGCTCCTGTGGGGCCACCTTGTGTTTGAGGGAGCAGCTTTTCCGGCCATAGGCGATGGAAGGAAGCGTCCCGGAGCGGAGGCACTCCTGTTCCAGAGTAAGCCTTTGCCCACTTTTCTCCTGATACCAAACGCGGGTAATGGGTGGCATATCATGGCTTTTCAGCCAGCGATCCATGATTTCCAGATACACATAGGTGTGCGGCTGCTCGCCGCCGGGATCTGCAAATAAAATGAGGTCTACCGGGATATGGTGTTTCCACAGGCCAATCAACATGGCAGTGCTGTCTGTCCCTCCGCCATATCCCACCACATTCATCGTCCGCCTGCCTTCCCGAACAGCGCCTCCTTATATGCAGGGGCGTGGACCTCCAGCAGATACCGTTCATTTCCGCAGCGGTAGAGACAGACGCCCCGTTGGGGGAAACGGATGAGGTTGTACTCCGACTCCTCCAGCTGCAGGGCCTCCATGTAGAACTTCTTGTCCACAGCGCCGGCATTGAACAGGAACTGATGGGGCGGGATCGCGAAGAGGGGTTTGGTCAGCTCCCGGATCCCTTCCTGGTTGAAGTCCTCCAGATTCTGCGAAGCCAGCAGCATGGCAGATTCCTTTTTGCGGACGCGCTTGAGGCAGTTGCGGATATACTCAATAATCGTGGTGCCTACAGCTACATTGTCCGACAGCCAGATATACAGCTCGTCCAGTGCCGCTACTGTATTGCCCTCAGTCAGCAGTTTGTCGCTGAGGTAGGACAGGACATTGAAGAGCATGGCGCTTCGAACATTCTTACTGGCCTGCAGGAGTCCTTTGACACCGAAGACCACAAAGCGGGAGGAGGTCACATTGGTGTGGCCGTTGAAAAACTTGCTCTCCGCCCCTTTGCACATGGAGTGGAGGCCCAACAAAATTTCCTGCAGAATGGCGGCGGTGTAGAGCTGATACTTCCCTTCATCAAAATTCCTGTACTCCTGCTCAATGAGCGCGTACAGGTCAGATAGGATGGGATAATCCTCCGGGCTCAGGCGGCTGAAGTCGGTGCTGTCGCTGATGCCCCATCTTTCGTAAAGCCTGCCCATCATGATTTCGATAACATCAATCTGGCGGTCGGTGAAGCTCTTGTAGGAGCGGAAAAAGTCCCGCAGAAAACTGATGTGCTGGGACAGCCGGGTGGACTGGCGGAATGCGGCGGGGGCGTCCAGATCCTCCGGGCTGCCGCCATCGTCCCAGCATTTGGGTTCCAGCGGGTTGATCCGGTACTGGCCGCTCATCAGATCCAGGAAACAGCCGCCCACCGCTTCGCACATATCCTTCTGCTCATGCTCTACATCCAGGCTGATGGCGGATTTCCCGGCCTCCAGCAGATTGAGGAGCAGGAGCTTCATCAGGTAGCTTTTTCCCTGGCCGGAGTTGCCCAGAATGAGGATGTTGGCTGAGGTCTTATCATCATCCCGCTTATCAAAATCCACGATGACATTGGCGCCGTATTTATCCTTGCCGATGTAAAAGCCCTGGGGGTCGGTCTTGCCGCTGTAGTTGAATGGATAGAGGTTGGCCACTGAGGAGGCCGGAAGCACTCGCTCAAACTGAGAGCCGAAGGCATTGTGGCCGCTGGGCATGACTGATACAAAGCCCTGCTGCTGGCGGAGCATGAGCCGGTCCACATTCAGCTTAGAGCGCACCAGTTCAGTGAGTACCTCCGTTTGCAGGAGCTTGAGCTGGTCATAGCTCTGGGCAGTCAGCTCCAGATATACGGCGCAGTGGAGGAGCGGCTCCCGGTTCCGGTGCATGGCGGAAACCAGAGTGACCACATCCTGCAGGTTGCTCTCTGCAGTTACCGTCTGCTGGAGATCATCGGTGGAGGAACGGCTCATCCGGTGCTTGTTGGCGGCGTTGTGGATGATGCGCTTCTCCTCGGCCGGGGTCACCTGGCGGGTGTAGATACGCAGGGTGATGCCATCCTTTTCTCCCAGATGCCGCAGAATGGCCTGCTCATCCGTGGCGGTAGGATATTCCCGCAGCGCCCAGACGCATCGGTAAGTGTTCCCGCACAGGTAATGGTCCACATTGAACTGAATGACCGAGGGGGACACCATATCAAGAAAATCCTTGATCTTCGCATCCGCAGGCATCTGCGCGAGATAATTCTTTCTGCTCTTTGCCAAAATTGTGATACCTCCTGTCCGGCCGGCAAGAGGTATTCGTGGCATGAAAGATGGCCCGGAGATATCTCCTGACGGCCATTTTGTCTGGTTAACGGGGTGCTTTAGTCATCGAAGATGACCCAGCGCTCCCCGTCGTAATCCTCATATTTTTCGGTAGTCGCATTCTGCTCCAGATAGACCCCCAGCATCCTCTTACGCTCCTCTGCGCTGGACAGCCGGGTCTTAAAGCCTTGGTCCTCCAGATTTTTCTGGATTCGAGAGAGGTAGGACTGGATGTCCGAATCCTTCTCGTTTTTAAGCCGGACGATGACAAAAAACTCTCTGGCAGTTGCCATTTGCACCTGCAGCCGGTCAAGCCCCATCATGTCTCTCTCCAGCAGTTTGCGGATGACCGGAAGCTGCTCCTGCTCCCGAAGCTGGCGGTAGTGTCGCTTATTATCCTCAAAACTCTCCTTGGAATTGAGGGCCAGCATTTCGATCTCCGCCATCCCTTTGAGGACAGTCATCAGGGCATAGATCCGGCTGCCGATGGATTCCGGGGAGTGGACGGAGAGGTTGGTGGGTTCTATACTGAAAAACACCAGCTCTCCATGACTGGTGAGTAGTCCATACTCCGTGATCTTCTGGATGTCAATCAGCTCCCGGCTGGTCTGCCGCTGCTGTGCGGCATTCTTCTTTTTTCTGTTCATTGTTCATTCACCTCGCTTCGGTGTGTATTCCCCAGTCATAGGTCTGCTGCCGCAGGACGAAAAACTGGAGCGCATATCGGATAAAATCAAGGATGCTGGTATCCTCAATGCGGATAGAGAGAAACGCATAAGCCGCCGTGAACACGATTGGCAGGATGAGGCCGAGTTGGGCAAGGGCGAACACAGAAATAAGGCACCCAATCCCCACAATGCCGATGTCCCGCAGCTCCCACAGCCACAGCATGGCCTTGGATTTCAGATTATCAGGGTAAATATACAAGCTCACACCTCCACCAATCACATCATAACCATAGAGAAACCAGAGAACTCCTCCTCCAAATCTTCGGTCAATGGCTCATCCTCAGAGATCTGCTGGCCAGCGCCCACATCGGAAAGGGCTTCATCTGTTTCTTCCTGCGGGATTTCCGCTTCCTGCTCCGCAGCCTGTTGGCTTTCCCATCCACTCACTTCCTGCTCGATCAAGCCAAGGACAAAGTCCCTCTGAGACATAGAGTCGTGGGCTGCCAGACAGCCCTTCACTCGTTCAAAGAGCTCACCGGGAACCACAACAGCCAATGTGCGTTCCTTTTCACCCTTTCCAACGGTGTTCAGGCCGGAAGAGATTCCCTCTCCTCGCTCCCATTTGGTCAGGGCATTTTCAAGCAGGCCCACTACAAATGCCTTTTGAGAGAGGGGCTTGTGGGCCTCCAGATACTGTTTGACCCGCTGGAAGAGGGCCTCCGGCACCTGGAAGGCCAGCGTCCTGTCGCCTCCGCGGACGGCAGGGGCAGGAGCGGCAAAGTGTGCGGTCAATACCTGCTCCAAATACTTGCCCAGAGTCAGTCCAAGGGACTCCTGCTCTGTCCGCACCTTGTTGTGCAGTTCCTCCGGGATCTGACCGCATAGGTTTTTGAATTTTTCCATGATCTCCGATCTCCTTTTTTGAATTTACAATGCGGGTGGATTGAAGCAGAGAGGGACTACGGCCTGGACCAGCGGAAAATATGGACAGTCCAGGCTTTCATCCGTAAGCAATTACTTCTTCAAAAAATAGGCGATCCCCCGCAGGACAAAGTCTACACAAGGGATCGCAATGGCGTTATGTGAAGCTCAACATAACAGTGTTTATTAGGACAAAGCCATTATGTTAATGATGGGCACAAAAATGGCATGAATACAAGGCTTCTTGGGATTTTACTGCACATAATACTCCACATTTCAACCTTTAATCATAGCAGCTAAAACCTTTAAAGTAAGGGCTTACTTTTTCCGCTTGTTCAAGTAGAATTGTCATTGTAATAGGAGAAATTTCTACATGAAGGGCGGTGGGTATATTGCCCAACAAGCTAATCAAAGACCTCATTGACAAAGGTGCAGTAACTCTAAAAGAACAGGGATATTCCATACGCAGTAGCGAATACACCCTATTGACATGGAAGCAATTTCAAGAGTTCTGCAATAAAAAGGGATATGAAACATATTTGCCCTCGCATAAAGATGAATTCATCACAGAACTCGGCAAGTGCACTCCACCTTTAAGGCAGTCCACAATTGACCGCAAAGCCGGAAGCATGAAAATGCTTGATCTGCTTGCCACCAAAGGTACCTGGGGAAAGGGGATGCTCAATCCTCTGCAAGAGTTGTTGCCGGAATTCAACTCCTTTCTTGATGCGCAGGAAGAATATCTCATCAAAACCGGTTATTCAGAATGCACCAGAGAAACGATGCGAAATTATATCTCCGTAGTTATGCGGTACTTTCAGAATGCTGGTATAACAAAGCTGGAAGAGCTTAACAGCTCACATGTGTCGGCATATCTGCTGACTCTGAGAGGCCATGCAAAAAGTACAGTGCGTTGTGAACTCAGCCGACTGCGGAAGTTCCTGTCGTATCTGTATCTGCTTGGATATACATCCGAAAATCTTGCACCTCATGTACCTGAATATCGTCTGGGACAAGCACAGAGCATAATTAAAATCTGGGAGTCAGAGGAAATCAATGCAGTATTGGAAACCGTGAACAGAGCCAGCCCAAAAGGAAAACGAGACTATGCTTTCATTACTATTGCCGCTGAACTTGGTGTGCGAAGCAAAGATATCTGCAATTTGAAGTTGTCCGATATTGACTGGGAGCTTTGTTCAATCTCCTTTTTGCAAAGCAAGACGGGCAAGCCGAACACACTTCCTCTCAGCGAAAAAGTGGGATCTGCTATTATTGACTACCTGCATATTCGTCCGCAAACAAAATGCGAATACCTGTTTGTCAGTTTGAACCCTCCATATGGCAAGATGAAATCAATCCATTCAGCGTTCCATAGGTATGTCGCGCGTTCAGGGGTAAAAGTGCCAATTCATGCGCATCACGGCCTGCATTCTCTTCGGGCAACCGTTGCGACAAAACTGCTATCTGCCGATGTGTCTCCAGATATCATTTTTTCATTTCTTGGCCATTCGGACCGAGAATCTCTGGGACATTACATCCGTCTGGATATTGAAAACCTGCGTGAATGCGCCCTGTCGTTTGAGGATGGTGATCTCTTATGAGCAGAACTTACGAGTACAGAAGCGGACTGGCAAGTCAAATAAGTGCTTTTATTGCAGAAAAGCGGGCCTGCGGATGTAAGTATGAAAAAGAAGCCAAAACCTTTCAAACATTGGACCGGTTTCTCGTAGAACAAGGAATCAATACTCCAGTGTTGCCGGAATTGGTCGTTGAGAAATGGATTGAAAAGCGGCCCAATGAAAAGCGTAAAAATCAAAAATGGCGGCTTAATTTCACAAAACGCTTTGCCAAATATCTTCAATTGAATGGCTATGCCGCGTACTACCCCGAACTTACCATTTCATCTCGAGATGATGCTGACTTTTCCCCCTGCATTTTTACGAGCGATGAGTTGGCACGTATTATGAAATATTTTGAAACGATGGTTCCAAGCAGGCAATGCCCTACTGCGCACCTTGTCTTTCCTTTGCTGTTTAAGACTCTGATCTGCTGTGGATTACGTGCCGGAGAGGCAACCCGGCTCCGTGTAAAAGATGTAGATCTTATAAACGGCGTTTTGCAGATTTGGAAAACAAAGCATGACAAACCAAGATATGTTCCTCTGTCTAAAAGTCTGTGGGCGGACTACGAACAATATTTTGAAGAAATCCATGCGGAAAGTTCTGGTAACAACTATTTCTTCCCCAATCCCCGAAAAAGCTGCTACCATACAACCACAGTCTACAACCGGTTTCGGGATGCGCTATGGCATTGTGGAATTGCGCATAAAGGACGTGGATACGGTCCGAGGGTTCATGACCTTCGTCATACCTTTGCCGTTCGTTCTATGCAAAAGCTGAAAAAATCCAAGAGCGACATCGTGACTACACTTCCATACCTTTCGGCGTATCTCGGCCATTGCAACATGAGTGCGACGCAAATCTATCTGCATTTAACAGCGGAATGTTACCCTGAATTTATTCAAAAGCAGTGCGATTATCTTGGCGATACGATTCCAACGTGGGAGGCGCCGAATGAAAACTGCTGATTTTGCCGCACATTTGACGGAGTTTCTTTCCCATTACCTGCCCGAACTTAAAAATATCAGTACGAACACGATTTCATCATATTGCGATGCATTTCGGCTATTCCTTGGCTATTGCCAGGATGTAGAGGGGATGAGGATTGAAAAGCTTTCCATAGATGATCTGACGCCGGAACTCGTTGACCATTTTTTGCAATGGCTGAGGATAGAGCGAAACAATGGAACCGCGACGCGTAGCCAACGTCTTGCAGCCATCCGCTCATTTGTTAAATACCTGCAGATAAAAGAGCCGCGCCTTTTGCTGAATTTCCAGCAAATACTGGCAATCCCAGTGAAAAGAGCTGAGCGCAAAGCGATTAATCCGTTGACAAAAGAGGCGATTGCGCTGATCCTGCGCCAGCCGGATACATCCACTCTCAGCGGCAGAAGAGATGCCACTATCCTGTGTTTTCTTTATGATACAGCAGCCCGTGTGCAGGAAATCTGTGACTTACGTATTGAAGATGTCCGTCTTGATTATCCTGCAAGTGTCAAGATCCTTGGTAAAGGCAGAAAAACCAGGGTAGTTCCCATTTTGCCGGCAACGGCGCAGAACTTGAAAAAATATCTTACTGAAATGCACATGCTTGCACCGGAAAAAAGTCATCTGCCGCTATTTATGAACCGCAACGGGCAAAAGCTAACTCGTGCAGGGGTTACGTACATCCTGAACAAATATGCCAAGGCCGCTTCAGTGATTGATCCTTCCATACCGGAGAAAATTCCTCCGCATTTGATGCGCCATACTAAAGCAATGCACATTTACGACGCGGATAATGATCTCGTTCATGTGCGCGATTTCCTCGGACATTCCGACATTAAAACTACAGACATATATGCCCGTTCAAGTCTTACAATGAAGCAGAAAGCTCTGGAACGAGTTTCGGATTCTCCAGTTCCCTCAATGCCTTCCTGGCAGAAAAGTCGGAGTACAATGGAGTGGTTGAAAAGTTTTGGGTCTCAAAAAGCATAGCACATTATGTGAAGCAACTGCGCCAGGAATCCTCTCCTGGCGCAGTTTTCACATCTGTTCTTCTCATAACGACCATGATTAAATAAACACTGTTATGTGAAGCTCAACATAACAGTGTCGCGCTGCCCTGTGCCGATTACATCATGGCGGGCATCGCCGCCGCGCTGCGGGAATAGGCTTCAAAGAAATAAATCTCACCGTGAGACGCATTTTCACATCCAAAAAGGAGTTAGTCATGTTGGATATACACAAGCGGGATTACGGGCGCGAGCTGGCAAAAAAGAAAAGCAGGCGTACACAAAAGCGCCGTGCATCACAGCGCCAGCTTACCGCCAAATTCAAGAAAGAATTGGTCGGAAAGAAGCGGCAGGAGCAGACAGCGGAGCGCCGTGCCGCAGAGCAGGCCGAACAGAGCGCTGAGCTTTTAACGCAAGAGGGCGCAGCGCGGCTTGCCAGCGGAGTAAGCGCCCTATCGCACGGAAAGGAAAATCGAACCGGAAACGAACGAGCTTTTTCTAATAATGACCCATCTATCCATCCATCAGATCAAGCGACCACGGCACCGGATGAAACGGTGCCGTGGAGCGCAAAAAAGCCTGCCGACGCATGGCGGCAGCAGGCAAAGGAAGAACGAAGTAAGAACATACGGACAGAGCGCAGCGGCAGCAGACCTATTTCTGCGGAAAATGGACAAAGGGCAGAATATCATGCAAGGTCAAAATCCGTTCGATCATCAACCAAACCTGCATCATCGCAGAGCAGCCGACGAGCGGCATCCGAGCGTGGCCGCCGTCTTGCCATACAGCGCAAACGGCAGGAGCGCACAACAATATCTATTCAATGCACCGGCACGAAAATTTTTGACTGGCTGCGGCGCGGTGCGGCTGTGTCGATAGCAGGTACAAAGGCATTGACCCTGCGCTTTCTCACAGCGGGCGGTGCCGTAACTGCTTTCGTGCTCTTTGGCGGGATCGTCCTCGTTGCGGCGCTCATGGCATCGTCGTTCGGCATTCTCTTTGCCAACGAACCGTCTCCCGATACGATCCCGCTCAACGCCGCTGTTGCAGAGGTCGGCAAAGAGATTTGCTCTACTTTGGCTGAACTGCAAGACGGCGATTATGACTACATTGACCTGACCGGTGTACTCCCTGACTGGCGAGAGGTCATAGCGGTTTTTGCCGCAAGGACCGCAGGCGCAGAAAACGGCGTGGATGTTGCTACAATGGACGCTGACCGTGTAGACAGGCTCAAGACCGTCTTTTGGGATATGACTGAGATCACATCCGAGGTCGATACGATCTACCATGACGGCGGTGAGAATGGTGAGGACTGGACAGAACACATTTTGCACCTTGCCGTCGCAGCAAAATCAGGGGAAGAAATGAGTACAGACTATCGCTTCACAGCGTACCAGAAAAAGGCTCTTGCCGAGTTGCTGGACGATTCTGCGCTCCTTGATGCGCTGCTCTACGACCTTGACAGCCTGCAATACGACGCCGCCATGCTGCGGCGCGCCCTGCCGAATGATCTATCCAAAGAGCGCCGCGCCGTGGTGGAGCAAGCGCTTTCTCTCGTTGGAAAGGTCAACTACTTTTGGGGCGGCAAAAGTCTTGCGTTCGGCTGGGACGACCGCTGGGGGCAACTTGCCAAGGTCACAGCGGACGGCAGCTCTACCACCGGCACCTACCGACCATACGGTTTAGACTGTTCTGGCATGGTAGACTGGGCTTTTTACAACGCAACAGACGGCAGCTATGTTATCGGCCACGGCGGAGGAGCGGCTACGCAGCATCGCTACTGTACGCCGATCCGCTGGGAGGACGCACAGATCGGCGACCTCGCCTTTTATCCGGATGATGAACACGTCGGCATTGTGGCAGGCTGGGACAAGGACGGCAGCATTCAGATCGTGCATTGTGCGAGCAGCTACAACAACGTGGTTATTACCGGAAAGGAAGGCTTTGCTGCGGTCGGTAAGGCAATATATTATGATGAATGACAGAGGTATAGAGAAAAGGCCCTATCCACTGGGGATGGGCCTTTTTGATAAGAACCTGATAATCAAATCATAGAAGAGGGTATCTGTGGTGAAAGGCGGCCGGTGTAAACTTGCTCAATTAGCAATTAACAACTTCTTCTCCACTTTCGTCACCGACATAATATTTTATTTTATGCTCGTCCAAAAATTCCTTAATAATATCAACGCATACACAACGCCCTACGTGTAAAAATGGATGGTTCTCCACTTCAATCATTTCGCCATTAATGCGCACTTTGGCATGGAATTGATCAAATCCAAGTGGCAAATGTCTTGTTTCTGACTGCATACCATAAATAGTGCCATTTCTGTCAAACAACGGGCCGCCACTTTGCCCTCGAAGGCCTGGCGTGCTTAGTTCATAAGCACATACCCTTTCGGTGCCTATAACGTCCCTTGTAAACATTCCTTCGATTGGGAAAAGGGGTGTGTCTTCTCTTCCTACTTGTGTCCATTCAATGCTGTCTGAAGTAGCGTTATAGCTATAATTGGAGAATTCTGGAAATGGATAACCAATTCTGCACAGAAAATCTCCTCTATGTAGTTTTGTACTGTCTTTTGCAAAAACAGCATGTCCTTGATATAAAAACGACGTGGCATTAGTGATTTTTATCAAAGATAAATCATGGACTTTGTGATGTATTACTGAGTAGGAAATGCTACCGGTTTCCGTTTTTGCGCATTCAAAAAATAGAGTTTTCAATTCAGCGGTTATTCCTGAATGATATCCATATTTTGACGCAACTGCCTCAACATTTGCATCATGGCACTGGTCAGCTGGAATGGCCTTTATTTCATCCGAGTAACTTCTGTACAAATCATTTATTTTGCTACTTTTCAAAAGACTTTCTGCAACATGTTTGCAAGTAATAGCAACGCCTTCGTCGTTTACAAAGAACAGTGTTGCGGTACCTGGAATTACTTCAGTGTGGCCAAAGAATCTTGAAATAAAATGAATTGATCGAGTAAACTTGCTATTTTTTTCAATTGCATCTGCGAACATATATATTCTCCTCCTACTATAAATATTTCTATCTGGTTACCACAGCTTCTATGGCAAAATTATAACAGAAAATTCTCTTTTGTCATATAAAATTCTTGCTAATATGACGGAAAATGCATCCTACAATGGGCTGAATTTCTTTCATATTTCGGTTACTAAAATTTATAATTGCTCATATTCAAAAGTTTCTATATGGGAAATGCGTCCCACCGTGGGACGCATTTCTTTTTTTGCCTATTTCGTTATAAACGCATGGAATCCATAAGAATCAGCAGAGACTCATGTTGCGCTGCCGTCAAACAATTCCATTTATCCAGCATTTCACGCTGTTCGGCAGTCAAAACAACACCGTCCTCGCCGTCCGAGAAAAACTGTGAAAGTGTGATGCCAAAGGCTTCGCAAATCTTCTCTAAGGACGCGAACGAGGGTGTCATGTCCTTTTTGTACCATGAAGAGATCGTAGACTGCGGCAAACCAGAGCGCTCGGCAAGCTGATATTCCGACCAGCCACGGGCTTCGCGCTGCTTTTTGATGATTCCAAGAATGTCTGTCATTTCTTCACCGCCCACGATTTTTCGTATATTATACTTTGAAAAATCGTTGCATTTTAATAGTTATTGTCGTAGTATATAATACGATAATATGAATGATGGGCGGTGAGGTCACGAACGACGGTATTTCACGCTGTGCAGTTTTCGGTCAAAACACAATTTGCTTCAAATGGGGATTCGATGAGGACGAGAAGCAATGCTGCCGCATGAAGCTGGAGCTTTTACAGAGAATCATGGAGCTGCGGCAACAGAATGTAACGCAGTTTTTTGTGGCCTGCGACCATGGAATCGGCCTGTACGTAGCCGAGCAGATCAATGAATTGCGAAAGACGGACCACGACCTGATGCTGTTCTGTACGGTCCCTCACGAGGGGCAGGCGACGAAGTGGGCGCCCTATCTGCGCGAGCGGTATTTTAAGATGCTGGAGAACTGCACGCGCACGGAGTATGCCGTCCCATTTCCACAGACCGGTGCACAGCTGTTGGCCTACAAGCGGATCATCGACCTTGCGGACATGATGCTGACGGTCTTTGACACGGAAGCTCTGCCGACAGGCCGCACCGAGGATCACGCGCTCTTCTATGCCATAAATCAGCATAAGCCCGTTTTCAACCTTGATCCCTATGCCCTGACGATAACCAGGATCGACGAATTGGGCCTATAAAAATAGATCCCACCGTGGGACGTAAAACCGCATAGCCTATCTCCTGCAAGGTAAAATAAGCACAAATCATTTGCAGGAGGTAGATTATGAACGAGCGGAAAATCACAGTGGCCATGGTCGAGGCTTACGACCGCAAGCTGAAGGAGGACGAGCACGCCGTGGCAACGCGGGAGAAATATCTGCGCAGCATCCACGCCTTTGCCGCGTGGTTGGGCGATGGAAGCGTCACAAAGGATGCCGTGACCGAATGGAAGGCACATCTGGCCGAGCGGCGGCAGGCCCCATCCACCATCAACACCGCGCTTGCCGCGCTGAACGGCTTGTTCCGCTTCCTCGGCTGGGAGGATTGCCGCGCGAGGTTCCTCAAGGTCCAGCGCCGCATTTTTCGCGCTCCCGAGCGCGAGCTGACGCGCGCGGAGTATGACCGTCTGCTCGCCGCCGCGGAGAGTACCGGCGATGCCCGTCTTGCGCTGCTGATGGAGAGCATCTGTGCGACCGGCATCCGCGTGGGCGAGGTCAAATACCTTACCGTCGAGGCCGCCAGTCAAGGCCGTGCCGAGGTTTCGCTGAAAGGCAAAATTCGGACGATCCTGCTGCCCGCGAAGCTCTGCCGCAAGCTGCTGAAATATGCCAGGAAGCAAAAAATCGCCCACGGCGAGATCTTTCTCACCATGGGCAGAAGAAGTATGGATCGACGGCAGATATGGTCAGCGATGAAGCGGCTCTGCCAAAAAGCGGGCATCGCGCCGTCGAAGGTCTTTCCGCACAATCTGCGGCATCTGTTCGCCACGGCCTACTATCGCGCTTACCGCGACATTGTGAAGCTCGCGGATATGCTCGGCCACAGCTCCATCGAGACGACACGCATCTATCTCATTGAGAGCGGCGCGGAGCACCAGCGGCAGCTGGAGCGGCTGGGATTGGTCAGTTAGGACAGAATCCGTATTCCGTTCTTCGCTTTGCTGCCAAAAGCGGAAAAAGCAGATAGGAGCTACCTCAAAAACAGCTGGAAGAGCCAAGAAAGCGGAAAATTTGCGTATAAAAGCTCGAGTCTCAAAAACACATCGTTTTGAGACTGACTTTTCTATGCGCTCGAGCCGTTACCTATTGATTTTGAGCGACGATTATGTTATATTTTCAGCAGAAAACGACACAAATACGATGTACACCGAGATATAATTTAGACGGAATACGGATTCCGTCCTATACGGGATGTGAAAGAATGGGGAAGAGCCTGCGCGAGTTCTGTACCGAAAACGGCCGCGACACGCTGCTGCGTGAGTGGGATGCC
>OODJ01001694.1_pt1 | contig 16523 bp, 9 predicted proteins | sample 1671611 | NCBI WGS metagenome assembly OODJ01 (sample SAMN06348174, study PRJEB24527) | human gut metagenome | biome: human gut; feature: ankylosing spondylitis patient; material: feces | host: Homo sapiens | place: China | collected 2015-10 | reverse complement strand
TCCGAAGAAAAGTATAGCACGGCTTTCGCAAAAACTCTTCCCCACAAACAGCGAAGGTTATCACTCGTGAATAGGTCGCAATTTTCCTGCACATACGGAGTGCCTAAATCGCTGTACTCCTTTTCAAAATTGTGCTTCAGATAATAATTGGGGTTGTTCGGGGTTTGCATTACGGGATAGTTGATATTCGTGCCGGCAATCGAAAGCCAGCCGACCATATCCGTATTTTGCAGATACAGCTCGCCGTACTCTGCAAGCACGGTTTCTTCCTCTGTGCGCAGAACATCGGTCGTTTCGCTTTCGCCCGTCTGCGCCTGTTCCACAACCTCGGCAATTTTCTCAAAGACTTCTTCCTGCTCGCTTTCGTGCGCATAGTGGCTGTAAATATGAAAGCTGCAAAAAGCCGCCGTGCCAAGCAGGCACACGGCGGCAATCATACAAATGATTTTTGTGTATTTCTTCATAAGCGTTGTCCTTTCTTATTCTGTTTTAGGGGCAAAAAATAACGCCCACATTTTCTGTGAGCGTTATCGCCAAAATATTGATTTCAGATACAAAATGCGGCATAGAGAGGAACGATTTTTTTATTGTCCTCAAAGCCGAAGTTCTTGGCAGAGAGCTTGATTGCATAAGCAGGCTTGTAGGTGTCCATATAGACCTTTAAGCTCTTGGCTCTGGTGTTGTCGGCAGACTTGACCTCAATGGGAATGAGTTGACCGTCACGCTGAATGATAAAATCAATTTCAGCTCCACGCTCGGACTCCCAATAGTAGGTGTGGTAGCCGTTAATGGAGAGCTGTACATTGACATAGTTCTCAGCCATACCGCCCTTGAAATCGTTGATTTCCTCGACCATATAGAGAATGTCATTGGCGGCTAAATCTTTCTTGGCGCAAAGCAGCCCTAAGTCGGACACATAAATCTTGAACGCATCAATATCACGGTAGTTTTCAAGTGGCTTTTTGATTTGCTCGACCTTGTAAACCTGTGACACGATACCAGACAGGCAAAGCCATTCAATCGCATTTTCAAATTCAGATGCCCGTCCGCCTTTCTTAATCAGTTTATATTGGAAACGGGTATTCTTCTTTGAGAGCTGAACAGTTATATTGTCGTAGGCGAGTCTGGTTTTCTTGATTTCATTCAAGTTGTTATACTTGCTCATATCGTTGAGATAGCTTGCAAGTATCGTATCCTGCGTATGGCGGACAAGGATATAATCCTTTGTTTCAGCAAATTGCATCACGCACTCCGGCATACCGCCGACCACAAGATACTGACGGTAAAGCTGCATTGCGGCATCGTGCAAAGCAGACGGCAACGGCGTATCGGTTTGGAAGCATTTTTTAATCTGCTCTACCAAATCGTCCTCACCGAGAGCCAACATAAATTCCTCCATATCCATAGGATAAAGCGTTTTCATATCGACCTTTCCTACGGGAAAAGAGAATTTCGCCCTGTTGACCGCAACGCCGAGCAAGCTGCCTGCGACAATGATGTGATAATCTGGAGCGTTCTCGCAAAAGTATTTGAGCGAGGTCAAAGCCCTTTCGCAGAGCTGCACCTCATCAAAGACTATCAGCGTTTTTTCCTTTACGATAGTCTGACCTGCGATATGGGACAAAATCGGTATCAGATAATCGGGGCTGATGTTTTCATCAAAGGTTTCGTTCAGCTTTGGATTGGTTTCAAAGTTGAAGTATGCCACATTTTCGTAATGGGTGCGCCCAAACTCCAGAATGGAATAGGTCTTTCCGACCTGTCTTGCGCCCTGTAAAATAAGGGGCTTGCGGTGTTCGCTTTCTTTCCACGCTTCCAAGAAGCCCATAATCTTTCTATACATAAGCAGTCCTCCTTAAAGGTACTGACCATAGTATAGCAGATGTTCATGTAATAATCAATGATATTTCCTTTAATTTTCACACTAATCAACACGATTATTTTTGCTAACCTCTCACGATACGACACGAACACCGCAATTTCTGCATTTTATACCTCTCCAAACTTAGTCGTCATCGGCTTGTAAAGCTCGGTATTGCGGGGAACTTGTCGACAAACGGCACAAGAGAACTGCCGACCTTGAGAAGCACCTGTCCTGCGCCGACATTCGTGATATAGATGATCTGAAGGTCGGAAATATTAAGAAACTTGCGAAATCCACCGTTTTTGTCACCCATTATTGTAACACGAGAAAAATAAGATTACAGGAATTTTAGGCATAAAAAAAGAGCCCAATGGCTCAGATGTTTAAAATATTAAATAAGTAACTGTTATTGATTATTCTCAATTCCTCGATATACTCTTGCTTTTTAAGATTTAGAAGAAGGTATCGTTTTATTCACTTCATGCTGTGGAGGGAAGTCGATCACTTGCTCTTTTAATGAAACTTTCTTTGAGATTTTGTCGATGAACGGAATTTTTACATGCAAGCCTGTTGACCATGTTACATGATATGTTCCGAGTCTTTCGATTACATATGCGTGTGCTTGCGGTACTACCTTGACATTGCTTACGATTACTATAAGCAGGATTAAAAGGATGATACCTAAAATAATAAGTCCTAACATTATTTACCTCTCATTCTGTTACTGGTTCTACTATAAGCTTTACGCCCTCAATTGCGAGAACCTTAACTTTTGTTCCTTTTAAAAGCGGTGCTTTGTCGGACTTTACCGTCCAAGTTTCCGCACCGACCTTTGCCTGTGCTATTTCGTCAATATCGGTTAAATCTGTGAGCATAAAACCGACTTGACCGATGTGGCGGTCTGCGTTTGTTCCCGTTGTTTTGTTACGCCTTTTAAAGCGTTTTACAAGCGGTCGTGTCACAATCAGCGATACAAGTGACACAACAAGGAACACCGCCGACTGGATTGTTATGTCGCTTGTGAATATAGTTGTTATTGCGGCACAAACTGAGCCGAGAACGAACCATATTGAAACAAGCTGCGTTGTAAAGCCTTCGCAAAACAACATAAATATTGCAAAGCCTATCCACACTATCGGCATATACTGCTCCATAGGGCTGTCACCCTCCTTTTCGCATAATTTTAACACAATATTATATATTAGTCAAACTATTTTGTTGCTATTTTATGCGTTTTCTATCGAACATTTTCATCGTACAGAACAGTCTGTCATATATTATGTTTTGAATTTTGCTTGTATTCTATTCAAGCATTAAGAAGGAGGCTCTTTTGAGCCTCCTTACAGAAAATATTCTACCAAATATCAAAAATCAATCGAACAACAACGTTATACAATATGTGCAAAATATCAAAAAAACTAATTTCAATTGCAGAAAAATAGATATTTTAAAATTCTTTCTTACAATTATTTCGACACCTCTATATTTTACAATCTGGCGATATTTTATTAAAGTTGCAAGCAGAAGGCATAAACTAAAAAGCACACAGAAAATAAAAATCCAAAAGCTAATTGCATAACTGTCGATAAAAACATACCTAATATATATAATTGATAAGACTCCTATACAGGAAAATATATAATTAGGAACGGTGTAACAAAAAATAGTTTTTTCAGTAAAATACTTTTCAAAAGGTGGAACGATTGAAATATTGGTTGCGTCATATGCTTCTCTAGAATCATACATTCGTATTAAGCCTATAATGATTTGATATATTGCAAAAATAACTATTGAGTATATGTACTGTAACTCTTCACTTTCATGAAATTCAGCGACAGACAAATAAATATAATTTTGCAAATGTGAATCAGCCAGTATCCACAAAGACAATATTTGAGTTATAAAAAACCACAAGAGTAAGCTCGTATAACACAACGGTCTTTTGCTTTGATCATATTTTAACACATCATATTTTACGGTAAAAAATATGAGCAGAAAACTAATCAAAAACAACAATATTGTTAAAACGATACCAAACACATCTGTTGTTTTAATAGATTTATAGCATGGCAACATAAAGCTTAAAGTACTAAAAATGTATAAATGAAAACTACCAGTAATAATATTAACAATCATATTAACAACTGTAGTCAAATAAGAAATCAAAAAAAGCAAAAGAGAAAGTAGATATACTTTCTTTTTTTTACACACCACACCACTTTCTTTCATTTTCACTACTCCATACATTACTCAAATATGTCGATACGGAAATTGTTACTAAAGAAGCTGCCACTGAACACACTATACCTCCTATTCCGGGAAAACATGTAGAAGCCAAAATACCTACACCAGCCATAAGAATATCAAATCCAAATAATAAACCTTTTTGTGAGTCGGTTAATAAAGGATTAGAAAAATTAACTGCTGCATCAACACTAATTGAAAATATACTGAATGGAGCTGAAAGAGCCGCATTGAATTTTAACGCTGCTAAAAAAGGTTTTGGTGCTTTTGCAACCGCACCTGCTGCTGTACTAAGCCCAGAATTAATCGTACTAACTGCATGTGTAGCTCCAGTCGAACCTGAGGATTGTTTGTACTTTATAAAATCCCCTTTGTCATTCACTCCATAATAATTTGTACCATGACACTTATTATATAATTTTATTCCTTTTTCGGTTTGTAAAAAAGCTCTACGTGTAGAATCGCATTTTGGGCAAGTAGGAGCACCGCAAGAATGCTCTCCATTTGGATCAGAAAGATTAACTGGATTATTACCACAATAAGCAAAAGTATTAGCATCTAAAATGCTTCCGCCTGACTGGAAATAACCGTCGGCATTGATAAAACGGTGGGTTATTGTGTCATAGTAACGGCTCATCAGGTAGTAAAGACCTGTTTCTGTGTCCTGATAATAGCCTCTGTATCGGAATGGATTCAAATTACCGATATGGTTCGGGTTTGTGATTGCATTTCCGTTATTATCGGTTATAGAAATCACATTACCCCAAGCGTCATATTCATAGTGCGCTTTGAGTTCACCTACTCCGTTATAAATTCCGACAATATCGCCACGGGAATTATGGGTGTAATAATACGAATATTCGGTACCGCCGTCAGTCAGAGTATATCTGACATTATACAAAATTCCGTTTGCATCGTATGAATAATAGAACTTTGCGTCGCCACGGGTTTCATACAATAGCTGACCATTGAGGTACGCATATGTGTATTTTACTCCGTTTACGGCTTTAGTTGTACGAACACTGTCACTGTCATAGCCATAGCTTATGCTTGTATCACCGTTTGTGAGTGTTGCAAGCTGTCTGCCGTTTTTCCATGTCATTGACATTCCGTCACGGTATGTAAGCGGATTACCGATTTCATCATAGGTTATGTTCTGACCGTTATATGATGTGAGAACATCTCCCCAATTTGAATTGTTATATTCATACGCATTGCTTGTTGTACCGTTTGAATCGGTAACAGTTTCGGATATAAGGTTACCACCGGCATCGTAAGTATAGTTATAAACTTTGCCGTTCAGCTTATCATCTACGCTAACAAGCTGATTCATCATATCGTAATCGTAATGATACTGTAAAACTCCGTCTTTGGTAACATCAGTAATATTACTGTGTGCATCATACTTATACTCATACTTCTCACCGTTGATAGTTTCGGATTTCAACTTTGTAGTTGTATAATCCGAACCACGCTTACTCGCAAAGTAAGTGTATGTTGTATCAATAGGTGTATCGGTGGAAGTAGTCAGTGATGTTTTTGTAAGACGGTTAAGTCCGTCATAAGTATAATCGACCTTTTTGCCTGTGCTTAAAGTGAAAGTTGCAGGCAGGTTATCTTTTCCAAATGTGAACTTGTTCTTTACAGTTTTATCAGTTGTCTTTGTAACAAGTTGTGTAATGTTATTATTGAGGTCATATGAATACTCAAAACCAAACAAGAGCTTGTTGGAACTTCCTGTTACAGATGAGTCAGCAACAGTCTGACGAACAAGTCTGCCTGTTGTATCGTATGTGAAATCAGTCAAGCGTTTATTAAGATAATCGTTTTCACGAATTATATTACCGCCACGGTCGGAATACCAATTAAATGCGGTTTTGCCGTTATACTTTCTGGTTTTCACATTACCAAATTCATCATAAGCATAACTTACATTTTGACCTGTACCGTAGGTTGAGCTTAAAATAGGTCCGTTGTTTGCACCGTAAGAATAGCTTGCAAGCGACTGTGAACCAACCTTTGAATCAATCTTATTGCCGAATTCATCGTACTTAATTGAATAATCAGTTCCGTCACGAGAGATTTTTTCAAGTAACTTTGATTTTGATGAATATGAATATGCAATTGAATACTCGTTGCCATTACTGTCGGACTGCTTAACCGACTTAATTTGATCGGTATTGCTGTCATAAGTATAGTCTGTTACAACAGGATTTTTACTGTCAAGCTTATCTGTTGTCTGCGTGAGGGTACCTTTGTTACCGTCATACTTATACTCAACCTTGTTGCCGTCCTGATCGGTTGCACTTGAAAGCAAGCCGTTTGAATCATAAGTAACTTCACTTTTTAATATACCTACATCTGTTACTTTAGAGTCACACTTTACTTCAAGTGATGTAGCCAAGCCTTTAGCGTAGGTATAATTATAATTCATACCTGTCTGACTTGTAGCCTTAGTTACATTATGAGCTTTGTCATAACCGTAGGTATATGCATAACCTTTGGCGTCAATATTCTTTGTTAAGTCAGAATTATTATACTCCATAGTTGACTGCTTTTTAGAATTATCAACTACACTGATAACTTTTCCGTCTTTATCATAAGTATAACTCATTGCGTTGTCTTTTACAAGACAAATATTATCAAAATACGCATAATTTTCCTGATTTTGATAACTGAGATATATTGTTATGGTTTTAGGAGTTTTTACTTTATTTGTTCCGTCACTCAAATTAAAAGCTGCAGATGTGTATTGCCAACCTGAAATCGAGTAATTAAACGGTGCAGGTGTTTTGTACTTTGTTGAGTTATCCGAATAAGTGATTTTTACGGAAATTTTAAACTTCCTCGTATCATCCTTATTCTTTGGAACAGCATTTGCATACGCCCAACCGCTGACAATGTATGTATCTTCTTCTTTTCCTGTAATATTTACATTCTGACAGATACTTTTTACTTTGCCGGCTTCACCTTTTATACGGAAAGAATATTTTCCTTGTTGGTGTGCTTCGCTTTTACAATCAATTGCATTATTCAGAGTAGAATATCCGTCATACCATGATGTTGGCAATCCGTTTGACGAATACTTTTCAAATCCTGAATTTTCAAGCATATTGTAGTTATTTGCTACTGTGTAGGATTCAAGCTGAATTCCGTCAAAATACACTGTACCTGTTGACTGCTTTAAAGCAAGGTTTATTCGTGTTTTGCTGGAATTTTCAGGCACTTTAAAAGTTGTACTAACTCTTTGCCAACCGTTATCTACAGCTGAATCGGTATTTCCAACTACAAAATCAGAATATGAAGGTGTAAATGTGCCGTCAGAATTATGAGATTCAGCACAGATAAACGCACCTGCATTATCAGACGAACCGTTTATAACACCTACCGTTTTTATATAACCTGAAAGTGTGTAAGTTTTTCCCGGCTCTAAAACTGTGTTGCTGATATCCTGATACACTCTTCCTCTTGATGTTCCTTCATATTTTGATACAGAAATTGCAAGGGATTGTTTGCCGAAGTAATGCTGTGATGTGTCATATTTTTTCTCAAATGTATTTGTTCCACCCCAAGCACCGGCAGTCCAAGAAGAATCGGTTTCCATATTGGAATTTGAAATAAGGTTAACTGAATTTGAACCTGTTGAATAGTTTGAGTTAACCTTATTTAACATTTTGATATTGTCTGCAGCAGAATTCTTTACGCCGTCTGTGTAAGTATAAACAGACGCACCTAAATCTCTTGTTTTTGTCTCGCTTTTTATGGAGATTGTTCTACCGAACTCATCAAACTGATATGTTGAAGTTAAATCGTCATCCGTGTTTGCGATTCCATCCGCACCGTATGTCTTTTTAACCGTTGTATTATACTTTGTACGGTCAAATGTAATTTTCTGACCTGCTGTGCCGTCTTTGCCGTATTCCTGAATCGCAGATACTTTCTTGCCCGATGCTGTACTTGTGTACTCAAACACTACTTTGTATCCGTCGATATCTGTAATTGATTTCAACGCTTTGTCATTGTCGTATGTAAGTTTTATTTGACTACCGTCAGGTTTATTGATTTGATATAAAAGACCGCTACTATCTCTAAATTCAGTTTTCCTTCCTGCCGGATCAACCGTATATCTAATATATTTAGTATCACTTCCTGCTGTCTGCTGAAGTAATATTTTCTTATTACTTCCGTCTGTAACAGAATTTATTGTAGTACCGTCTGAAGCATAATTTATTGTCGTTTTATTACCATTGGAATCTTTTGTACTTGTAAGAAGACCTTTGGTATTAAAGTAAATATAATTATCTTTCTCATCTTTAATAGCATACTTGCTACTTCCACTACCTGATGTAGTAAGTTCAAGCTTTAAGCCGTCTTCATCAAGATATTTCGTTTTTCCATTTTCAGTTTTTTTGTAGAAGTAATGCTCTGTGCCGTCTCCATCGGTATATACATATGGATAATTATCCTTACTTGTACCTGTTAAACCATATTCACTTGACGGTAACAATGTTTGTTGTATATTAAGTCGCCAACCTCGACCGACATACGGTGTAGTTTTTGAATACTTATCTCCTGCCATATATCCGTTATATACATGCTGTACCGACGCAGGAGCATATCCGCTTGCTGTTGATGCATCAGAAGTTACAAATGTCAAATTACCTGAATAATCGTTTACATATGCTGTTCCGGCTGAACCAACAGAAAAACTTGAATATGTCCAATAATCTTCAAGACCTTTGTTGTTTCTGTAAACAATAGTAAATAACGGACGAGGAGTTGATGTTGATGGATAGTTAGATGAATAGAACTCAGCACACTGCATTTCGTTACTTTCATCAAGTGATTTTAACATAATGCCGTTATTTGCTTCGCCGTTATACCAACGCTTAACACAAGAAGTTACATTCCAACTATGCCAAGCCTCTGATTCATTTTTAGTAAATGTTTCGTAATCAACAACCTTTGAATTGTATGACGGCTGATTTTTCCATGTTAATTTATCCTGTGACCAAGAAGCATTCGGTGAATACGCACCAATATTCATATCCTGATAAAAGTCCTTATTCATCAAATGAATATTCAAATGAGCTTCAACTACCATATCACCTTTGTTAAGTGTCGGCAAAGAATTCATTTTAAAATATGTACGGTACATTCCGTTACCCCATGTTCCGACATTACCAGTACCTGTATAGCCACTGGTACTGCCATAGCCGAAACAAGTTGACGGCTTTGATGAATCAACATATGTACACTGAGATTTCTGCCAGTTTTGACTTGTAGTAAATTGCGGATCAATAGTTACAGGATAACTGCAATCCGAAAGGAACTTTTTATCTGCAGAAACTTTGAGCGTAAGCTTATTTTTCTTCTGTTCTGTTATTGATAATGTTAAGTCCGTACTTGTTTTGCCGTCATTGTCATACATAAAAGGTGCTTCAATTTTATACACAGCGTCACCTTTAGAATTCAATAATTCTACTGTTTTGTCATCTACAGATTTTGCAGTAAGATTATTAAATTTATACTGAATATAAAAATCGCTCCTTGCATTCTTATTCTTTAATATAATATTTTCTTTTACACCTGTTGTGGTTGTAAAATACTGAACATCTATATCATCATAAATGTTTTCGTATGTAATTTCAGATGTAAGATTTTTTAATGCTGTAAATTTGTCATTACCTGTCAGCTTTTCATCATTGTTTACTATAGTTGACTTTACTTTATTTGTATCCTTATATCCCCAACTGATTTTTTGGTTATCTCCCTTGATTTTAACCATAGAGTTCTCTTTGGATTTTTTAGAATAGTTAACCTTAAAATCGCTCTTTTTATTAGTATATTCCTCTGTAACTTCATCAGGGGATGCTGAATTTACGGTTTCATTTTTCAAGCTGTTATCATAATCAACCCATTCTCCTGCCGCATTTTTGTAATGGATAGGCTCCTTATAACTTACAGCCATTGTAGTGCCGTCATCCAAACGGAACTGCTTTGAATATTCATCTCTCTCGTCTTTGATTTCTGAAAGAATGTTTCCGGTTTTGTATTCATCAGAAGATTGTTCTTCATTCGGAGTTTGAGTTTTAACTTCTGTATTTATCGGCAGATTTTGTGCAAACACTTGTGTTGGCAATGAAAATGCAATCAATGCACATAAAGTTACCGATGTTCCTGAAACAAGTTTTTTTAATTTTTTATTCATACTTTCCTCCTTAAATCTAAATCTTGTTGTCAGTTTCCGCAATTAAATTACAACTATCACCTCATTTTAATTTTTACTAAAAATTGTTTTTATCACCTTGCTTTGTTTATACGGTGCATATGTTATTGGTTTAGCATATATTTTTTTCGCATAATGTTATTATATATCACATTATGCGAAGTTGTAAATATATTTTTGAAAGTTGTTTTATTTTTGTGAACTCTGACAATATAAAATACTTGTATTTGTACAAATTACCTGTTATTAGCCTTTTACGACCTAAATTTGGGTATAAAAAAAGAGCCTATTGACTCGTAACATAACTATTAATAATTCGACATACTCCTTTATGTATAATTAGTTTTGACTCATACAACGGTACACTTTTAGTGAACTAGTCACCTTCCGAGTAGAGGGTGCTAATTTCGCAAAATGTTTTTAGAATCCAACGGATATATCAATCCACACCTTTTCTGCAGAAGGTGACATAGCAGTCATAAAACTGATGTACCCCCAAAAAGTTAGGCTTTAATTATTTTTTGTTTTTTAGCAAATAACCTTTGTTATTTGCTATTTTTTTAAAACAATACAAATTTTGCAGAGTAAAGATCCATGAACCGACCTCCAAATCGTTAGATTCTTGGTCTAACTTTTTGGGGTCGGTTCAAAATTATTTATATGAACCTGTTGACAAGCGAGAAACTAAATGACTATCTTGTCGATATTGAAAATCAGGCTGAAAATATGTTTTTTCAAATCGTAAAGCAACTAGCAGAAAGCGACAATATAACAGAAGAACTTAAGGCAAAAGATCAGATGGAATGGGTTGCACAAATGAACAATGTTTGCAACAGAACAAGAGAAATTGTAAATTCTAAATTAATTTTTATATAGTTAAATCCGCTACCAAATTCTAACTGGTAGCGGATTTTGTGTTATACTAAGCCGAAATATTTTTCAAAAAAGTCTTTTAGCTTATCAATGACAGTTTGTTTTTTCAAAGCCCTATTTGAACCACCTGAAAATCTTGAAATTGGCGGTAATATTTTATCAAGATCTGTTCCTGTGGTTTTTATTTCACCATCTCTGAATGAGTTCTCTATAAATTTTTGAGCCTCATCGTGTTTTAGCTTTTCATCTTTGATGATTGTTTCTAAGTCCTCCTCTTTTTGCTTTTTAACAAAGTCTTTCCAGTCCTTTTCAACATCTGTTTTTACTGTCATTTGGGCAACAAATCCCTCAATTAAAGCTTTTTTGCTGCGCAGCTCAACACTTGCATCTATTGATTTATTAATATTAGCAAGAATCGTTTTATCCTCACAGTTTGATTCGTGATATTTGGCAACGAGCATCAAGATATAATCTATATTAACCTCGACCTGCTTAATAAGTTCAATTTCAAAGACAATGTCATCGTTGATTCGTTCTTTTTCAATCTCGCTTTTTTTAGCATAATCTTGATATAAGTCAATATAAATGCTTTGATAATCCTGTAAATCTCTAACGGATACAGAACTGTCGCTTTCAAAATCATCAAAACACCTTAAAATATTTCTCAATTTCAAAATGCTACCAAACAGTTTGATGAATTCTTTTTCGTTATCCTCGCCAATGATTTGACTGCTTATCGGAAATTCATTTATCAGTCTGGCTACAAGCTCGTTATAACCTTCAATATGTTTTCCGTGCTCATCTTCATAGCCATTCATATACTCATTGTAAGTTTTTAGAATAACCATACCTCTTGCGTTTTTATCTCCAAAAAGCGCTAAGGCATTATTAGTGGCTGTTTCAAGGTTCCTAAAACAAACAATGTTTCCAAATGTTTTAACTGAGTTCAAAATACGATTGGTACGGGAAAACGCTTGTATCAAACCATGATCTTTTAAATTCTTATCTACCCATAAGGTATTGAGGGTAGTAGCGTCAAATCCCGTTAGAAACATATTGACTACGATCAGCAAATCAATCTCACGATTTTTCATTCTCAATGATACATCTTTATAATAGTTGGGAAATTTATCAGCAGATGTATCATAGCTAACATTAAACAGCTTATTATAATCATCAATCGCACTGTCAAGAAAATCCCGTGAAGTTCGATCAAGACCACTTGTGTCAAAATTTTCATCTTGCAAGATATCATCCGGATCTTCTTCGTTTGGATTAAAACTGAATATCGTAGCAATATTTAATTTATGACCTGTTTCCTCCATTTGCTTTTTAAATTCATTGTAGTATGCAATCGCTGCCGGAATAGATGCGACTGCAAAAATTGAATTAAAACCATTTACTTTTGCTGTTGCTTTTTGCTCTGTTACCGTATTATTCTTGGACTTTGCCATTTTTTCTACATTCGTAATCACTTTATGGTCATAATAGGAACGGCTTTGATTGCGATAAGTTTTCTGCTCAAAATGTTCAAGAATGTATTGTGTAATCTCAGATACTCTTTTAGGATCAAGCAAAGCTTTTTCACGGTCAATTGCTTTTACTTGCTTGTCATATAAAATTTCAGGGTTTTTAATCGTATTGATATAATCAATTCTAAAAGGCAAGACATTTCCATCATGAATAGCATCTACAATGGTATATGCGTGCAGTGGTCTTACTTTGTTCCCATTTTCGTCCGGTTCACCTCCGAAAACCTGTGCCGTAGTGCGCATATTCGGTGCATTGGAACTGTTAGAATTCGATGCAAAAATAGGGGTGCCTGTAAACCCGAAGATATGATAATTTTTAAAGTGCTTTGTAATAGACTTGTGCATATCTCCAAACTGAGAACGGTGACATTCATCAAAAATCATAACAATATGTTTTTTATAAACTTCATCATCTTTGTTCTTAGATATGAATTTATCTAACTTTTGAATAGTTGTGATGATGATCCTTGCATTATCATCTTCCATTTGTTTTTGCAGAATTTTAGTAGAGGTGTTGCTGTTGGCAGCACCTTTTTCAAACCTGTCATATTCTTTCATTGTCTGGTAGTCAAGATCTTTTCTATCAACAACAAACAATACTTTATCAATGAAATTCAATCCTTGAGCAAGCTGTGCAGTTTTAAAACTTGTTAAAGTCTTTCCGCTTCCGGTGGTATGCCAAATGTAACCGCCCGCCTCTTTTCTGCCGGTTTTTTTGAGATTGGTAGAAACGATAATGCGGTTTAGGATTTTTTCAGTTGCCGCAATTTGATAAGGACGCATTACCAATAATAAATCCTCTGAGGTAAATACACAGTAATGAGTCAAAATATTAAGCAGCGTATGTTTTGCAAAAAAGGTTTTTGTAAAGTCCACAAGGTCCGGGATGGTACGGTTTTTTTCATCCGCCCAATAACTTGTGAATTCAAAGCTATTAGAAGTCTTTTTCTTTTTTGCTGCGTTTTTCTCTGCATTATCTTTGATGTGCTGAAATCTTGTTGTGTTAGAGTAATACTTTGTATGCGTACCATTGGAGATTACAAACAGCTGTACATACTGATACAATCCGCTGCCTGCCCAAAAGCTGTCACGCTGGTATCTATTGAGTTGATTAAATGCTTCTCGAATTGCATTCCCTCGCTTTTTAAGCTCAATATGCACTAACGGCAATCCGTTTACCAAAATCGTTACATCATAACGGGTTTTACGTTCACCCTCATTTTCTTCGTACTGATTTATTATCTGCAAATGATTGTTATGAATGTTGGTTTTATCTATCAGCTTGATATTTTTCACATAACCGTTATCAAGGGTAAGGTTTTGCAGGTAATCTTCCTGTATTTTGCGTGTTTTCTCAACAATACCATCATTTCCATTGGAAATAACACTGCTGTAAAAGTCGTTCCATTCTTTATCGAAAAAGGTATAGTTATTAAGTTTTTCAAGCTGAGTACGGAGGTTGTCAATTAAATCCTGTTCGCTTTTTATAGTAATGTATTCGTAGCCCTGACTGACAAGGCGTTTTATAAAATCTTTTTCAAGTTCCGCTTCGCTTTGATAGTCGGTGCTTTTTCTTTTTTCGGGCGTGTATTTAGCGACAACCGTACTTTCAGTAGAGCTTGCCACAATTTCAAAGTTATTCATTTTCCGTTGCCTCCTTTTTCTTAAAAGTTAAGAGCTTATCTCTGTAATATTCATATTGCTTTTGTCTTGCTTCAATTTCGGCAGGTAATCCATCACTGATATCATTGCAAAGCTTATCGAAACGATTTAGCAAATTTACAACTTGCTCTTGTTCGTCGATTGATATTATTGGTATCTGTAAATTTTCTATTACAGTTCTAGACAAACGAGGAATACTTGCTTTTCTTACATTAGAATAGATAAAGTCTTGTTTTGTAAGTAAAAAGTAGTAAATGTATTTATTGTTAATTTCTCTAAGATTAGAAAAAAACAAACAATCGTCTGCAGCCCAAAAATTAGTTTCGCAATAACCTATTTCACCTGCTGCGCCTGCACTAATAACATATGTTGTATTTCCATTACAATTATATTTGTCATAATATCCCATAGGTGCAAGACTGTTTTGGTAAACAGGATAGTTTCCATTTGAAATAAGTTGCTTTTTAACTACTCTAATTCCACGGGAAATATCCGCAACTTCAATGAGTTTTTTCTTAGGTGCTGATTTATAATTAGCGAAAAGTCTATCTCTATAATACTCATACTGCTGTTTTCTCGCAGTGAGTTCCGCAGTGAGTTCCGCAGTGAGTTCCGCAGTGAGTTCCGTAAATTTATCCAATATACGAACGATTTCTTCTTGTACCGGTAAAGGTGGAACAGCGATTTTTAATGCTCTAAAATCACCGCCTGTTAATTTTGGAATATTGCCGTGAATCAAGTGTTTTACAGGTACAGTTTGTAGATAATGAAATAAGTAACGCAGCAAAACACCATTTATCTCTGAAATAATATGAGCATGATTGTTCACCCATATTTTTCCTGTAGCCCAAGTAACAATTGGGGTTCCTATTTCGGTTACAACGCTACCATCCTCGCCGACAAGAACAAAAGTACCATCAAATATATAATTAGATATATAATCTTGAATGCCATTTGCTCCGTAATACGGATATTTACCTGCTTCTCTTGCGGATTTTGTTACAGGTTTTCTTTTGTTATCCAAGATTTCACAGCAATTTTCAAGTCTTCGATATTCTACACCCTCTGGGCAAAGTTCATTGATAAGTTGTTCTAATTTACTCATTTACTTCACCTCCGGTATGCCAGCCCAAGGTGCCTATCGCATCCATTAGTTCTCTGTTAGTTTTTATTTTTTCCAGTACACCTGTAACTAGTCTATAAAAAGCATCAAATTTTTGTAATGCCTCATCTTCATCATAATCTCCATGAACCACATCACTAAGCTCACCAAATAGTTTATAGCCATCTTCAGCAAATTCCAAAGGAATGATATTACACTGATCTTTTACCAGTGTAAGAATCTGACTAAATGGTTTAAGATTACCATTTGCTTTCCTTGTTTCAATGGGAGGATTTGCTGCCTCTGCTGTTTGGATAATAATTCTTTCAAAAACCTTTCTTAAATAAACAATAGACCCTGCTCCGAATCCTTCTCTGGCAGCCTTTCTGGCTTTTTCTAAAGCGTTTGTAAAATCACCGTAAGTTTCAGTATTTAGCGAAACTGCTTCAGAAAATTTTTCGCTTCTTTTTACAATACGCACATAAGGATATTGACTATGTATATTATCTTTCTCTCTGCACTCAAGCAAGAACCACATTTGCACAGAAGCCCCGCAACGAGGGCATTCAAGAACACAGTCAATGCTGACAGTCTTTTCGTTTACACCAATGCAGAACAAGTCTTTCCCGGAATAAAATGTGCGCTGATCGCCGCAATTATTACAATAATAATTTAATGCAACTTTACCGACCGCAATTTTTTTAGAATTTCCGGTTTTAAGCTTTCTACTGCCCAAAAAGCCTTCTATTTGTACATAATCTGTTGTTATCGGTTTTGATAACACATCTGATAATCTCATACATTACGCCTCCTCAATTTCAGCTATAATCGCATCAATTTTGGCACGCAATGTGTTTTCACGCTGAACAATTTCAGATATTTGCTCATTGAGGACAGCTATATCAATAACTTCTCTTGTATCCTCACTTTCTACATAAGTTGATACAGATAGATTGTAATCCGCATTTTCAATATCTTCCTGTTTAACAAGAGCAGTAAAATACTTTTCAGTCTTTC
>OODJ01001693.1_pt1 | contig 16526 bp, 9 predicted proteins | sample 1671611 | NCBI WGS metagenome assembly OODJ01 (sample SAMN06348174, study PRJEB24527) | human gut metagenome | biome: human gut; feature: ankylosing spondylitis patient; material: feces | host: Homo sapiens | place: China | collected 2015-10 | reverse complement strand
TTTGTTGCTCAGGAACTTATAAATAAAGTTAAATTATAGTGTTGCGGAATTAAGGATGAAGAAGACTTATTACATAGGATTGGACGTTGGCTCTACGACAGCCAAAATAGCCGTTATCGACAGCGATAATCGGGTAATTTACTCAAAATACGAACGCCACAACGCTCGTGTCAACGAACTTGTGTCACAATATTTCGATGAGATTTTAGCCCTTGTGGGCGATGCTGAGGCAAGAATCTGCGTAACGGGAAGCGTAGGAATGGCTACTGCCGAACAGCTCCAGGCGGAGTTTGTACAGGAGGTGGTAGCTGCATCGGTCTATGCCCGTACTGCCCATCCTGAGGCGAAGGCGCTCATCGATATTGGTGGCGAGGATGCGAAGGTTATCTTCTTCAAGGAAAACGGAAATATGGAACTGCGCATGAACGGCAACTGTGCCGGCGGAACGGGCGCTTTCATCGACCAGATGAGTGTGCTGATGGGCGTAGAGAACCAGAAGATGAGCGAGTTGGCGATGAAGGCAGAGCACGTTTATCCGATGGCTGCCCGCTGCGGCGTATTCGCCAAGACCGACATCCAGAACCTGATGGCGCGCAATCTGCCCGAAGCCGATATTGCAGCCAGCATCTTCCATTCCATCGCCGTACAGACGGTGGTAACGCTTTCTCACGGCATCAGTTTCGAGGCTCCTATCCTGCTCTGCGGCGGTCCGCTTACCTTTCTTCCGGCTCTCCGCAAGGCTTTCTGCGATTATCTCCATCTCTCTCCAAACGATTTCATCGTATCCGGAAACAGCAATCTCATTCCGGCTCTGGGCTGTGCTTACCGGGCTAAATCGGCTGATTCTGCAGCCTCAGTATCTGTTCTCAGAAGTCGGATGAAGAAAGAAATACAAACGGAATGGACCAGCAGCCTGCTGCCCCTGTTCAAGAATGAGAAAGAGCACCAGGAATGGCTCAAATCCAAGGCGAAATTCGCTACGGAAACCAAACCGCTGAATAAAGGAAAACAGCAGGTTGTGATTGGTATTGACTCGGGCTCTACTACGACGAAGATTGTTGCGGTAAGGGTGAATACGGAGACGCCTACGGGAGATATTGTCTTTACCAATTACCGCTTGAATCTGGGAAATCCGATCAAGGCAGTAGCGGATGGACTGAACGCCCTGAAGCAGGAAGCTGCATTGCGAGGCGCAGAACTGGAAACCGTAGGCTCCTGCTCTACAGGTTACGGCGAAGAACTCATCAAGGCGGCTTTCGGCCTCGACAGCGGCATCATCGAAACAATGGCGCACGAAAGAGCTGCTGCCTCACTCATGCCTGACGTGAGTTTTATCCTGGACATCGGCGGACAGGACATGAAGGCTATCTTCGTTGAGAAAGGGGCTGTGGTGCGCATGGAACTCAACGAGGCGTGCAGTTCGGGCTGCGGAACATTCATCCAGACCTTTGCCAACAATATGGGTTATTCTGTAGGCGATTTTGCCCAACTCGCCTGCCAGTCGAAGGCTCCCTGCGACCTGGGAACCCGCTGCACCGTCTTCATGAACTCAAAGGTGAAGCAGGTGCTCAGAGAGGGCGCATCTGTAGCTGATATTTCTGCCGGAATCTCTTATTCTGTCATCAAGAACTGTCTTTATAAGGTATTGAAACTCCATGGTAATGAGAACCTTGGAGGCAAAATCGTTGTACAGGGTGGTACGATGAGAAACGATGCGGTGGTAAGATCATTTGAGTTGCTCACCCATACCGAAGTGGCACGAAGCAACATGCCTGAACTGATGGGCGCCTACGGCTGTGCCCTTCATGCGGCGGCAGATTATAAACATCGCACTTCTGCAGAAGATTCGCACCCTGCCTCATCAAGAACCATCGATGATCTCCAGAATCTGGCTCATTATGAAACCAAACAGCTGCAATGCAAAGGCTGCGAAAACCATTGTTATGTTTCCCGCTACACCTTTGCCGGCGGCAACCGATTCTACTCCGGAAACAAGTGTGAGCGTGTGTTCAACAACAAGGGAGCAAACGGGATAAAAGGCAAAAATATTTACGAATACAAATACAGCTTACTGTTTGATAGAGAGGCAGTTAACCAACTTGACGTTGTAAAACACAACGTCAAAGTAGGCATTCCTCGCATCCTCAACATGTACGAGGAATATCCGTTCTGGAATGCGCTGCTCCGGGCAGCAGGATTGGGCGTGATTCTCTCTTCCGATTCCACTTTCAGCCAGTATGAAGGAGCCTTGAATACGGTGATGAGCGATAATATCTGCTTCCCGGCTAAACTGGCTCACAGTCATCTGAAGGAACTCAACGAGAACCCGAAGGTAGACCGCATCCTCATGCCATACGTGGTTTATGAGCATAATGACGACCCGAAGAATACGCTGAACAGCTTCAACTGTCCAGTCGTTTCGGGCTACAGCGATGTCATCAAGTCGGTCATCAATCTGAAGAAACCAATCGATACGCCCGTCATCAACTTTGCCCAGCCTAAGGCGCTGGAAAAACAGATTACCGATTATCTCAAGCAACTGGGAGTAAGCAAGAAGACTGCCCGTAAAGCGCTGAGAGAGGCTCTCTATTCTCAGGCAGTATATGCTGCTGAGATTAAGAAACAGGGCTGGGAGATGCTGAAAAATGAAGAAACAGAGGCTCAGAAGCCGAACAAGGGACTTACGATTCTGCTGGCCGGCCGTCCTTATCATACTGACCCGCTGATTCAGCACAAGCTGAGCGAGATGATTGCCAATCTGGGAGTCAACGTCATCAGCGAAGACATCGCCCGGGGTAATCTCTTTGCAGATTTCAAAGACTTCAATCTGGAGAACCTGGCGGCAGAAAGAAATGAGGCAGCATTAGCCAGCCAAGACAACAACGAAGCATACAACTGTCAGCCAGAGACTTATCTCGTGAAGCAATGGGCGTATATGAACCGCATTCTGAAGGCAGCGCAATGGGCAGCCGAACAGGGCGATGAGGTTCATTTCGTCCAGATGACCAGCTTCGGCTGCGGTCCTGACAGTTTTATCCAGGACGAGATTCGCGACATCATGAAGCGCCACAACAAGCCGTTCACGCTGCTGAAGATAGATGATGTGAGCAATATCGGCTCACTGAAGCTCCGTGTCCGCTCGCTCATAGAAAGCCTGAAGGGAGTAAAGGAAGTGAAGAGTGAAGAACGAAGAGTGAAAAATTCAACAGCAGAAGAAATTCAACATTCAACACTCAACATTCAACATTTACAACAGACCAAGGTATTCACCAAGCAGGATATTCATCGCAAGATTCTCGCTCCTTTCATGACCGAATACCTCACCCCTATCATTCCGCCTATCCTGAAACTGATAGGCTATGATGTAGAGGTTCTTCCGATGAGCGATGAGGTGAGCGCCGAACTCGGCTTGAAGTTTGCCAACAACGAAGTCTGCTATCCGGCAACACTCATCGTCGGCGACATCATCAAAGCCTTGAAATCAGGCAGATACGACCTGAATAATACGGCAGTAGTGATGAGTCAGACGGGCGGCCAGTGTCGCGCAACCAACTACGCCGGTCTCATCAAACGTGCGATGATTTCCAACGGATTCCAGGACATTCCGCTGCTCACGCTCGGTGTAACAGCCTCAACAGGCGAAGCATCAGGCTCAACAGACGACAAGCAAGACTATAACGAACAGGACGGCTTCAATGTGCCTTGGCTGAAATACAGTCAGATTATCGTTACCGCCATTTTCTATGGCGATGCAATCAACGAGATGTACAACGCCTGCATCGTAAGAGAGCGTAAACCGGGCATTGCCAGAGAGTTGCGCGATAAATACATGCAGCTGATAGACGGACCTATCGCCCGCAATTCAGCCAAGGAACTCATCCGACTCCTGGAACAGGCAGCTGAAGAATTCGACCAGATGACCATCGACCGAGAACTGCCGAAGGTAGGAATCGTAGGCGAAATCTTCCTGAAGTTCAATCCTTTCGCCCACCAGTTCCTGGAGCAGAACATCATATCCCGCGGCATTGAGGTGGTTCCGCCTCTGCTTGCCCCTTTCTTCCTGCAGGAATTTGTGAATGTAGAGATACAGAAACACATGCGGCTGAGTTGCACCAAAGTGCCCGATTTCATCATCAAGGGCGCTTATCAGGCGCTGATAGGCAGAAGATTGCGCCAGGTTAACAAGGCTGCCGGCAAGTTCCGCTACTTCCGTCCGTTCACCAACATCTATGATGATGCGAAGGACGTACAGGGACTGGTTTCGCTCGCAGCCCAGTTTGGCGAAGGCTGGCTTCTGCCTGCCGATATCGTAGGTTACATCCGTGATGGCGTGAACAACATCATCTCGCTCCAGCCTTTCGGTTGCATCGCTAACCACGTGATTTCCAAGGGCATCGAGAAACGTCTCCACGACCGTTTCCCTACACTCAACCTTGTATCGCTCGACTTCGATTCCGGTGTTTCAGAGGTAAACGTCACCAACCGACTGCTCCTCTTTCTGGACAGCATCGCAAAATAAGACAGAGGGTGTGGCATAAACTTTTTCATAGTTTTTAGGCACGGATTACACGGATTACACGGATTTTTCATGAGGCTATAATTGCTTTATTTACATGAGCGGCATAAATCCGTGTAATCCGTGTAATCCGTGCCTTATCTATCCCCTAGGCAAACTACTTATGACACACATCTTCTTTCATCCCCCAAAGAATCACTAAAAAAAATACAAAAAACCATAGCTATTTCTTTGTCATTCAAGAAAATAATCGTATCTTTGCACTCAAATTTTATTGAGACATTAAGAAAATGAGTAAAGATACATTAACTCATCAGCTGACAGAGACCATCGAGGAGCTTTCGAGCGCCGAATCTTTGAAGGGTCTCTTCCATCAGCATCGAGACGGGAATCCACTTCCTTCGGGCAAGGCGCTCGAAGAAATCATCAGTTTGTCCCGTTCTATCCTCTTTCCTGGATATTTCGGCAATTCTTCTGTAAATATCTCAACCATCAAATATCACATTGGAGTAAGAGTAGAGAAACTCTATGAGATGCTGTCAGAGCAGATTCTCGCCGGTCTCTGCTTCGCCAACGACTGCGAAACGGAAACCCAGGCAGAACTGCAGCACCAGCGTGCCAAGGCAGGCGTGATTGCAGCCAAGGCAATCATGGAATTCCCGAGACTGCGCAAGATTCTGGCTACTGATGTAGAGGCTGCCTACGAGGGCGACCCGGCTGCCATGAGCCACGGAGAAATCATCTCCTGCTACCCGGTCATCAAGGCGATTACCAACTACCGCATCGCTCACGTGCTGCACGAACTGGGAGTGCCGCTCATTCCGAGAATGATGACTGAGCTGGCGCATTCGGAAACCGGTATTGACATCAACCCGGAGGCTACCATCGGCAAGCACTTCACCATCGACCACGGTACGGGTGTGGTGATTGGAGCTACCTGCATCATCGGCGACAATGTGAAACTCTACCAGGGTGTTACCCTCGGAGCCAAGAGTTTCCCTCTCGATAAGGACGGCAACCCTATCAAGGGAATCCCTCGCCACCCTATCCTCGAAAATGATGTCATCGTCTACGCCAATGCCACCATCCTCGGTCGCATCACCATCGGAGAAGGCTGCGTAGTGGGAGCCAACGTATGGGTTACCAAGGATATGAAACCAAAAACAAAGAAATATAAAAAAGAAAAACAAAGTTTATTAGATATAGAATTCAATAATGGAACAGGAATTTGAACTCATTGCCAAGACCTTCATGGGCCTCGAGCCTGTCTTGGCTGAAGAGCTCACCCAGTTGGGTGCCAATAATGTACAGATCGGTCGCCGCATGGTGTCTTTCACAGGCGACAAGGAAATGATGTATCGTGCTAACTTCCAGTTGCACACAGCCATCCGTATCTTAAAGCCTATCAAGCACTTCAAGGCTAGAAGCGCTGAAGAGGTGTATGATCAGATCCAGAAGATCAAGTGGGATGACATCTTAGACGTGAAGAAGACTTTCTCTGTTGACTCAGTAGTCTACTCAGAGGAGTTCCGCAACTCACGCTTCGTAACCTACAAGGTAAAGGATGCGATTGTAGACTGGTTCCGCGAGAAGCAGGGTACACGTCCAAATATCAGCGTATCTAACCCGGATATCCGCCTCAACATCCACATTGCAGAAGACAATGCCACCTTGAGTCTCGATTCGAGTGGTGAGAGTCTGCACCGCCGTGGCTACCGCCAGGAGCAGGTAGAGGCTCCTCTGAACGAGGTTCTCGCTGCAGGTATGATTCTGATGACCGGCTGGAAGGGCGAATGCGATTTCATCGACCCGATGTGTGGTTCAGGTACCATCGCCATAGAAGCTGCCCTCATCGCCCGCAACATCTCTCCAGGTGTATTCCGCAAGGAGTTTGCCTTCGAGAAGTGGAACGATTTCGACCAGGATCTCTTCGATACGATTTATAACGACGACTCTCAGGAGCGCGAGTTCGAGCACCATATCTATGGTTACGATGTTGACATGAAGGCTGTCAATACAGCTAACCTCAACGTTCGTGCTGCCGGTCTCAGCAAGGACATCACCATCTCACAGGCTGATTTCAAGGACTTCACCCAGCCAGCCGAGAAGAGCATCATCGTGATGAACCCTCCATACGGTGAGCGCATCTCTACCCCTAACCTCCTGAACACCTACAAGATGATAGGTGAGCGTTTCAAGAAGGCTTTTGCCGGCAACGAGGCTTGGGTATTGAGCTACCGCGAGGAGTGCTTCGAGCAGATTGGTCTGAAACCATCTATCAAGATTCCTGTATTCAACGGAAGCTTGGAGTGCGAATTCCGCAAGTATGTGATGTTCGACGGCAAGATGAAGGACTTCCGTTCTGAAGGCGGTATTGTGAAGACTGAGCGCGAGAAGAGCGAGATGGCTCAGAAGCACCGTTTCAAGAAGGAACGTGAATTCAAGAAGCGTGTAAGCGAGGAGACTGAAAACGAGGAGGACGATATCCGTTCTTTCAAGTTCCATACTCACCGTCTGGAAGACTTCGAGAAGAAGCGTGCTGAGTTCCACAAGGGCGGTCGTTCACGTATCGGTGGCGGTCGACGCAATAATGACGACGATGACAAGCGTGGCAGCCGCAGCTTCAAGGGCGACCGCAAGGGTGGCCGTGACTTCGGTGGCAAGCGCGACGGAAAGCGTTTCGAGAAAGGCGACAAGCGTGGTGGCTTCAAGGGCGACAAACGTGGTGACCGTGATTTCGGAGGCAAGCGCGGAGGCAAGAAGAACTTCAGAGTTGACTTCGACGACGAGGATTAAAGAGAGATACTACCCATGCGTCGTGTTTCACGACGCATGGGTGGTAAACCCGATAAAGTAAAGTAAAGTAAAGAATATAATGAATCTGAAGAATTCAATTTATAAATTATCTTTTGCTGCTATGATCATGATGGCTATGAATGCAACCGACTTACAGGCTCAGGGCGTAGTTCCTGCTCAGAAAGGCGAGAAAACCTTTACATTGGAAGACCTGAACTTCGGCGGCAACAACTATCGTAACATGGTAGCTAAGAACCGCTGGTGCACCTGGTGGGGCAATGAACTCGTTCGCCAGGATGTGGATGCCTGCTATCTCGTCAACAAGACGACAGGCAAGGAGACCAAACTCTTCGGCATTAATGACATCAACCAGTGGATTGCTCCTACCAAGGACATCAAGGTAAGAGCCCTCTACAATGCTCTCTTCCCTTTTGCAGGCAAGAACATCGTGATGGTAAGCAACGGCAGCAAGACTTATACCGTAGACTTCAAGAAGCATAAGTTGCTGAGCGAGATGGATTTTGCTGACGGCGAGAACCTCCTGGAGGCTAACGCCCAGCAGAACGCCTTCGCCTATCTGAAGGGCAGCAACCTCTATGTGCGTACCTTCGATGTAACCAGCAACGCCCTGACAAAAGAAAAGAAATCTCACGATTTCCAGCTCTCAAAGGACGGAAGCCGCGAAATTGTTTATGGACAGAGTGTTCACCGCGATGAGTTCGGTATCAGCAAGGGAACCTTCTGGAGTCCGAACGGCGAACTGCTCGCCTTCTATCGCATGGACCAGAGTATGGTAACCGACTATCCGCAGGTCGACATCCCGGAAATCGGTTTCAATCATCCTGAAACACAGAGTTGCATTGCTACTCCTGCACCAGACAAGTATCCGATGACTGGCGAGACATCACACAAGGTAACCGTAGGCGTGTTCGACTGCATGACCGGCAAGACCATCTATCTGAAGGCTGGCGATCCAACCGACCGCTACTTCACCAACATCGCATGGAGTCCGGACAACAAGACCATCTATATGTTTGAGCTGAACCGCGACCAGAACGACTGCCGTCTGACTGCCTACAATGCAGAAACCGGCGAGAAGACAGGCGAGCTCTATCGCGAAACCGACGAGAAATACGTGGAGCCTTGCCACCCTATCCAGTTCCTGCCTTGGGACAGCAACAGTTTCATCATGCAGAGCCGCAAGAATGGCTACAACCACCTCTATCTCTGTGAAGTGAAGAACGAAGAACGAAAAACGAAGAATTCAAATGCAAAATCTTCATCAGAAAAGCAAGAGAATTCTTCACTCTCCACTCTTCACTCTTCACTTACAATCCGGCAGTTGACTTCCGGTAAATGGGAGGTGATGGAAGTGCTCGGTTTCAACAGCAAGCGCAAGAGTATCATCATCGCATCCAACGAGAAATCGCCTATCCAGAGAAACATCTTTGCCGTAGATACAAAAACCGGCAAACGTACGCTGGTAGATGATTGCGGCAAGGGATGGCACAGCGCCACTTTGAGCGAGAACGGACAGTATGTCTTCGACAACTACTCTACTCCTACCGTTCCTCGCAAGATTGCCCTCGTAAACACCGAGAACGGCAAGCGCACCGCTTACTTCACAGCCGAGAACCCTTGGAAGGGCTACAACGTGCCGGAGTACAGCTGCGGTACCATCAAGGCTGCCGATGGCGAAACAGACCTCTACTGGAGAATGGTGAAGCCGGTAAACTTCGATCCAAACAAGAAGTATCCTACCATTATATATGTATATGGTGGTCCTCATGCCCACAACGTAGATGCCCGCTGGAACTACTCTAGCCGTGGTTGGGAAACCTACATGGCAGAAAAGGGCTATCTGCTCTTCATCCTCGACAACCGTGGAAGCGAGAACCGTGGCAAGGCTTTCGAGCAGGCTACCTTCCGCCAGCTCGGACAGATTGAGATGCAAGACCAGATGAAGGGTGTGGAATATCTGAAGACGCTTCCTTACGTAGATGCTGACAAGATTGGCGTTCACGGCTGGAGCTTCGGCGGATTCATGACCATCTCGCTGATGACCAACCACCCTGATGTGTTCAAGGTAGGCGTAGCAGGCGGTCCGGTAATCGACTGGCACTGGTACGAGGTGATGTATGGCGAGCGCTATATGGACACCCCACAGACCAACCCAGAAGGTTACAGGAAGACCTCTCTGCTCTATCAGGCAAAGAACCTGAAGGGCAAGCTGCAGATTATCCAGGGCTTGAACGATGTGACTGTAGTGCCACAGCACTGCCTCACCTTCCTCAAGGCTTGCATCGCAGCAGGCACCCAGCCAGACTTCTTCGTCTATCCTGGCGAGCCTCACAACATGAGAGGTCATCAGAGCACTCATCTGCATGAGCGCATCAGCAATTATTTCTTCGATTATCTCAAGTAAATATCTAGGAGTAAACATCCCCCGAAAAGGAGAGTTTACTTCTACATCAAATAACAAACAATAACTTACAGCAAATGAAAATTTTATTGTTAGGAGGCGGTGGCCGCGAGCACGCCTTAGCATGGAAAATCGCTCAGAGCGAGAAGTGTGAGAAACTCTTCATCGCTCCTGGTAATGCCGGTACACAGAATGTCGGCGAGAACGTAGATATCAAGGCAGACGACTTTGAGGCGCTCAAGAACTTCACAGTAGAAAATGGCGTTGATATGGTAGTAGTTGGTCCGGAAGATCCATTGGTAAAGGGTGTTTACGATGACTTCAAGAACGATCCTCGCACCCAGAACATCCCTGTCATCGGTCCATCAAAGGCTGGCGCCGTACTGGAAGGCAGCAAGGACTTCGCCAAGAAGTTCATGAAGCGCCACAACATCCCTACTGCCCAGTATGAGACTTTCGACGGCGAGCACGTAGAGGAAGGCTTGAAATTCCTGGAGACACTGAAGGCTCCTTATGTATTGAAGGCTGACGGTTTGTGCGCCGGTAAGGGCGTTCTCATCCTCCCTACCCTGGAAGAGGCTAAGAAAGAGTTCAAGGAGATGCTCGGCGGTATGTTCGGCAACGCTTCTGCACGCGTTGTCATCGAGGAATTCCTCAGTGGCATTGAGTGCTCTGTATTCGTATTGACCGACGGCAAGAACTACAAGATTCTGCCTGAGGCTAAGGATTACAAGCGCATCGGCGAGCACGATACCGGTCTGAACACCGGCGGTATGGGTAGCGTTACCCCTGTACCATTCGCTACCAAGGAGTGGATGCAGAAGGTTGACGAGCGCATCATCCGTCCTACTGTAGAAGGACTTGCTGAGGAGAACATCGACTATAAGGGATTCATCTTCTTCGGTCTGATTAATGTAGAAGGCGAGCCTATGGTAATCGAGTACAACTGCCGTATGGGTGATCCAGAGACAGAGAGCGTGATGCTCCGTCTGAAGAGTGACATCGTGGATCTCTTTGAGGGTGTAGCAGCAGGCGACTTGGACAAGCGCAGCATCGAGTTTGATGAGCGTGCAGCAGTCTGCGTAATGCTCGTAAGCGGCGGTTATCCAGAGGCTTACAAGAAGGGTTATCCTATCCAGGGCATCGACGATGTAGAAGGTTCGGTAGTATTCCACTCCGGTACAGCCATGAAGGATGGTCAGGTAGTAACCAACGGTGGTCGTGTCATCTGCGTAAGCAGCTACGGCAAGGACAAGGAAGAAGCCTTGAAGAAGAGCTTTGCCGAGGCACAGAAGATCCAGTTCACCGACAAGTACTTCCGTTCTGATATCGGACAGGACCTTTAGTTTTTTAATGTTTAATGTTGAATGTTAAATGTTGAATTGCCTAACGGACTCAAGGGCGCTAGCCTAATTCAACATTCAACACTTAACATTCAACATTCAACATTCAACATTGAATTAGATGTTAAGAAAGAAAACTTTTCAAAATAAAGTAGCGGCTAGCCGCTACTCTTTACCAATTACTGCAACCCTTGCCACGCTGGTTTGGGTTGCAGTAGGTTTATTGGTATCCAATATCTGGGTAGAATTTGCTTTTACAGCCATGTCTACCCTGCTGATGGTGGAACTGAACAACCGTAATGCCCTCATGCGTACCTACAGCCGAATGGTATCCTGCAGTTTTCTGGCATTACTGACGATGACAGGACTCCCCCACCTCTCTTTAAAAAGCAGTATTGTGACGATGTGTTTCATCGCCTTTTATCTCATTATCTGGAATTGCTATCAGGATAAACGCTCAACAGGCTGGACTTTCTACGCCTTTGCCTGCATCGGTCTGGCATCGATGGTTTTCGTACAGATAGGCTATTTCATGCCTATACTGTGGATCATGATGATGGTGTTTACCCTCTCGTTTAGCGTAAAGACATTCTTTGCATCCCTGGTAGGTCTCATCGTGCCCTATTGGTTTGCAGCCGGTTATTTCTTCTATACCGACAACATACAGGGTCTGGCTGACCACTTCTGCGAATTCATCAACTACAGCGAACTCTTTGATTATTCACAGGTTACCGACCATCAGATTCTGAACCTGAGTTTTGTTACCCTGCTCACCATCATCGGTTCCATCCACTTCATACGCACCAGCTACGGCGATAAGATACGAACCCGCATGATCTACGAAACGTTTATCATGATATCGGTTGCCTGCATCATATTCATCGTCCTCCAGCCTCAACATATACAGGAACTGGGCGGCATCCTGATTGTGAATACAGCACCGCTTATCGCCCATTTCATCACATTCACCAGAGGTAAGTTTACCAACATCTCCTTCATCCTGCTGCTCATCATGCTGGTACTTATCATGGCTTACAACATACTCGTACCAGAGAGCATATTACTATGAGTTGGATTATAGATTTCTTAATGAGCTGGGGCTACTGGGGCATGCTGGTATCAGCCTTCCTTGCCGGCAGTTTCTTTCCCTTCAGCAGCGAGGTGGTCATGTCGGGCTTACAGGCTGCCGGACTGGAACCTATCCAGCTCGTACTGTATGGAAGCATCGGCAATGTGCTCGGTTCTATGTTCAATTATAGCGTAGGACGGATGGGCAAGCTGGAATGGATAGAGAAATATCTGCATGTAAAGAAAGAGAGTCTCGACAAGGCTCAGAATTTCATGGCCGAAAGAGGAGCCTGGATGGGATTCTTCGCCTTCCTGCCCCTGTTGGGAAGTGCCATCACCATCGTTTTGGGACTGACGAGAGCCAACATCGTTATTTCTGTCATCAGCATCACCATCGGAAAGGTGTTGAGATATGTACTGCTGGTTTACGGACTCAGTTTCATCTTTTAAACCAGCATCAGAAGAAAGAAAACAAAGAATTGATTCATATAGATTGACTGCTTATGAGAAAGTATTTATACCTTATTATATTATGCGTGGTTTTCGCAGGCTGTAAAGGCAGCCAGCAGAAAGGTAACACCTCAGAAAGTAACGGAAAGGAATCTGTCGCCAACAGCGATGGCAAACCTGCTGTTACCGTAACCATCCCTCCCTATAAGTTTTTCGTTGATAAGATTGCCGGAGATAAGGTGGATGTCAACGTGATGGTATCGAATGGTAACAATCCAGAGACTTACGAGCCATACGCCCAGCAGATGATGGAACTCTCCAGGAGTGCCCTCTATCTGAAAGTGGGCAGCATCGGTTTTGAGCAGACCTGGATGAAGAAGCTGCAGGACAACGCTCCGGATATGAAAGTGATAGATACCTCCACAGGCATCACGCCCGCCAAGACACCAGGCGGCAATACCGACCCGCATGTATGGATGAGTTGCAAAAACGTCCGCATCATCTCCAGCAACATCTTCAAGGCACTCTGCCAACTGGAACCGGAGAACAAGACTTTCTTCCAGAAAAACTATCAGCAGCTGCTCTGCAGCATCGACAGGCAGGACAGCCTCATCAGAAAGAGTTTCAAGGACAATCCGGAGATGGTTCGCAAGTTCGTCATCTATCACCCTATCCTCACCTACTTCGCCCGTGATTACCAGTTGGAGCAGCTTGCCATCGAGGAAGAAGGCAGGGAGCCAAGTGCAGCCCAGCTCAAGAGTCTCATCGAAAGAGCCAGGAAGGAAAAGATCAGATTCTGTCTCATACAGGCTGAATTTGCCAACCGCAACACCACGACATTCATCAAGGAAAGCCATACCAAGGCGATGGATATCAACCCATTGCAGGCAGATTGGGCCTATGCGATGAAAGAAGTATCTCTGGCGGTACAGGGCAAGAAAATTGTGGTAGGAAAATAAAGAACAACAACTAATCATAAAGTTCAATGTTCAAAGTTCAAAGTTCAAAGTTAATAGAGATAGAGCATCTTTCTGCTGGCTATGAAGGCAAGGAGGTGCTCCACGACATCAACCTCACCGTCTACAAAGACGATTATCTTGGCATCATCGGTCCCAATGGTGGTGGCAAGACGACCCTCATGCGCCTCATCCTGGGACTGATGAAACCCACAGACGGCAGCATCCGCTTTTATAAAGACGGGGAGGAAGTAAGGGAAATCAGTATGGGATATCTGCCCCAATACAATCATCTCGACAAACAGTTTCCTATCTCCGTCTATGAAGTGGTACTCTCAGGACTCAGCAAGACCAAAAGTCTCTTTTCGAGATACACCCAGGCACAGCACCAGCAGGTACTCGACTGTCTGGAACAGATGCAGCTCACGGAGTTGAAGGACCGCCATATCGCAGCCTTGAGCGGCGGACAGCTGCAGCGAGTACTCCTCGCCCGCGCCATTGTTTCGAAACCCGATGTAGTGATACTGGATGAGCCCAACACCTACATCGACCGCCGTTTCCAGAAGCAGATGTACGAGATGCTGGAACAGATCAACCGGGAGTGCGCCATCATCATCGTAAGTCATGATGTAGCCGAAGTGCTCAATAACGTAAAGCACATCGCCTGCGTAAATCATCATCTCCACTACCACGATACGGCAGATATGCCGAGAGAGAAACTGGAAGAGCATTTCTTAAATGTATAGGCTTATTATATAATAATGCCTAAAAAACAGGTGCAAAAATCCATATTATCTCATCTTTTTATTATCTTTGCAACTGGAATGTGCCTTTATGAAAGGCACGGAGAAAGCATTCAGAAAGAAATATAATACATTAAAGTTTAAACAATAATGAAACAGTACAGATTAGTGGACAATATCTTCGGATGGGTCGCATTCATCATTGCGGCGTTCACTTATTGTTCCACAATTGAACCGACAGCCAGTTTCTGGGACTGTCCTGAGTTTATTACGACTGCTTACAAGCAGGAGATCGGTCACCCACCTGGGGCACCATTCTTCATGCTTTTAGGCAATTTCTTCACACATTTCGCCAGCGACACTACCCAGGTAGCCAAGATGGTAAATACGATGAGCGCCCTGCTGAGCGCCGTCTGTATCATGTTCCTCTTCTGGACCATCACCCACCTGGCTCGCCGACTCGTCATCAGCGACTGGAAAGAACTGACTACCAGCAAACTGATTGCCATCGAGGCATCCGGTATGGTAGGCGCACTCATCTACACCTTCAGCGATACCTTCTGGTTCTCTGCTGTCGAGGGTGAGGTTTATGCGTTCTCTTCTGCCTTTACCGCTGTGGTATTCTGGCTCATTCTGAAGTGGGAAGACTATGCTGACGAGCCTCATAGCGACCGTTGGCTTGTGCTCATCGCCTATATGACCGGTTTGAGTATCGGTGTCCACCTGCTCAACCTGCTCTGTATCCCAGCCATCGTATTGGTTTATTACTACAAGAAGGTGCCACATGCCAACCTCAAGGGTTCACTCCTGGCACTGTTCCTTTCATTCCTCGTAGTAGTAGCCGTACTGTATGGTGTGGTTCCAGGTATCATCACCGTAGGCGGCTGGTTCGAACTGTTCTTTGTCAACACTCTCGGCTGTCCGTTCAATACCGGTGAAATCGTATACATCATCTGTCTCGTAGCCTCAGTTATCTGGGGTATCTACGAAACCTGCCATGCTTCTGAGAAGAACGAGAAGAAGCAGAATATCGCCTTCGTTCTCGGCTTCGGCATGCTCGGCATCCCATTCTACGGATATGGCTGGACAGCTGCCATTACTGGCATCATCGTGCTGGTTATCCTCTGGTTCGTACTCGGCTACAAGCGCAAGCAGGAGGTAGTAACAGGCGTTGACGAATCTACAGGCATCGCCAAGAAGAAGATGCAGCTCCTGCCTCTCATCTCAGCACGCGTCAAGAACACAGCCTTGCTCTGCATGCTGATGCTGATGATTGGTTATTCCAGCTACGCACTCATCGTGATCCGTTCTTCTGCCAACCCTCCTATGGACCAGAACTCTCCTGAGGACATCTTTACCCTGGGAAGTTATCTGAGCCGCGACCAGTATGGCGACCGTCCTCTGTTCTATGGCCAGGCTTATACATCACAGGTAGCCCTCGAAGTAGACGGCAACATGTGCAAGCCAGTCATGAAGGAAGGCGCACCGGTTTACCAGCGCAAGGAGAAGGCTTCGGCTGATGAGAAGGACTCTTACTTCGTAGTAAGTCACAAGAATAAGTATATCTATGCCCAGAACATGCTCTTCCCTCGTATGTACAGTTCGGCTCATGCCCAGGCATACGAAGACTGGATGGGCGGTGTAGAAGGCACAGAGATTCCTTACGACCGCTGCGGAGAGAGTATGATGGTGAAGATGCCGTCACAGTTTGACAACATCCGCTTCTTCCTCTCTTACCAGTGCAACTTCATGTACTGGCGCTACTTCATGTGGAACTTTGTCGGCCGTCAGAACGACATCCAGGGCAATGGTGAGCCAGAGCACGGCAACTGGATTACCGGTTTCTCATTCATTGATGATTCACTCTATGGCGACCAGAGCAAATTGCCAGACGACCTGAAGGAGAACAAGGGACACAATGTATTCTACTGCATGCCGCTGATTCTCGGTCTCATCGGACTTTTCTGGCAGGCTTGGTATACCCGCAAGAAGAAGGTAATGAAGAACGGCAAGGAAGAGGAAGTGCTCCTCCCTATCGGTATCCAGCAGTTCTGGATTGTATTCTTCCTGTTCTTCATGACAGGTCTTGCCATCGTCATCTACCTGAATCAGACTCCTATGCAGCCACGTGAGCGTGACTATGCTTATGCCGGCTCATTCTATGCATACGCTATCTGGTGCGGTCTCGGCGTACTCGCCATCATCGACATCCTGAAGCGCAAGATGAAGCTC
>OODJ01001692.1_pt1 | contig 16529 bp, 16 predicted proteins | sample 1671611 | NCBI WGS metagenome assembly OODJ01 (sample SAMN06348174, study PRJEB24527) | human gut metagenome | biome: human gut; feature: ankylosing spondylitis patient; material: feces | host: Homo sapiens | place: China | collected 2015-10 | reverse complement strand
AGCGTGTGCATAAACGGTGCAGAACACCGATAACCAACATAGATGCCGAGCTCGCCGGACTCGCCCAAAACCAGCCCGTCCGGCAGCGGACCTTGAATCGGAAAATCGCTGCAAACCGGAACAGAATGCTCTAAAATTTCCGCTGAAATCTGTTTGGCGCCCCCCATATCGGAGATTGCGCAGCCGTGCTCCGCCGCCCAGGTGTCGACAGAAAATTTGCCGTTCACATCCGTCGCCGTGGTGAGCACGGCAGTCGCACCGAGGGCTCTTGAAAGTTCCCCTGCAAGCCGGTTGGCTCCCCCATAATGCCCTGCAAGAAGCGGAATCACGAACTGCCCCACCTCATCCGCCACGAGCACCGGAACATCGGAAAGCTTATCTTTTACATGTGGTGCGATACTCCTGACCGCAATCCCGCATGCCCCGATAAACAGGAGCGCATTTCCCGCCGCAAACTGTTTTCCTGTCCATTCGGCAAGTGGCTGCTCCACGGGTATGCCGATCCCCTCTGCCCGGGCGTCGCTGCATTTTGTATATAATTTACAGGACCATACGGCATCCATCGCTTCCTGAATGTGTTCTGCCAGTTCTGCCCCCCTGTAAGTAAAGCTGATGACAGCTATGTCCGTCTTCTTCACTTTGTCTCTCCCTGTTCCTTTTTTGCCTTCCGGTATCCCGTGGTAAACCCGGGATCATACAGCTTCGAGCGCTCATACCCCGGCGCTGCCAGCACATCTCCCACCAGAATCAGCGCCGTCTTCGTAATCTGATGCTCCACCGCCACCGCAGCAAGCGTCTCCACCGTGCACACGTACGCCTCCTCGTCCGGCCAGGTCGCCTTATAGACGATCGCTGCCGGCGTATCCGGCGCATACCCTCCGTCCATCAGTCTTTTCGACAGTTCTTTTACCATTCCCGCACTTAAGTAGACTGCCATGGACGCCTGATGTGCGGCAAAACTCTCGATGCTCTCCCGCTCCGGCACTGCCGTGCGTCCTGCCATCCGCGTGATAATCAGGCTCTGCGAGATCCCCGGCAGCGTATACTCCAGATTCAGATCCGCCGCCGCGCCAAAGCATGCGCTGACGCCGGGACAGCTCTCATAGGAAATCCCCTCCGCTGCAAGTACATCCATCTGTTCACGCACCGCCCCGTAGAGACTCGGCTCCCCGGTGTGAAGCCGCACGGTGGTAAGCCCTTTTTTCTCCGCCTCCCGGATGACCGCAAGCACTTCCTCCAACGTCATTTTTGCGCTGTCATAGATCTTTGCCCCGCTTCCGGCATAAGAAAGAAGCTCCGGATTCACGAGCGATCCCGCATAGATAATGACATCCGCCTGCTCCAGCAGTCTCATTCCGCGGACCGTGATTAAATCCTTTGCTCCCGGACCCGCCCCGACAAAATATACCATACCGTTTCCTCCTTAAACTGCGTTACTGCAAATGTTCTTCTTCCCCGCGGATTCGTTCCAGAAGTTCTACCGCACCGTCGCTTCTCGCCAGCTCGCCGTACCCGTTCGCATAGAGAATGCATTCCACACGCAGTTCCTCTTTCACCCGCTTCTTTAAATAAAAAAGAATCTTTTTCATTAAAAGTTCCATCGTCGCGGAAAGACATCCGTCCTGCGCAATGTAGGCGAGCGCCTCCTCCGTCACAAGACAGTCTAAGATCTTCCCCAGCGTATCGGGCGCACACCCGGCGCGGTATGCCGCAGCCATCAGAAGCTCCATGCGCGCGTCCGCCTCCCTGGAATGTGTGTCCATAATTCCGCCGGAGAGCTTTACCAGCTTTCCGATGTGTCCGGTCAGAAGCACCGCCTCAAATCCGAGTTCCACCGCCATATCCATCGTCTTCCCGATAAAATTGCTGCACTTGACGCTTCGGTCCAGGTCGAACCCGTAAGCGCGCTTCATATATTCCAGACCGTAATTTCCCGGTGAGATTGCCGCAAACCGGTGTCCCTCTTCGCGCTTCTGCTTAAGCTCCACATAGATCGTGTCAAGGAGCGCCTGACTGCTCATGGGCTCCACAATTCCGGTCGTTCCAAGGATTGAGATACCGCCCACAATACCGAGTCTCGGGTTGAACGTCTTTTGGGCAAGTTCCTCTCCCCCCTGCACCGAAATCTCCACCAAAAGGCTCCCCGCATAATCGGTAAGCGCACACACTTCTTCCACCTCGCGGGTAATCATCTCCCGCGGCACATGATTGATCGCCGCGCTCCCGACGGGCTGGTCTAACCCCGGTCTTGTGACCGTTCCGACACCCGCGCCTCCCGTAATAAGAATCTGCGGTTTTCCGCAGTCTTTTTCCTGTTTCTGCTCCTGCCAGGATACTTCCGCAAAAATCAGGGTTCCCGTCGTGATGTCCGGATCATCTCCGCCATCTTTTCTGACAGCACAGCGCACGGAATGCTCCGTGCGACTGATCTCTTCCATCCTGGCATGGTAGAGGATGCCTTTTGGCGTGGTGATGGTAATCTCGTGCTTTTCTCTGCCGGTAAGAAGCATATAAGCTGCCGCCTTTGCCGCCGCTGCGGCGCAGCTTCCCGTCGTAAATCCATAGCGCATGGGCTCACCTCCCAAGCTCGTAGAGAATCGCATTGCAGATGGCAGCCGCGACATTGCTGCCGCCCTTTCTTCCACGGTTTACAATATGTGGTATCTTCGTCTGTAAAATCAGTTCCTTCGCCGCCTCCACATTGACAAACCCGACCGGAACGCCGATGATGAGCGCGGGAGAAAGCTTTCCCTCCTCCATCAGATGCTCGAGGGAAAGAAGTGCTGTCGGCGCATTTCCGATGGCAAAAATGCAGGGCTTCGGAAGAGAGGCCGCCTTTTCCATCGACACGAGCGCCCGCGTGACTCCGCGCGATTTTGCTTCTTGGGCAACGTCAGGGTCTGCCATGAAGCAGTGCACTTCGCCGCCGAGGCTGGCCAAAATCGTCTTGTTGATCCCGGCCTTCGCCATCTGCGTATCGGTCACGATATCGCAGCCGCTTTTGAGCGCTTCAATGCCGGCTTTTACGGAGTGCGGCGAGAAAACAAGATTGTCCGCGTAGTCAAAATCCGCGGTCGTGTGAATGGCGCGCTTGATGACAAGCTCGTTTTCGGGGTCAAGCTTGCGCGAGCCAAGAAGCTCTGTGATGATTTCGAAGCTGCGCGCTTCAATCTCCATGGGCTTTATTTGTTCCAGCATGGCAGGATTCCTTTCTGCAAGCGTCCAGAAACCGGACGGCAAACGATGGGTTGGCGTAAAAATGAAAGTGCGGGAAGCCCGCGTAGAGCGTTCTGGATGCGTGCGTGCATGGCCAGCTCCGGCCCGACGGTTTTTCCGCGCGGAAGTCTTCTCCGGGATGCTCTGCATCCCAGTGGTGAAATTCGTGCGCGGGAATCTGCTCACCTGCGCGGCAGAGAAGATTGTCCTTCTGCGCCGTGAGCGTCACATAGCCGAAGCGCGTAAGCTTTCCCGTGTCAAAGCAGGCCCCCTTCAGCGCGCCTGCCATCGGGAAGCCGCCGATTTTCTCGGTCAGGTACATGAATCCGCCGCACTCGGCGATGCAGGGAAGGCCGCCGGTGACAGCTTTGCGAACCGATTCGCGCATGGCTTCGTTTTGCGAGAGCGCTTCGGCGTAGAGCTCGGGATACCCGGAAGATAGAGCCCCTGAAGGTTCTCCGGGAGCGTTTCGGCTTCCAGCGGGCTGAAATCAACAAGCTCCGCGCCGAGTTTTCTGAGAAGCGCCAGACTGTCTTCATAGAAAAAGCAGAACGCCTTGTCCCGCGCAACACCAACGCGCACGGACGCTCCGGGTTTTGGAAGCTCCGGCGGTGTAAAGCAGAGGGGAGGGGCGCTTTTTGCGATGACCCGCAGCGCGTCAAAATCGAGCGTCTGCTCCGCAGCCCGGGCAAGGCGCTGCATTTTTTCCTTGAGGTCTGACACCTCCTGCGCGGTCACGAGACCAAGATGGCGGCTTTCAAGCGCGCAGTCCGGAAGACGCGGCAGATAGCCGCAGGCCTTAACGGGATATCGGCGTTCAAGCTCTGCAGCCAGCGCGCCGTAGCTCATGGCCGTGCATCCGTTTAAAATCACGCCGCAAATCCGATTTTCCGGCTGAAACTGCAAAAATCCCTGGATCGCGGCAAGGACCGACAAGGCTGCGCCTCTGGCATTTACGACGAGAACGACGGGACTTTCTGTCTTTTGGGCAAGCTCGAAGGTGCTCGCGCGCGTGCTCGTAAGACCGAGGCCGTCGTAGTAGCCCATGACGCCCTCGATGACGGCAAGCTCACAGCCGCGGCTGTTTTCTGCGAGCAGACAGCGAAGCATGTTGTCGTCAAAGAAAAAGGGATCGAGATTCGAGCTTTTCGCGCCGATGATCCGGCTGTGGAACATGGGGTCAATGTAGTCTGGGCCGCACTTTGCCGCGGCGACGCTGCATCCCCGGTTCACAAGCGCCTGCAAGATGGCGCAGGTGACGGTCGTTTTGCCGCAGCCGCTGTTGGTTCCGGCGAGAACGAGCCTCGGAAGCTGCGCGGTCATAGGGTCACGCTCCTTGTACAATGATGGTGGCAAAATAGCTGAGGCTTTCCGGAAGCTTGCGCAGGTCGCGGTATACCTGCTCGGTGGGAAGCCCGCAGTCGGCGACCAGCGCCGCGCGATCAAGAAGGCCGGCGCGCTCGAGTGCTTGGACCGTTTCATGGATGGCGGAGCCGGATTTCATCAGAACCTTCATGCCGGGAAGCTGCAGCGCCCGGTCCAAATCCGCGCTCTCGGGGATGATGTGAAGCGGCGTTTCCATCTCTGTGAGGCTCCAGCCGAGTTTTGCGGCCACAGCGGAAAAGCTTGTCACACCCGGCGCCATGAGCGTCTCAAAGCCATCTTCCCGGATGCGCTCCAGAATATAATAGGCCGTGGCAAAAACGGACACGTCTCCGAGGTTCACCATCGCCACGTCCAGACCCTTTTGCAAAAACGCCTCTATTTGCCGCGCGGCAGTCTGGTAGCTTTCCTCGCGAAGGGCGGGCTCGTGCGACATGGTAAAGCTGAGCGGCAGAATTTCCTTTTCCCGGAGGTCCAGCGCGCCCTGCGCAATGTCCAGCGCCAGCATCTGGCCGGATCTGGTTTGCGGCGCGGCAATCACCGGGCACTGCCTTAATAGGTTTACCGCCTGAAGCGTCAGAAGCTCCGGGTCGCCGGGCCCGACGGAGACGGCATAGAAGGTTCCGGTTTGTTCGCTCATCTGGCACCTCCGGGGACAAATTCCAAGGAATCGAAGCAGGGATCGTATTTTCCCGGCTCCATGCGATAGAGCGCCGCGATATAATCGGGCGTGAAAATCTCCGAAGGTGGGCCGACGCGGTCGATCCGGTCGCCCGCGACGCAGACGACGGTATCGGAAACGCGCGCGGCCAAATCCAGCTCGTGGAGCGACATCAGAACGGCCAGGTTTTTCTCGCGCACCATGCGCTTGAGAATGCTCAAAAGCTCCAGCTTATAGCGGATATCGAGATAGCTTGTCGGCTCGTCGAGGACGATCAGCTCCGGCTGCTGGCAAAGCGCGCGGGCAAGCAGGATTCGCTGCCGCTGGCCGTCGCTGATGGCCTGAAAGGGCTTGTCGGCAAAGTCCAGCGCGTCGACCTGGCGAAGACTGTCTTCTACGATTTTTTTGTCCTCCTCGCGCAGAATGCCGAGCCTTCCGGTGTAAGGGTACCGGCCGGAGCTGACAACGTCGCGGCAGGTCATGAGTTCAGGGTCCATGCGGGCGGTCATGAGGATGGCCATGCGGCGGGCGATGGCGTTGCGGCTGCACGCGCGCAGCTCCTCGCCGTCCAAATACGCGGCGCCGCCGATGCGCGGCAGCTGCCCGGCGATGGTCTTGAGGATGGTCGACTTGCCGGAGCCGTTCGGGCCGATGAGCGTGACGATCCTCCCGCGCTGCACGGCAAGTGAAATTTCGCCGATCAGGGTCCTGCCCTGATAGCCGACGGCAAGGTCTTCTGTCTGCAGATAGGCTTCCATGTTATCCCGCCTTTCTGTGGATCATCATGTAGATGACGATGGGCGCGCCAAAAATGGCGGTGATGGAGCTGATGCTGACCTCCGTGGGGGCGAAGGCCGTGCGCGCGATGAGGTCGCAGAAAAGGCAGAATACGCCGCCGCCCAAAAAGCAGGCCGGAAGCATGATCAGGGGCTCTGCCGAATGAAAGAGCGTTTTCATGAGATGCGGGACGGCGATGCCGACAAAGGAGATGGGGCCGGCGAAGGCCGTCACGCAGGCGGAGAGGACGCTTGAAAGGAGGATGAGCGCCGCGCGGAAGGCCTTGAGGGGAACGCCAAGGTTCTGCGCGTACACCTCGCCCAGCTGATAGGCGCGGATGGGCTTCGAGAGAAAGAAAACGAGAATGAGCGCCGCGCCGCAGACGATGGCCATGGTTCCGACATTTTCCCAGCTCATGCCGGAAAACGAGCCCATCGACCAGTTATGAAGGTTTACGATGTTGGAGTCGTCTGCGAAGGTGACAAGAAGATCGGTAGCCGCCGTGCAGATGTAGCCGATCATCACGCCGCAGATGACGAGCATGCTCATCCGCTTGACCTTCTGCGAGACGGCGAGCACAAAGCCCATGGAACCCATCGCGCCCACAAAGGCCGCCGCAATCAAAACGGCCGACGACGAGACAAGCCCGCGCGAAAGAAGCAGAATCATGACGATCGACACGCAAAGCTTTGCGCCCGAGGAAATGCCGAGCACGAAGGGGCCCGCGATGGGGTTATGGAAGAATGTTTGCAGAAGATAGCCGGAGACAGACAACGCGCCTCCTAAAATAAGCGCGGAAAGAAGGCGCGGGAGCCTGATTTGAAGCAAAATCCGGCTCTGCGTGCCGTCGCCTCTGCCGCGCAGAATTTCCAATATCTCAGACACAGGGAGCTTGACGCTTCCCGCGAGAACGTTCCAGATCAAAAAAACAAAAAGCAGCAGCAGGAGCAGCAGGAAGCTGCCCCATGTGCGTATCGTTCGGGTCTTTTCCATACTGCTCCTCCTTTGGCTGCGCAAATTATGACAGCTTCCGCAGAAAATGAAGGTTCTCTGCGGCTTTGTCCTGCAAAATCGCATGGACGTCAAGAATCAGATCGCCGAGCGCGAGCGATTCCTGATAAAAGTTTTTGGTGATGCACCAGACAGTTCCTGCCTGTACAGCCTTGCAGTCGGCAAGCAGCGGACTTTTTGTCAGCAGTTCGTCGATGGTTCTGATTTCGCCGTCGATGGTGCTGTTGTAGATCATGATATCCGCGTCGACAGCGGAGGCGTAGAACGATTCCATCTGGATCGTCATCGTGGACAGCGCGTTTTCCTCGCCGCTTTCGTCGAACGAAACATACTGCCCGCCCGCCATCGCGATGGCCTTTGCGATGTAGTCCCCCGATTTGCGGACATTGACCGCGCCGGAGGAATTGATGTAGAAAAATGCGACGGTTTGACCGCTTGCCTCCTGATCGAGAATGGGAGACAGCGCGGCAAGGAGCTCGTCATACTGCGAGCAGGCCAAGTCCTCTTTTCCGACCAGCGCGCCGTAGAGCTTGAGCCATTCGATTCTTCCGAGCGGGCTCGATTCATAGCTCGAGCGCTCGACGAGAACGGGAACGCCGGTCGTTTGCAGCTGCTCGATGACCTCCGGCGTGTGGTAGATCATCGTGTTTTCAATGGCAAGGTCGCAGCCGCTCTCCAAAATCGCCTCGTAGTCCGGCGCGGAATATTTCCCGGCGTAGCGCATGCTGCCCTCTTCCATCGCGGCCTTCGCGCTTTCGATGTACCAGTCGCCCTCCTTGAGGCCGCTGAGGGCAATGCTCCCGACTGCGCCCAGATGGTCAAAGTAGTCCATCGCGGCGGATGCGACGAGATAGATGTGAGAAAGCGGCCGGTGCAGAACGGTGACGCTTTCCGGAACATGCTCCGGGGTCTCGGCGTTTTCCTCTACCAGCAAAAAATCCTGATCGCTTCCGATCGTGATGCGGGTATAGTCGTCTCCCGCGTAGCTGACGGAAAACTGCGTGGCGTAAGAGAGCGGAAGCTCCCGGTCAAACGTCAGGCCGTCCCAGGAGACGGCGCTTTCCGAAATATCCGGCGGCTCCGGCTGTAAATCTGCTTGCTTCCCGGATGCGCAGGCGCAAAGAAGCAGCAGGAGCGCCGCCGTCAGCATAAGACAAAGCTTTTTCATCCGGCGCTCGTCAGGCTCTCGGACGAGAAGTTCAGCGTGTACTCAATTTCATGGGGCGTGCTCATGGCGGTGGTGTCGCCGATCACGGTGAGGTCAGTGTCAAAGGCCGCGACGGGGATTTCAAACGTCGAGCCTGGCTCGGTCGTGAGAACATCATAGCGCTCGCCGTCAACTATCATGTAGTCATACTTGCTGCTGCTCCAGACAACGGTTGCAACAGCCTTGCCATCGGCGACTGTCAGCGTGACCGGAGAGTCGATATGGGATTTACCGGAACCGCCGGAGAAGGCGACCTCCGCGGTATACGTGCCGTCGGCCAGACCGAGATCGGAAACGGTTTTGCCCGCGTCTTCCATCGGGACGGGGTTCGAGACAGAGACCTTGTGGTCGTACCACACGCCCTTTTTGCCGATGAGCGCGAGGTCAAACTCGGTATCGAGCGCGGGAACGGGAATATCGAAGCCGTAGACCTCGTCGGAAAGGCCGTCGGAATAGGTGACGGTGTCGGTCGTGGGCTGGAGCAGCTCTGCGCCCTCGGCCTTCGCGTCCTCGGCAAGACCCGGGTAAAGGTTCAGAATCGTCTTGGAGACGAGGCTGACGTGGATGGTCATCTGACCGTCCTTGACGGTAAGCGTTCCTTTGCCGTCGCAGGCCTCGTTTGCGTGGAACATGGAGCTGTCGGTGTTGAATTCCGCAGTATACACGCCGTCGGGAAGGGCGGGCTCTGCGGGCTCCTCCGTTTCCTCCTCAGCGGGCGTTTCTTCGGCTGGGGTTTCCTCGGCGGGCGCTTCTGCGGTTTCTTCCGCGGGCTGTTCGGTTTCTTCTGTCTGGGATGCGGCGGGCTCGGCTTCCGCGGTCTTCTGCGCGCAGCCGGTCAAAACGGACGCCAGCAGCAAAACGGCCAGCATCAGGGCAAAAAGCTTTTTCATTTGGGTATCCTCCTGATAGCGCTTGGCTCCGGGACAGAATTCTGCCCCGGAGCGCGTTTTTTTGGTGTATGGGATTAGGCGTTCAGCGCGTCAATGGCGGCCTTCGTGTGGGCAATGTAGAGTGCCTGCACGTCGGCAATCTCACCGAGACCTGCGATCTGGCAGTCGACCGTGAAGCCGGCGGCTTCAAACATGGTCTTCCAGGAATCGTCCTCGGAGCCTGCCATGTCGTTGTTGGCGTGGTCGCCGGCGACGACCATCAGCGGACGGAGCACGACGTTGGTGTAGCCGGCCGCCTTGACGGCCTCGATGACAGATTCGCAGGAGGTCTCTTCGGGCTCACCCTCGACGGTGCCGATGAAGACGTTCTCATAGCCGAGCGTCTGCATCTGCGTGCTCATCTGGCTGTAGGTGACCTTCGCAACGTGCGCGGTGCCGTGGCCCATGAAGACGAACGCGGTGCCCGCTTCCTTCGCGGCGTCGAGGCTCTCAAAGCCTGCGTCTGCAACAGCGGAGGCTGTGATGGCCTTGGCGACGGCTTCCTTGTCGGCGTTGATGACGGTAGCGTCAGAGCCAACCTCGCCGAGCATCGGCTCTGCGATGGAGACGGATTCAAACTTGTCGCGGTAAGCGTCGATCACTTCGCACATTTCGTCATATTCTGCGCCGTGCATCAGGTGGGTCGGCTGGACGACGAGGTTCTTCACGCCGTTTGCGACCGCACGCTCGAGCGCCTGATCCATGTTGTCGATCTTTTCGCCGTCACGGGCCTGGATGTGGTTGATGATGATCTGCGCGGTGAAGGCGCGGCGGACGGACCAGTCGGGGTTCGCTTCCTGCAGCGCATCTTCAATGCCCTTGATGTCAGCTACGCGGCTGTCGTTGAAGGACGTGCCGAAGGAGACGACGAGCAGCTCGTTTTCGCCGATCTCGTCCTGATTTCTGGGATCGTCCTTCGATGCGTCGCCGGTGTCAAGACCGAAGTAATCGGGGCTGGCCTCTTCGCCTTCAACGAGCGCCTTCTGTTCGTCGGTCAGAGCGTCCCACGCGGCCTTTGCGGCTTCGCACTGGGCGTCGGTTTCCTCGGTGCGGGTCTGGACATAGATGGCGTCGATCATAGCGGCAACCTCATCGGCAGCAGCCTGGTCGAGCTCCTCCTGCGAGGGCTCTTCCGCGGCGGGCTCTTCTTCCTTGGTTTCTTCCGTGGTTTCTTCGGGGGTCGGTTCGGTGGTTTCGGTTTCTGCCGGCTGGGTGTCGGCGGGTGCGTCCGCGCTGCTCGAGCAGGCAGAGAGCACGCTCAGCAGCATCACAGCCGCGAGCAGGAGTGCGAGAAGCTTTTTCATTTGGGAGTTACCTCTTTTCGAAAATGTTCTGAAAGAAATAGAAAAAGCTACGGACATCCGCAGCCGTTCTCTTTGACCATAGCATCTGCCGCGCCGCAGCAGAAAAGCCATGGCGCGTTACAAATTTGCAGGAAGGCCAACCCGTAGACAGCGGATCTGAGATTCCACGCCAGGGCAGGTCTCCTGACTTCGGTCTTCGTGATCTTGCCCTTCCCGGTTTCCCAGTGGTTCTGCAAGACCGCTCCCGTACACAGTGACTGCATCGCTCCGGATTCGCACCGGATTCCCTTTTCACCCGCCAAACGGCGGACACCCTGACGCTACAATTCTATATTTTTTCAGACGACCACATTATAGCACAGGGAAAGGGCCTGTCAATTGTGCAGAAGTGCCGATTTTATATAGCTTTTAGGAATAGCTTGGTGCAAATTGAATGCAAATGTTACATTTTTTAGACCTGCTTCCAAAAAAGTGAAATTCTGCATCCTGTCCGCCTTCGGCCAAACGCACAAGCGCCGGTCCGCAGTTTGAGAATATCTCACAAGATTTTCCTGCCCGGTTGACAAGCGCTGGATACGGGTGGTATGATGAACAAAACGGAGGCGCGATATGGAGACAAGAGTTGCGGTTGTAAGTATTATTATAGAGGCTGGAAGCGATGTGGAGAAGGTCAACGCGCTGCTGCATGAGTTTGCGCCCTACATCCTCGGGCGGATGGGCATTCCCTACCGCAGACGTGCCATCAGCATCATCTCCGTTGCCATGGAAGCGCCGCAGGATGCGGTCAATACCCTCACCGGCAAGCTCGGACGGCTCCCCGGCGTGAGCGCAAAGACCATGTACTCCGGCAAAATCTACGCGGAGTAACAAGCAAACATATTTTTGGCTCCCTGACGCTTAAATTCCGAGATTTTAATTTTTTCTCGAATTGCGGCGAAAGCGATGCGTATTTCCCCGGCCATGCTGCGTCATGGGCGGGCAAAACCGTATCCGAAGGGGGTACGGTTTCTTTTTTTGGAGGAAGCATGAAGCGACAAAACGCAATTCCAGGTAAGTTCCGTCCCGCGCAGCTGGCGATGTTTCTGGCTGCGCCGGTTCTGTGCGCGTTTGTTTGCCTGTGCGTCGGCCGGATGAGCGTGCCGGTCAAGGATCTGATCGCAGCTCTGCGGGGGCAGGACATCGGGCGGCAGAAGGATACGGTTCTCTGGTCGATGCGGCTGCCGCGCGTGCTGCTGGCGGCACTCATTGGGGCGGGACTTTCCGTGTCCGGCTGCGTGTTTCAGAGCATGTTCGCAAATCCGCTGGCTACGCCCGACACGCTGGGGGTCGCGAGCGGGGCGAGCTTCGGGGCGGCATTGGCGCTGCTGCTGGGATTTGGCTTTGTAGGCGTGCAGCTGACGGCGTTTTGCTTTGGCCTTGCGGCGGTGGGGCTGACGTGCCTGATGGGAAAGGGCGGCTCGCGCGCGTCGATGATTCTGTCTGGTATCATGATGGGCTCGTTATTCTCCGCGCTCGTTTCGCTCGTCAAATTCACGGCGGACACGGAGTCACAGCTCCCGGCCATCACCTACTGGCTCATGGGAAGCCTGAGCGCGGCAAGCTTTGCATCGCTGCGGCTCGGTGCGCCCGCGATTTTGCTTTCGTGCATTGTGCTGCTGCTTCTGCGATGGAAGCTCAATTTATTGCCGCTTTCTGACGACGAAGCGCGCACGTTCGGAACGAATATCCATCGGCTGCGTGGGCTTTGCATCGTGTGCTGCGCGGCGATGACAGCCTCGTGCGTCGCGATGTGCGGGCAGGTCGGCTGGATCGGGCTTTTGGTGCCGCATGTGTGCCGGATGATTTTCGGCAGCAGTCATGCGCGGTTGCTTCCGGCGGCAATCAGCTGCGGCGCGGTATTTATGATGGTGGTCGACACGCTGGCAAGGACCATCAGCGCGGCGGAAATCCCGGTTTCGATTTTGACGGCGATCATCGGCGCGCCGATTTTTATCACGATCGTGCGCAAAAAGGGGGGCTGGAGCCTATGAAGCTTTCGGTGCAGAACGGCTGCTTTTCCTATCGCGCGGGGCAGCCGCTTTTGGAGAATATCAGCTTCGAGGCCGAACGCGGCGATGTGCTCGCGATCCTGGGCCCCAACGGCGCAGGCAAGACGACGCTTTTAAAGTGTATGCTGAACCTGCTGCACTGGCAGGAAGGGCAGACGCTTTTGGACGGCGAAAACGTCGGCGCCATGCCGGCTCGCGCACTCTGGCAGAAGGTTGCCTACGTGCCGCAGGCCAAGCAAACGTCGCTATTTTGCACGGTGGAGGAAATGGTCCTGCTTGGAAGAAGCAGCCGCATCGGCGCGTTTTCGGCGCCATCGAAAGAGGATTTCCGTCAGGCGCGCGCCGCTATCGAGCGCCTCGGGCTTTCGCATCTTTCCGTCAGGCGCTGCTGCGAGCTGAGCGGCGGCGAGGTGCAGATGGTGCTGATCGCAAGGGCATTGGCCTCCCAGCCTGGCGTTCTCGTGCTCGACGAGCCGGAGTCGAATCTGGACTTTAAGAACCAGCTTCTGGTGCTGGACACGATCGAAGATTTGGCAAGATCCGGCCTCACCTGCATTTTCAACACGCACTTTCCGGCGCACGCGCTGCGAAGGGCAAATCAGGCCTTGATGCTTGGCCGCGGCGGCAAAAGCGTCTGCGGGAAAACCTGCGATGTTGTGACAGAAGACAGAATTTCGGAATTTTTCGGTGTGCGCGCCGTCATAGGCGAAATGCAGACGCCCTTAGGAATCTATCAGGATGTGATCCCCGTGTCCATCGGGTGCGGGGAATAGAGGGGGGACGAAAATGGAGGACATCAGAGCGCGCATTTTAGCGCTGGCGAAGGGAAATCTTCCCGACCACGCGGGCTGGGTCGCGCTCATTCAGAAGGCAAGCGAGGAAGACCGGCTGTTTTCGAGAAACCTTGCCCGCGAGCGCGCGCAGGCGCGTTTTGGCAAGCAGGTGTTTTTTCGCGGGATCATCGAGTTTACGAATTATTGCAAAAACGACTGCTATTACGGCGGCATCCGCCGCTCGAACCGGGATCTATCGCGCTACCGGCTGACGGAGGAGGAAATTTTAACGTGCTGCAAAGAGGGCTACCGGCTCGGATACCGCACGTTCGTCTTGCAGGGCGGGGAAGACGGCTGGTGGACCGACGAAAAAATCACGGCGCTTGTTCGAAGAATCCGGGCAGCTTATCCGGACTGCGCTATCACGCTCTCGATCGGTGAAAAATCGCGGCAGGCGTATCAGGCGTTTTTTGACGCGGGCGCAGACCGGTATTTGCTCCGCCACGAGACGGCGGACTGCGCGCATTATAGAAAACTCCATCCGCCTGCGCAGACGCTCGAGAACCGGATGCGATGTCTTTTTGACCTGAAGGAAATCGGCTACCAGACCGGCGCGGGTATGATGATCGGAGCGCCCTATCAGACGGCAGATACTTTAGCCCGCGACTTTGCGTTTTTAGCGAAGCTGCGGCCGCAGATGGTCGGCATGGGCCCGTTTCTGCCGCATCGGGATACGCCGTTTCGGGAGTTTCCCGCCGGAAGCGCGGAGCAGACGCTCTATCTTCTGAGCCTTGTGCGGCTGATGCTTCCGGACGCGCTGCTTCCAGCAACGACAGCGCTTGGGACGCTGGATGGAAGAGGTCGGCAGGAGGGCGTTCTTTCCGGGTGCAACGTGGTGATGCCGAATCTGTCTCCGATAGCGGTTCGGAAAAAGTACCTTCTTTACGACCACAAGGCCGGCACGGAAGACAGCGGGGAAAGCAGCCTCTCTAAGCTTCGCGCGCAGATGCAGGAAATCGGCTACACGGTCGCGGTTGGCCGCGGCGACTTTACAGGCGGGAGGGACGCATAATGATCAAAATCGCGGTATACGGCAAGGGCGGCATCGGAAAATCCACAACGGTCTCGAACCTTGCGGCGGCGCTGAGCGAAAAGGGGCTTCGCGTGATGCAGATCGGCTGCGACCCGAAGGCGGACTCCACGACGCTTCTGACCCACGGCGTGAAAATGCAGACGGCGCTGGGGCTGATGCGCGAACGGAACAATGATTTTGCGCTTTCCGATATGGCGAAAGAAGGTTTCGGCGGTGTTATCTGCGTAGAGGCGGGAGGACCCACCCCGGGGCTTGGCTGCGCCGGGCGCGGGATTATCGCGGCGCTCGAGAAGCTGGAGGAAAAGGGCGCGTATGAGACGTTCCGGCCGGACGTGGTATTTTACGACGTGCTGGGAGACGTGGTCTGCGGCGGCTTTTCCATGCCGATGCGCGCGGGCTATGCCGACCGGGTCTTCATCGTGACCTCGGGGGAAAATATGGCGCTGCACGCGGCGGCCAATATTGCAATGGCGGTTGAAAATTTCCGCGGGCGCGGATACGCCTCGCTCGGCGGGCTGATCCTCAACCGCCGGAACGTCAAAAACGAGGAAGAAAAGGTGCGTGAGCTCGCGGGCGATATCTCGTCTCAGATCGTCGGGAGCCTTGATTTCAGCGAGACCGTCCAGCAGGCGGAGGCGCTTTCCAAGACGGTCATTGAGGCCTTCCCGGAGAGCGAGATGGCGGCGGAGTACCGCGCGCTGGCGGATGCGGTCCTTCGCGCGTGTGAGGTGGCGCCATGTTAAAACGCATCACGCCGGACGATACGAGCGGCGCAATGGTGCGCCTTGGAGACGTGAAAACGGCAGCTCCGTTTGTGTCAGGGCTGGAATATGGCGCACCGGCCAGAGGCGTGTGGAACATCGTCCATATCGGCATGCTGATCCCGGGCGCGCACCAGATCTACGTCTGCGCGGGAAACTGCCTGCGCGGCGTGGTGCTCACGGCGGCGGAAATGAACGCGCAGAGCCGGTTCTCTACAATTACAATTAAGGAAAACAACGTCCTGGACGGCGACATGGAAACGCTTCTCATCGAGGGCGTGACGGACATTCTCCACAGGCTTCCCAGCCTGCCGCCTGCGGTGCTCGTCTTTACGAGCTGCATCCACCACTTCATGGGCTGCGACCTTGCGCTCTGCTACCGGGAGCTTCGAAAGCGCTTCCCGGATGTTGACTTTACCGACTGCTACATGAACCCCATCATGCGCAAAAGCGGCCTTACACCCGACCAGCTCATGCGGCGGCAGCTATACTCGCTTTTAAAGCCGCGCGCGCAGGACGCCGGGGTCAATATCCTCGGAAACTGCTTTCCGACCGACGAAACGTCCGAGCTTGTGAAAATCATCCGTCAAACCGGGCGGCCGCTGCGCGATATCACGGTCTGCAAGACGTATGAGGATTATCAAAAAATGGCTGCGTCGACACTTCACATCGCCTACAATCCCCCGGCAAGAGCGGGCGGCGAGGCGCTCTCGAACCGGCTCGGCGGAACGTTTTTGTATCTGCCCCTGAGCCATACGGCAAAAACCATTCGGAAAAACCTTCGAACGCTCTGCGAGGCGCTTGGAACAAGCTATGACCCGTCCGAAGACGAAGCACGAGCGGAGCAGGCGCTCCTTCACGCGAAAGAAATGCTGGGCGAGACGGAAATCGCCATCGACTACACGGCAACGCCTGCTCCCATGAGTTTGGCGCGGTGCCTTCTGGAACACGGCTTCCGCGTCACGCGCATCTACGCCGACTCCATCGCCGCGGGCGATCAGGAAGACTTCCGGTGGTTACAGGAACACGCGCCGGACATCGCGCTTTACGCCACCGTGCAGGTGAAGCTCCGCGTTCTGCCGCGCGAAACGGAAACCCCCACGCTCGCCATCGGCCAGAAGGCTGCGTATTTCACGGGAACGCGGCACTTTGTGAACATCGTCGAGGGCGGCGGGATGTATGGCTTCGACGGGCTTTGCCGGTTGGCGGAGCTGATGGAGGAAGCGCACAGAACCGAGCGGGACGCGCGCGATTTTATCCAGCAAAAAGGATTGGGGTGTGACAGCTGCCTATGAAACAGACGCAAGCCTTTCTCTCAACCTACACCGCCGACGTCTCCGGCGTCTGCTCGGCGCTTTTTGAGCTC
>OODJ01001682.1_pt1 | contig 16575 bp, 24 predicted proteins | sample 1671611 | NCBI WGS metagenome assembly OODJ01 (sample SAMN06348174, study PRJEB24527) | human gut metagenome | biome: human gut; feature: ankylosing spondylitis patient; material: feces | host: Homo sapiens | place: China | collected 2015-10 | reverse complement strand
ACCCGTAAATGGCAGCACTTAGAGTTTTAGTCCTGAACAGCGAGATCACCGCGCTTCGCGCGCAGCTGACCCCGCTGGAGAAGACCCGAGACGGCTTTGCCGCGAGAGAAGAGCAGCTTCGCCAGGCACTCGGCGAGATCACCGAGACGAGCACCGACGAAGAGCGCAGCGCCGTATCCGCGGCTGTGGATACCTTTGAGCAGGAGCGCAGCGCGAACGCCGCCGAGATTGCCCGCATCCAGGGCGAGATCGACACCCGCAGCGCGGAAATTGCCCGGCTGGAGGTCGAGCAGACCCCGCCCCCGGCAACACCCACGGTGTCCAACTCTGACACCAGAAACAACGATCACCACGAAAGGAGCCTTGTCCCCATGAACAACACCACCGAGCGCCGCTGGTTTGGCCTCACCTACGCCGAGCGCGACGCGCTCATGCAGTCCGAGCAGGTCCGCACCTTCCTCAAGCAAATCCGCGAGGCACGCGCGCAGCAGCGCAGCGTCACCGGCGGCGAGCTGGGTATCCCGGACGGCTTCCTGCCGATCCTGCGCGACCTCACGTATCAGGAGTCGAAATTCCTGCGCTACTGCTTCACGACGAGTTTCCGCGGCACGACTCGCCAGAATGTCGCGGGCGTCGCCCCCGAGGCCATCTGGACGGAAATGAAAGATCGGCTCAACGAGATCGATATCGACTTCTGGCAGCTGACTATGGACGGCTTTATGGTCGGCGGCTACATGGCCGTCCCGAACTCTGTCCTGATGGACGACAGCGACCTCTCGCTCACGACGACCATCCTTCAGGCGCTGGCCTCGTCGCTTGCAAAGGCGATCGATAAGTCCATCTGGTTTGGCACCGGCGAGAGCATGCCCGTCGGCATCATCACGCGTCTGGCCGCGCAGACCAAACCCACGTGGTGGGGCTCGCAGCAGGGCGATTTTACCGATCTGCACACGAGCAACATCCTCAAGCTCGATCTGGCCGCAAAGAACGGCGTGGAATTCTTCCGCCCGCTGGTCGCGGCGCTCGCCGTGGCGAAGCCGGATTACTCCAACGGTACGGTGATCTGGGTGATGAACCGCAAGACGCACATGGACATCCAATCCCGCGCGCTGGCCTTTAACGACGCGGCGGCGCTGGTCGCAGGTGTCAGCAACTCCATCCCGATTGTCGGCGGCGAGATCGTCGAGTGGGAGGTCATGCCGGATAACGAGATCGCGGGCGGCTACATGAGCCTGTACCGCTCGGTCGAGCGCGAGGGCACAACCATTGAGTCCAACACCAACGTGCGTTGGCTGGAAAACCAGACGTGCTTCAAGGGCATGCAGCGCCGCGACGGCAAGCCCGCCATCGGCGAGGCGTTTGTCCTCGTGAACTATGGCAATGTCCAGCCGACCACGGCCACAACCTTCGGCAAGGATCGCGCGAACACCGCCATCGGCACCCTGATCGTCACGACTGCCGCGGGCTCGGCCAACGGCAAGAGCGTCGTGACCGTCGCGGGCAACGGCTCCGGCAAGCTCAAGTACCAGACCGCCGGTCAGGCGATCGCAGTCGCAAACGGCGAGACGCTTGATAAGCTCTGGACAGACCTGCCCGCGAATAAGACCGTCGACGGCACGACCGGCCAGACCATTACCGTGGTTGAGGTCGACGGCAACGGCCGCGCGGTTGCGGTCGGCTCCGGCAGCGTGACCGCGAAGGCGGGCTAAGGAAAGGAGGCGGCCTATGTCACTGGACGCCCAGCTGGCCTACATGATGGTGGATCTCGGTATCCTGCGCGCAACCGAGCAGCAGGAGACGTATCTGCGGGGTATCCTGACGCAGGCCGCTGATTTTATCACCACGCGCGGCGTTGCGCTCCAGCCGGACTGCGACGCGGACGACATGCTGACGGCGATGGTCGGCGGCTGGATGTACAAGGCGCGCGCGAACGCCGAGGAAAAGCAGCTGCCGACGTATCTGCGACGGATGCTCAACAGTAAGCTTGCGCAGCAGAAGATGGGAGGCGGAACGGGATGATCTACGACAAGGTGTGCACGGTCTGCGACCTGCTCCCGGCCTCGTCTCCCCTCCAGCGCCGCCTGCGCATCGCCTCGAGCCACTTTTACTGCGAGCGGGAGGTCTACGCTGCCCGATTTTATGCCGGGAAGCAAGCCGGTGTGCAGCTTACCCGGATGGTCAGCATCCCCCGCGTCTTCGGCGGCGAGGACATCAAAGCAGAGCAGTACGTGGTGCTTGAGGACGATCACATTTACCGCATCGACCAGGCGCAGCGGGGCTATGACTCCGACGGCCTGCCGATCACAACGCTTTCGCTCGCAGAGCCGGAGGGCAAATATGAGATACTCCAAGATTGAGGCGGCGCTGGAAACCGTGCTCCCCGGCGCTGTGTATAAGGTGCAAGCCCCGGAGCACACGCCGGACGGCTCGCCGCTCACGCGCTACCTCGTCTGGACGCCGACCGGCGTACGCAGCGTGAACGCAGACGGGATACCCTTTGCAACGGTCGGCCTGTGTGTTGTCACCGTGGCCACGCAGACCGAGGGCGACACGCTGACCGCGGAGGTGCTGCAAGCGCTGGCGGCGGCGCACATCGCCATCGGCCAGAGCGAGCAGTCCTTTGACGAGGAGACCATGACGTATTATTCTGACATCCCTTGCGAGGTGATCTGATGGCGCAGCTCGATACAAAAATCGCACTGGACGGCATCCAGGAGGCCATCCGGCAGCTGAACCAAGCCGACCTCTTCACCGACGACAACCTTCAGGCGATCTTGTCGGTCGGCGTGGATGAGATGTATAAAAGCGTCCACTCCGCCTTTATCAAGGCCGGGCACCAGAATACCAAACCCCGCCGGACCGGCGAGACCTTGCGGCACTTTACAAAGGCGCGCAAGGTCTCACGCGACAAAAAGGGCGTGCCGTACATGTACGTCACGATCTCCGGCAAGGACTCGCGGCAGCAGAAATACGCCGTCAAGGGCTTTGTCCTCAACTACGGCCGCCGCACGGGCGGCAAAATCAAGGCCGACTACTATTGGTCGAACGCGGTCAAATCCACGTGGGACCGCGCGAACAAGGCCATGACCGACAAAGCAGCAGAAATTATCAACAGCAATCGATGAAAGGAGGCAATCATGCCTGCATTTGATTTGAGATACCTGCAAGTCGCAGAGTATAAGAAAAAAACAACCGGCAAAGGCACGGAGTACGGCACGCCCGTTTCCATGGGCGACGCGATGACCGTAGGCCTTGAGATACGCTTTGCAGAAGGCCGGATTTACGCCGAGTCCGTTCTGGCGGAGTACATGAAAAAGGCCACGGGCGGCACGGCGACCGCCGGCGTCAAGTATATCCCGACTGAAGCGCAGAAGCTTATGTACGGCGCGTACGAAAAACAGCGCACCGTGGCTAGTTCCACCGTCAAGAGTCTGACCTTTGGCAAGAAGTCGACCGGCAAGTACGTCGGGTGGAGTTTTTACATGCCCGACATGATCGACGGCGTGGAGAAATTCACGGCGGTATTCGCCCGGAAGGTGCTTTTTGGCCCGCCTGCAACAAACGGACAGACAATGGGCGACAGCATCGCGTTCCAGACGCCCACCACGACCGGCGAGTTCCTGGTCGATGATCTGGACGACCTTTTGGAGGTCGCGACGCTCGATACCGAGGCCGACGCCAAGGCCTGGTGCGACGAGGTCTTTAAGACGGCAGCCACAGACGTGGCAGGAGGTTAAGCATGGACGATATCAAGCCGCGCGAGGTCGCGTGGCGCTTTGACGGGCGCGACTGGGTGCTTCGGTGCAACAACAACGTGCTGGCCGAGGTGCAGGAGATCAACGGCGGCGACTTTAGCCCCGTCCTCTCCCTTAAGCGGACGCTCAAGTCGGTCTTGCAGCTGCTGGCCGCGATGCTCAACGACTACGCTGACGAGCAGAAATGGGTGGACGAAAAGGGCTTCGCTATCCGGTACACCGAAAAGCAGATCGGTAGACGGCTGTCCTATGACACGGTGGATCGGCTCGCGCCGGACATTATGCGTATGACGATTCTGGCCGTCAACGAAACAGACGACGAAAAAAACGCGGAGACCAGGCAGGAAGAAGCGGCGGTATCAACTTCGCCTGGTACCTGAATATCTGGGTAAATGTGCTGAAAAACGACGAGACCGTCTTTTGGCGCAGGATGACACCGGCGCGGTGCATGGCTATCTACAGAGAGTACTTCTCCATGGCCACGCCGAGCCGGTGTGCGCGTAATGCGCCGGAGCAGCCTGCGCGCTTGTCGCTGGCACAGTACCTGATGGGAGGTGGCGGCTGATGGCAACGCCCGGCATTAACACAAAAGTCAAAATGGACGGCGAGAAGGAATATCGCGCCGCCCTTGCCCAAATCAACGCAGGTCTTAAAAACTTAGGCGCGGAGATGCGCGCCACAGAACAGGATTTTGCAGACAACGCCGACAGCGTCGAGGCGCTTACGAAAAAAAGCGACGTGCTCGAGCGCACGATGCTCACGCAGAAGGAAAAGGTTGAAAAGCTTCAGGAGGTCGTCGCCGCCGCCACGAAAACCTACGGCGAGGCGGATAAGCGCACGATCGACTGGAAAACGACGCTGATTGACGCGGAGACCAAGCTCAAGCAGATGCAGCAGGCGCTGGGCGAGAACAATGAAGCACTTGAAGCGGCTAAATACGCACAATCCGACATTGCCAAAGCAATTGACGCTGCCAACGCGAAGCAGGACGCATACCGAGGCAACATTGGAAAAATAAACGATAGCCTTGGTGTTTTGGACTCTGAGCTTCGAAAAGTTAAGGCGCAGTATGCCGGAGCTGCTGACAGCGAAGAGGCTTTGATTGCAAAGTCGGATGTGCTGACTAAGCAGATTGCGACGCAAAAAGCCAAAATCGATGAACTGCAAAAAGGTCTGGACGGCGCAAATGACTTGTACTTCGAGACCGGCGAAAGCACTAGCCAGTGGGAGAAAGACCTCAATAATGCCGAAGCCGAACTTTATAAGATGCAGGCCGCGTTAAAAGAGGTGCAGGCCTCGCTGGAAGAGAACAACGCCGAGCTCGACACGGCGGGCGCGAGCGGCTCGAAATTCCAGCAGGCGATGGAGAAGGTCAAGGACTCCGTTGCGAAGGCGAAGGAGGAAGGCACGGGCGCGAAGGGCGTCTTCTCAAACCTCAAAGAGGCTTTTGGCGAGAGCAAGGGCGAGGCCGTCGGTCTTGGCGACGCGATCGGCGGCGCGGCGGATAAACTCGGCATTCAGCTTCCCGAGGGCGCCAGCAAGGCGCTGAACTCCCTCAACGGCATCAGCGCCGGGACGGCTGCGGCGGTCGGCGGCTTTGCGGCGATTGCCGCTGCCATCGTCAAAGCCGAGAAAAAGCTCATGGACATCACGAAGGAGTCTGCATCGGCGGCGAAGGAAATCAAGACGCTTGCCAGCGTGACCGGCCAGAGCGCGGAAGAGGTGCAGGAGCTACAATACGCAGGCGACATGATCGGCGTATCGTATGACCGCATCCGGGACTCCCTCAAAGAGGTCACAAACAAGATGCAGGAGGCGCGGGACGGCTCGGCTGACACCGCCGCCGCCTTCGACACGCTCAAGGTCAACATCTACAACGCCGACGGAAGTCTCCGCGACGCGAACGACGTTTTTAACGACACCATTGACGCCCTCGGGAACGTCCAGAACCGCACAGAGCGCGATGCGCTGGCCATGGACCTCATGTCGGAGAGTGCGCAGGAGCTGAACCCCCTGATCGAGCAGGGCAGCCAGGCGCTCAAGGACTACGCCGCCGAGGCGCATGAGATGGGATATGTTCTGGACGACGAGGCGATCGCCGCCCTGACCGCGACCGACACCGCGCAGCAGAAGCTCCTCAAAACGCAGGAGGCCGTCACGAAGCAGATCTCCGCCGAGTACGCGCCGTATATGACCGAGGCGCTGGGCGACACGGCAGATTTTATCCAAAAAATCGGCAAGGCGTTTGTGGAGTCTGGCGTTGTTGACAAATTTGGCAGTATCCTGAGCTCTGCCACGCAGATCTTGGAGCCGCTGGGCGACCTGACCGTCGCTGTGCTTCCGGCGCTAGACGCAGCGCTCAAGCCGGTCGCGACAACGATGGCTCTGATCGCGGACACGACGAATCTGCTTGTCGGCCTGCTGACGCTCAACGGCGACAAGATCAAGACTGCGCTGGGTCTTAACATGTCTAGCGGCCAGCTGAGTAATATGCAGCAGCTGCAATACAAGGGCGCACTGTCCAGCGGCTCGAGCTACGTTTCTGGAATGGGCTACACCGGAACGGGCGGCTACATGGGAGCTGACGGCAAGTGGCATCAGAACGCAGCCGGCACGGACAATTTTATCGGCGGCGTGACTGGGGTCGGCGAGAATGGGCCGGAGCCTGTCTGGCTGCCGCAGGGCTCGCGCATCGGCACGAACCAGGAAGGGCGCAGCCTCTCCGGCGGCGATACCTACAACTTTATCGTGCAGGCGAATGAAATCCGCGAGATCGACAGCTTTATCCGCCGCATGAAAAACCAGAGACGAATGGCCAGAATGGGGGTGACGTGAGGTGGCAACGAGTTTTAATCTGTACTGTTCGGCATTTGCGATCTTGAAAAATGACGCGCAAAACGTCAACGACCACACAACCTCCCCAGCAAAGCTCTACTATCGCGATTTACTGTACTTGCAATTCCAGTCGCCTAGCGACGGGAAGCAGTACAAAAAGCTTGTTGACGATTGGACAAAAATCAACGTATATGTGCAGGCAGCAGGCGAAAACGACACAGTCAACCTAAAAATAGGTACCTTGACTGAGCGCTTCGACCCTCTTACCGCTACCTATGCTACCAAGCAGCGTTTCCACGTGAGCAAAGTCGAGACGAAAAACGTTTACGCTGAAGACCTCCCGAAACTGTGTGAGTCGACATATGGGCTCCCGATTCCTGACGCGGTGCAAAAGGGCGTGTTTATCGATATATCGGTATCTATGGATTTTGCGTCAATCGTTACAGCAGGCGCAAACCGGCCATATATTCCAGTGACTGTGGACGATACGATAACCTGTGGGCTAAAAATATTCGAGACAACGCCGAGTTCGGGGTCTATTGTAAAAACAGAGCCAAACACCTTCGCATGGGGTACAGACCCCGCGTTAAAATGCATCGCTGTACTGGAACAGACATCTGCCGTTTTCCGCTGGCGCTCCGGCACGAGCGGCACGATCCACACGATCAACGTCTCCGGCAATTCGCAGAGCGTCACCGTCCCTGCCAACACCTTCGCTGGCACGACGAGCATTCAGTGGCAGGTAGCCGTCACGGCAAACAGCGGTGTGGGCACAACATCCGACTGGGTGACGCTCTCGACCGCAGACGCAACGCCGACCGCCGCGCCTCTGAGCCCGGTCGACACGGTGATTGATGGCTCGAAGGATGTACTGTTCCAGTGGCAGCACTCGATCTCAACCGGAACAGCGCAGAGCAAGGCAGACCTGCAAAAAAGCACGGATGGGCAGACATGGACGACGCTTGCAACCGTCACCGGCGCTGCGCGGCAGTGGACGTGCCCTGCCGGGACGCTCACATCCAGCATCAAATACTGGCGTGTGCGCACCTACAACGCAGACGGTATCCCCGGCGAATGGAGCGATGCGGCACAGATCGTCGTGATTGCCGCGCCGACGGCTCCAAGCATCCAGATCAAGAGCACGGGTCCGCGCCCATCCATCAGCTGGCAGACCTCCGAGCAGGAGGCGTATCAGGTAGAGCTGGACGGCAAACTCTCGGGCGGCACGCACTACGGCACGGACAAAACGTGGATAAGCCCGGCGTATCTTGCGGACGGCAGTCACACGGTGCGCGTGCGCGTGCAAAATCAATATGGCATGTGGTCCGACTGGGGCACAGCGGCGCTGCCTGTCACCAACACGCCGGGCGCGAGTATCACGCTGACCGTGCAAGCCTCCAGCGTCGCGGACCTCAGCTGGCAGACCTCCGGCAGCTACGATTTTTACCTTGTGTACCGAAACGGCAAGCCGATTGCAAAGCTCACCCAGACGCAGTACACCGACGAGCTGTCCTCCGGCAGCACGACGTACCAGGTGCGCGGCTGCTACAACGATTCCGGCAACTACGGCCTGTCTTCGGCGGTCACGGTCGACGTTCGCGCGGAGGTGCATCAGGTGTCAGACTTGGACACCGGACAGACGCTGCGCCTGCCGTACTCGGACAGCCAGCACCGGCAGACGACGCGCACGCTCTCCCGGCAGGTCGAGCTTTTGCAGCTCTCCGGCGCGTATTATCCCGTCGCGGTCGAGGTCGACTCCGGCACGGACTCGCTCAGCATTACGGCGGCGCTGCTCGATGAGAGCGAGATCAGGCAGCTCATGGGACTTGTGGGCAAGCTTGTCTGCGCAAAGACGCCGCAGGGCGATATGGTCATCGGCTACATCACGAGCCTGCCCAAGCAGCACGACGGCTTCCTCAATGTGTTTAATTTTACCATCGAGCAGATCGACTTTGACGACGAGGTGAGGCTATGACGCACAAGGTATCTTACCGCGTGGACGTGCTGCGGCGCGGCGCGAAGTTCTCGGAGCTGCGCTGGCTGAAGGATTCCGCGCCTGACGTGCTCGTCAATGCGTCCGGCGACATCATGGGAAGCCTCGGCGGAACATTTATGCACAACCCAGATATCGAGTATCTTTCCGACGAGCTCCAGCCTGTGCTGGAGCTTGACGGGCAAGAGTACCCCTTGGGCGTGTACCGGATCACGACGTACTCGGACACCGTCAGCGCGCAGGGGCACTTCCTCCGGCTCGACGCGTACGACCGCAGTTGGATGATCCAGACGATCAAGACGGAGGGCATTTTGCACCTGGCAGCCGGGACAAATTACATTACCGCCGTGCAGCAGCTCATGACACAGGCCGGGATCGGCCTCGTGATCGCCACACCCACGAGCGAGACCTTGCAGACCGACCGCGAGGACTGGCAGGAGGGCACGGACTATCTCACGATTTGCAATCAGCTGCTGGGCGAGATCAACTATAAACCTGTCTGGTTTGACGGCAGCGGCATCGGGCACCTGGAGCCAAAGGCAACACCAAATGCGGCAAATATCCGCTGGCGCTACTCGAGCACGGATATCCGGCTGCTGGCTCCCGTCTCGCGCGATATGTCGCAGGAGCAGGACATCTTCGACGCGCCGAATGTCTTTGTCGCCATTTGCAGCAACCCGGACTTGGAGGCTCCCTTGGTGGCCAGAGCCGAGAATAACAGCCCGTCGAGCTCCATCTCCATTTTTAAGCGCGGGCAGCGCATCACACAGGTGGTCAAGGTCGATAACATCGCCTCGCAGGAGGCGCTGCAAGCCTACGTGGACGATCTTTGCTTCCAGTCCCAGCTCGGTACCCGGACGATCACATTCTACGGCCTGCCGGAGGGTGGGCACGGCGTGGGCGACGTTCTGAGCATCGATGCGCCGGAGTTCGGCGGAATCTACGAAGAGACCGGCTGGCAGCTGAGATTAAGCCCCGGCGAGCTCATGACCCATACCGCGAAAAGGACGGTGATTGCATGACGGAATTGCAGACCACGGAGCCGACCGCGGCGGAGCTTGCCACCGTCGGCGCAAAATACGCAGACGGCTTGAGCCTGATCTTCGACGGCCAGACCGCCGCCACAGCAAAGCATTACAAATGCAATACCAACGTTACATTCAAGGCGGGTGACCGCGTGAAAATCTGCCGCATCAGCGGCACCTACGTCGTCGAGTACGTCGTAGGCAATCCAAAGTGAGGTGATACGATGCGCGAAAAGATCAAAAATGCTTTATCGGTCGAGGTGGTCGGCGCGGACCTGACCAAGGCGACGAAACTCCAATTCTGGCTGCGGCAGGGCGCGTTGTTTTTTGAGTACGTGCCGGCGGTCGTCGACGAGACGCACCTGCTCGTCACGATCCCCCTTGCCGACGCGATGCAGCTGGACACGGGCAAGAGCGCGCGCCTCCAGCTGGCGCTGACCGACGGCGACGGCAACCCGCAGGCTGCGGATATTGTCTCGCAGCCGGTCAAGGAGCTTCTCAAGGAGGCGGGCTATGATTAAAATGACGCTCTCCCAGCCGGAGATTCGGATGCGGATTGAGCCCGCGAAGGTGGTCTACCAGGGCGGCGAGGCGTATGAGGGGGACTATGAGGTCGTGCCGAAGGCATTTGAGCCGGTTGTTTTGCCGACGAAAAACAAGCTGCTGGCGGACGATGTGACCGTCACAAAAGTCCCCTACTATGAGGTATCCAACGAGACCGGCACGACGGTCTACATTGCATCGGAGGTGTAAATTTTGGGCAGAAGTAAATTTATCTATGGCGGCGAGGTGCTGTTAGACCTGACCGCCGACACGGTAGAGCCGGGCAAAGTCCTGCTTGGCTTTAAGTATCACGGCGCGGACGGCGAGCTGCATACCGGCACGTGCGAATTTGACCTCGACACGTCCGGCGCGACCGTCAAGGCCTCGGAAATCCTCTTCGGCAAGACGGCGGGCGCAAGAGGCTCGATGATCACGGGCGAAATGCCGAACAACGGCGCGGTGGCCGCAAAGATCAAGACGGTCAAGGGCGAATACATCGTCCCCATCGGCTACCACGACGGAAGCGGCAAGGTCGCCATCGACCCCACAGAGGCTGCAAAGATCATTGCCGGGAACATCAAGGCGGGCGTGACGATCCTCGGCGTGCTGGGCACGTACAGCGGCGAGGCCATCAAGGCACAGACAAAATCCGTCGAGCCGCTGACGACCGCGCAGACGATTTTGCCGGACGCAGGGTATGATTACATGTCCCAGGTCGACGTGGCCGCGATCTACTACAACGAAACGCCCAATGCCGCCGGCGGCGTGACCGTCACCATCGGCAAGAAGGCAGGAGCGTGAGCGTATGGCGGCACCGGAAGTATCTGGGGGCGAAACCCCGAGAAACAAGGTGGTCTACGCCGGGGAAACGCTCATCGATCTGTCTGAGGACACCGTCACCCCCGCGGCGCTCAAATCCGGCGTGACGGCGCATGACGCTTCGGGCGCGAAGATCACCGGCACGTTAGATACCACCCCGCCCGAGGAGTCGGACATCAACTTTTGGGATTACGACGGAACGCTCTTGTATGCGTGGACATTCGCCGAACTGGCTACAAAGACCGAGCTGCCGCCCCTTCCGAGCCATGACGGCTTGATCTGGACGCTCCAAGACATCAAGGACGCAGGCCGTGAGCTCGATATCGGCGCGCTGTACATTACCGATGACGGCAAGACAAGGCTCTACGTCGACGTGGACACCGAGACGTGGGACGATTTTGTTCTCAATTATTGGCAGGACCCAAGAAACGCCACGACCGTAGACTGGGGCGACGGCACAACGCCTGAAACAAAAAATGCTGATTCGTGGATTGAGCACCGGCACACCTACGCATCCAGCGGCTCATACGTGATTACGATGAGTGTCAAAGAGGGTACGACGATGCAGCTTGGCGCAGGCGGAGCAAGCAGGTTTTTGATTGCAAACGGCGAGACTGATATGGGGCGCTGCGCCATGCTTGCAAAGGTGGAAATCGGCGAAAGAATGACCAGAGTGACGGAACGTGCGTTTTATGCCGCCGTTCGACTCAAGAGTGTATCCGTCCCATCTGGCGTGCTTTTCGAACCGTGGAGAACGTTCGAACAAGCTGCAAATATACGCGCCGTGACAGCGGCTTTTAGTTCTGCAATTATCCAAACATTTTATAACTGCACCAATCTCCGAGCCATTGCATCCACGAAAGGGACGACGCAAAGCGACGATTATACCATCACAAATACAGCAGTCCGGCAGATAAATTTTGATATGACTGCTGCCTACAATGCACAAGCCCTCGAGCGCGTCCACATCAAGGCTGTCAACGGTCAAGTTGGAGATTTCAGGTCCTGCCGCGCTCTGTTAGAGGTCACCATCCCGGCGGACGCTACAACCTTTGTCACTGCCGCATTTCAGGGCGACTACGCGCTGCGCAGGGTGACGTGCCTCGGGGACATCGCGAGCATCCCGGCGCAGGTGTTCCAGCGATGTTATCCGCTGCGGTTTGTGGACTTCACGCACTGCACGGCAGTTCCAACGCTGGCCAACGTCAACGCGTTCGATCAGACGCACGCACAGCTGGAAATCAGGGTTCCCGCATCGCTTGCGGATGCGTGGAAAGCGGCGACAAACTGGAGTTCACTGGCAGACCATATTGTGGGGGTATGAGCATGATCGTAAGAGAGCACTACAAAACGCGCACGGACGGCGTGGAGCTGTACCGGACGTACTCGGATGCGGGCTATCTCATCCGGCAAACGGAGACGGGCGCAGAGTACGATGAGGCAATTGACGTTGACGGCGCGCCGCACACCTACACGGAGACGGATAAACTTGTCACAGACAATTTTGACATCGAGACGGCAAGCCCGGAGCAGCTGCGTGAGCGGCTTGTCGACACCGAGACGGCGGCGAAGATCTTACTGGGGGAGGAAGCGTCATGACCTACACCGAAAGGGCAAAGAAAATGCGCCCGTACATCGAACAGGCGGCAAGCACTTTGGACGACAAGACTGTCAGCCTCGCGCCGGAGCTTCTGGGGACGCTTACCGGCGGCGGAAGCCTCGTCAAAGCAGGCACGCGCATCAACTGGCACGGCAAGATCAAAAAAGCCGCCGTCGACCTCTGGGACACCGCACAGAACACCCCGGACAGCGCACCAACACTCTGGGAGGACGTGCAGTACCGGAGCGGATACAGAATCATACCAGAAGTAATCACCTCCACACTGGCCTTCGCAAAGGGCGAGAAGGGCTGGTGGGAAGACAAGCTGTATGAGTCGCTCATGGACGGAAATGTGTTTACCCCGACGGTCGCCCCGACGGCCTGGAAAAAAGTCGAGTAAGGAGGACTATGTGAGCACCGGAATTATTACCATCATCTGCGCGGTGATCGGCTCGTCTGCGCTGGCGGAGATCATCCGCTCCATCGTTGGAGCCATCCAGCGCAAGCGCGGCAAGGCCACGACGCAGGAGGCGCACCTGGCCGAGATCGACAAAAAGCTCGGGAAAATGCAGGAGCATCAGGACGAGCAGTATCTGGCGATCCTCCGGCTGACCATCATGTCGGAGGAAATGCCAATGGCCGAGCGCCTGATCGCCGGGCAGAAATACGTCAAGCTGGGCGGAAACGGCGATGTAAAAAAGTTTTTGCACCAGCTGGAGGCGCAATGCGGGCATAGCAATGGAATTCAGTAAAAAGTGGCTGATCTGCAGCGCGCTCGTCAGCCTCGCACTCATTATCGCCTGCGCGGCAGGCGCAGACCTGACGGAGATCACGCTTGCGGTGCTGGCTGAAACAACAGCTTCCAGCGGGTTTTATCTCTGGAAGGCAAAAAACGAGAACCGCGCGAAGTACGCGCAGAAGTACATGGATAAATGGGCTGAAAAATACGGCCCGGAAGCGGCAGCACGCATCGCGGAGATCGTGCTGAAAGATTGAAAGGAGCATACTTATGGACTACACGCAAATTATCTCGGCAGTGATCGCGCTCATCAGCGCGCTCGTTTCGGCATTTTTGATCCCGTGGCTCAAAACCAAGATCGACGCGGACAAGCTGCAAACGCTCCGCACTTACGTTGAGATCGGCGTAAAGGCGGCGGAGCAGCTGTACACCGCGACGGACGGCGCGACGAAAAAGGCGTATGTTGTGAACTTCCTCGCCGAGAAGGGCATTCAATTTGATGTGGAAACGATCGACAAGCTGATCGAGGCCGCCGTGCTGCAGCTGCACCACGAGCTGTACGGGAGCGAGCGGGCATGAGTTACGTTATGAGAGCGTCCGAGCTTGTAAAAAAGCACATCGACGTTGCAAAGAATTACAAAACCGTGTACATGTGGGGCTGCTTCGGCTCTCCGGTCACGGATGGGATCATCACTGAGAAGGCAAAGCAATACCCGGACTGGTACGACGCCGCAAAGCAGGCCAGATTCCGCGGGCTGATCGGAAAGGGCTACTTTGGCTTTGACTGCGTGAATCTCACAAAGGGGATCCTGTGGGGCTGGAACGGCAACAAAAACGCCTACCACGGCGGCGCCCGCTACGCCGGAAACGCGGTACCGGACGTCTCCGCAGACGGCATGATCGCCAAGTGCAGGGACGTGTCTACGACCGGCTGGGACAAGCTCGTCCCAGGCGAAGGCCTGTGGATGCCCGGACACTGGGGCCTGTACATCGGAGACGGCTTGGCCGTCGAGTGTACGCCAATCTGGGATAATGGCGTGCAGATCACCGGCGTCGGCAACATCGGCGTCAAGGGAGGCTACAACAGCCGTGTATGGAAGAAGCACGGCAAGCTCCCGTGGGTGGACTACGACACGGAAACCGTCGATAAGGCCGTCGAGGACGCCAAGAAGACCATCAAGGCAAAGGCCGGACTTGCGGACAACACGATCAAATATCTCGCCGACTACAAGTACGGCGATGATCTCCTGAAAAAACTGGCTGCTGCCATGAGATAAAACCTGCCAGGACGGCGGGCCGAAGGGAGTGACAGCAAATAACTGCGCGCCTGGCTCTGCCGAAGGAGCTGGAACACCTCACGCGCAGCGGCTGGGAGCGCGTCACTGACGAGGGACTTTTGGACGTGATCGATCGGCAGATCGTGAAGCTTTATATCGTGCGCAGGCTCCCGCAGATGGACGCCGCCGCCGAGATCGGCGTCGACCGCAAGACCATCTCCCGCCGCCTGCCACACATCTACAATATCGCCCGCCGTCTGGTAGGGAAAACGGACAAAGAGAAAGCGCCATGAGCAACGGCTCATGGCGCTTTTTCTATGTTCCGGGATTGGCTTTCGGACGATAGTTCGGGTTATACGATCTGCATGCGCGCTCCAGCGCGCGGAAGTCGCAGGAGATCTTACAGATGAAGCTGCTCTTTCCATTGACGACATCGTAGTATGTACGATTGGCATGATCCAGAATGGCAAGCTTCTGACGGTTGCAATGCTCGATCTGGTTCAGGAGCAGGTTGCGATACTTCACATCCGGCTCTGCGGAAATGTCGTATTCAAGGATCGCAGAATCAGGGACAGGAACCATGTTGTTGAAGCCGAGAAGACCGAGGCGGCCACCGTCAAGTTTCAGAATGTGCTTGCCGGGCTTTAGATTGGCATGGTTCGGTTTCGGGGATTCCATGGGGACGAAGTAACGGAAGCTCCCGACAGTGAGAACAACGCCGACATAGGGGCGACGCTGGCCCTTGTTGAACGGGACACGGAAGTCACGGGAATGGAGGAAGGAAATATAGCGCTCACTGATGTGGCAGATAAAAAGATTCTCCAAGATTCGACCTTTCCGGGAAAGAAAAAGCGAGACTGCAGAAGTCTCGCTTTTAGTTGCCCATGATTTTTTAAGCCCCTACTTAACGGCAAGGGATTTCCGCTTTTTTGGCTCCCTACTTGACGGCAAGGGATTTCCGCTTTTTTAGCTCCCTATTTAACGGCAAGGGATCTCCGCTTTCATGGGCAGATGATGAACGGCGACGTTCAATCTCTGTAGATTCCTGAAATGGTTGTGCCGCGGATCGTGCGGTGCCAGATTTCAGGATTCTTTCGCGGATCTCTCCGCACCCTTAGTATAAACTCAAAAATGTGTAGAAGTCAAGAGGGGTACTGGGAAAATTTTTAAGAGGAAAGCATGTCCCACAAATGGTACACAAATGTCCCGGAAATGTCCCCCATAAAAACCGGGGAAGCGGCAGAATGAGAGTAGGAGCTGGCCAGCTTACTACTTTTACCGGAGGATTTTTTATGGAATACGCAAGCAACGGCAAGGGGAATCTCGGCGTTACGCTCGGCGCGATCGGCACGGGCCTCGGCGTGTTTGGCGGCGGGCTGAGCAATCTGTTCGGCGGCTGGGGCGCGAATCCGGCTGCAGCGGCGATGGCTGCAAGCAACAGCGACAACCATCTCGTAAGCCGCTATGAGGCGTCTCAGGCGGCACGAATCGCAGAGCTGGAAACGGAAGTAAAGCTCCGCGATGCGAACACGTACACGGATCAGAAGATGCTCGAAATGTACAAGTACACGGATGGGCGACTTCGCAGCATCGAAGAGCAGCTGTGCCAGCAGCGTGTCGTCAACGCGCAGACCGTGGCGAACCTGTCCTGTATGCAGAACGAGCTGGCTACGCTGTCGGGTCTGACCAAGACAATGATCCCCATCAACAACGTCTGCCCGGAACCGATGCAGCGTTATAACAGCTGGACGGCTCCGACCACGACCACCACGACGACTTAAGCAAAAAGGGGCGGCTATTGCCGCCCCACCTTAAAATGGAGGTAAACCAATATGGTGACAATAGATCAGGCCATGCGCGGAATTTTGCGTTTTTTTGATACGGTAGCATCTCCACATATGGACGAGGTGCGGTCGTTCGTGGCAGGCGTTGGGCTGTCTTTGCTGGCAGACGGCAGCAAAGAGCAACTGCTTGTGCTGAAAGATAACC
>OODJ01001677.1_pt1 | contig 16672 bp, 7 predicted proteins | sample 1671611 | NCBI WGS metagenome assembly OODJ01 (sample SAMN06348174, study PRJEB24527) | human gut metagenome | biome: human gut; feature: ankylosing spondylitis patient; material: feces | host: Homo sapiens | place: China | collected 2015-10 | reverse complement strand
TCGACGCCCTGTGTGGTGTGTGGCGCGTGTTACTCGTGGCGCTCACCGACTTGCCCCAGGGCCTCATGGCGCGCCTAGCCGACATGCATCCGGACGTGCCTTGGTCCTATCGTCCTATCTTCTCATTCTTGGCAGGGCAGAACCCTGGTTCTATCTTCTCTCTCAGCGCCGCTCGTGCTGACGTTCTCAAGGCCGATCGCGCCGACGATCGGGTGGACGCCGATGAACTGCCGGTTCTCAAGATGCCGAGTCGTGAGGAGATTGAGACAGACTATGCGCCAGGTGGCCTAGTCAATCGCATGTATCCCACCTACGAGCCGCGTGATGAGCAGATCGCGATGGCGCTCGAGGTCCACGATGCGCTGGTCACGGGCACTCATCGAGTAATTGAGGCAGGCACAGGCGTCGGCAAATCGATGGCCTATCTGGTACCTTTTGCCGAGGCAGCACGCCGTAACAACATCACGGTTGGTATTGCGACCAAATCGAATAATCTTGCCGACCAGCTCATGTACCATGAGCTGCCAAAACTTGCCGAGCAACTGGACGGCGGTCTGTCATTTTGCGCTCTCAAGGGGTATGACCACTATCCGTGCCTGCGCAAGCTTGAGCGCATGAGCCGCGGCCAGGTCGAGATTACCACCAAGCGCGATCCGGCGGACACGCTCACGGCGGTCGCGGTCATTATGGCGTACGTCTGCCAATCAGCCGATGGCGACCTCGACTCGCTCGGCATTCGGTGGCGCAGCGTCAACCGTCCCGACTTTACGACGGCCTCGCGCGAGTGCGCTCGTCGCCTCTGCCCGTTTTTCCCTGATAAATGTTTGGTCCACGGCGCTCGCCGTCGTGCGGCGCACGCCGATGTGGTGGTCACCAACCATTCCCTGCTGTTTCGCAATGTTGCGGCCGAGGGCAGAATCTTGCCTCCGATCCGTCACTGGGTGATCGATGAGGCCCACTCCATCGAGCGCGAGGCACGCCGTCAATGGGCGCGCGTGGTGTCGGCGGATGAATCGCGCGTTCTGTTTGAGCGCCTGGGTGGCTCGAGCACCGGTGCGCTGAGCCAGGTTTCCCGCGATTTGGCAACCTCGGAGGGCTCTACGCTCTACCTGGGTCTTACCGCCAAGGCGACGTCGACAGTTGTGCGTGCGAGCATGGCGATTGCCGATGTGTTTGACGGTGTTCGCGAGCTTGGCCGCCGTGCTCGCGGGGGCTATGACAATGCGAACCTATGGATTGGCCCCGAGCTGCGCGAATCTGACGACTGGCATGATTTCTTGCAGTCGGCCTACGCTGCCATCGACGCATTGGAACAAGCTGACAAGAGTGTCGATGCGCTCGTGCAGTCCGTTGCCGCCGACAAGCCCGAGGTCGTTGTGGACTTGGGGGATATCTCGCGCCGCCTGCACGAGCTGGCCGAGAACCTCAAACTCATCATCGACGGTACCGACGAACACTACGTGTACTCGCTGCAAGTCAATCGCAGATTGCGCGCCGGCGGCGAGTCGATGACCGCGGAGCGCATCGATATTGGCGAGGCCTTGGCAACCGAGTGGCTGCCCGAGGTTCACACGGCTATCTTTGCATCGGCGACCATGACGGTTTCCAAGAGCTTTGAGCATTTTAACCACGCCGTCGGACTCGATCGTATCGGTGCCTCGACATCATCGTCGCTGCACTTGGATTCGAGCTACGACTTCGATTCGAATATGGCCGTGGTCGTGGCTGGGGATATTCCTGATCCGCGCGACCGCGAAGGCTATCTTACGGCGCTCGAGCGCGTGCTGGTCGACGCTCATCTTGCCATGGGCGGATCGGTGCTCACGCTGTTCACCAACAGGCGTGACATGGAGGAGCTGTACGATCGCGTCGAGCCCAAGATGGCTCGTGCGGGCCTGGAACTCAACTGCCAGCAGCGCAACTCGTCTCCTCGCCGCCTGCGCGATCGCTTTATCAACGAACCGGCCTCGTCGCTCTTTGCGCTTAAGGCCTTTTGGGAAGGGTTTGACGCCAGCGGCGAGACGCTGCGCTGCGTCATCATCCCCAAGCTGCCGTTCTCGAGCCCCACAGACCCGCTCTCATGCGAGCGCAATCTGCGCGAAGACCGCGCCTGGGCGCGCTATTCGCTGCCCGAGGCGGTGCTCGAGGTTAAGCAGGCCGCGGGGCGTTTGATTCGCTCGTCGACCGATAGCGGTGTGCTGATCTTGGCGGATCCTCGCCTGGTGACGAAGGGCTATGGCAAGAAGTTCTTAACGTCGCTGCCCACGAGCTCCTACCAGCGCATCGAATCGGCGCAGATCGGGCACTATCTACAGCTGTGGCGTGCACGCCACGAGCGGCGGCGCTAAAGCGGACAGACGAGGGTTTTTGCCATATCGCACAGACGCTTTGACAGGGCGGGGTCATCCAAGATGCGGATGGCTCCGCCCGCTGCGATTATCTGGCTCAGCAGCCAACGCTCGGAGCCGTAATGTACGGTTACCGTTGCCATGTCTGTCCCGCTGCGTTCGATTAGGGTGATGCCGGCCCAGTCCAGATGCTCCGCCATATCGAATGGCATCAAGAGCTTTGCGCTACGCTGCGTCCGGGCAAGGGAATCGTGGAGGGATGCAACGTCCGGTGCGTGAGGCACGACGGAGTCTTCCGTCAAGGCGAGTCCCTCGATTTTATCCATGCGATAGGTGCGCTGCTCATCGACCGCGATGTCCCAGGCAATCAGATATGTTTGGTCGCCGTTTGCTGTAATGCGCAAGGGGTCGACCAGACGCTCGCGTGGCCGCGCATCGTCCATCGAGCGATACGAGATGCGACAGCGAACGCCGTCCTGAATGGCGCAGCTCAGCTGCTGCCAGTGCGACCCGTGGTTGACGGTGTCAAAGACGTGCTGGTTATAGCCGAGCTCTTCGGGTAGAAGAGCATGTCGAATTCGAGCCGCCGCCTGGGGCTCGATCCCCAACGATTCAAGTTCGTGGTTGAGCACAGCGCCCTCGGCGGCACTCAGGCGCAGCGGTAGTACACGCCCGGCGTCACCGGTGAGGACCACGCGCTCGCCGTGGCATTCGCAGATGATACGCGCACCCGATTCTCGGTCCGCGAGCGTCGAGACGATCTCGAGAATCTCGTCGAGCGACGCCCCCGTGATGTCAAAGCGACTGCAAATCTCGGTTCGTGTCATGCCGCTCTCGCCGGCGGCGTAGAGGGCCTCCATGATGTCGATGGCGCGCGAGAGCCTCTGCTCGCTGGTGAGTTTACGCACGGGCATGCTCGTGCACCGTCCTTTCAATGAGGTGGTTCCACGCCTGCTTGAGCGATTTGGGGGCCATGGGCCTCATGCCGTCCATGGCGTGGGCCATGCAAAATGAGGCGGCGGCTTCAAGATCGCGCACGTCAACGGTCCAAGTCCATCCCGAATCGGTGTGTGCGAGCTCACCTCGCCCGCGCGTGAGGCCGTTGATCATATCGATCTGCGTCTGCGGGGCGAACGAGAACGTAGCCGCAACGGGCGGGCGGTCGGCAAAATCGAATTCAAAGAACAGGTAGTCGTTGAGATTGAAGTCTGCAGGGATGGCGTAGGCCTTCGAAGGACGCCAAGCGCGAACGATACGGTCGCAGCGGAATGTCCTGATGTCGTCGGTGGCATTGTCGAGGCCGCAGAAGTACGCAACGCCCTCGCGCTCGAACATGCCGTAGACGCAGACGGTACGCTCTTTCTGCTCACCGCGTCCGTTCTGATATAAAAATCGCAGCGCGCATCGCTCGGCAAAGGCGCTCCATACCGCATCGACGGTGGGAGAGCGGCGGATCGGTGCTTCGTCCGCCGTCGTCCTGCCGGTGAGGTAGGCAATCTTGGAACGAATATCGGCAAGCGGCGCGGCAAAAGTGGATGAGCCGGCCGCTATTGTCTGGTCGATAGCGTTGAGCAGGATATCGGCGTCGTCTGCGGTGATGAGGCCGCCTGCCGCAAACGTGTGCTCGCGGTCGATTGTCCATGAGCTTTCCTCGGTCTCCTGCGCGCCGGCGGGGCGAACCTCCTTGATTAAGATGCCGCGTTCGAGCAGTTTGTCACGATCGCGCCGAAACTTGCGCTTATCCGAGTCGATATTGCCCGAGCCATATCCCAGGTCAGAATCCAAGACGATCTGCTCGGTCGTCAGCGGTTCGGGGGAGCTGTTGAGCACAAAGAAAAGATTGAGGATGCGCTGAGCCGTTTTATCGAAACTGGGCTCCGAATTCCCCTTTTTAATTGTCGCGGTCGCGTCGCTTGCCGTCATAGAGTCCTCGCATGAGAAGGTGGTTTGCTGCCATGATTTTAGTCCGATATGGAGATTAGGCTATATCCTTGTCCGCTCGGGGCGTTAAGATGGCCCGAATTCGGTCGTTTGCGCTCGCTCGGGGTATACTTTCGACTATATACGGTTCTAATGTGCATGCATTGGGCCTATTTGTCGGATTATGGATGTGGAGCGCACATGGCGAACACCCAGAACTATATTAACCACCTGCTGCAGAACACCGGCATCACGCCGGCATGCAGCGAAGAAGAGCGCTTGGCTGCCGAGGATATCGCTCAGATCTTCCGCAACCACGGCTTTGATCCCGAGGTTCAGGAGTTCAATGCCCCGGCGCCCAGCAGGTTGGCATTTGCCGTTACCGGTATTCTTGCGTTTGCCGGCGCCCTGCTGATGGGCATCGGTGGCGGCATCGGCTTGGTCGGCACCTTGCTGGCCATTGTCGGCGCCGTTCTTTACGTGCTCGAGCGCACGGGCCACCCCGTGGTTTCGCGCCTGGGCAAGACGGGCGTGAGCCAAAATGTCATCGCCTACCACAAGGCCTCGGGCCCGCTCGCGTCTCCGCGCAACCGCCCGGTGGTCGTTGTCGCACACTACGACTCTCCCCGTGCTGAGCTGCTCGCCCGCGAGCCCTATGCTTCGTATCGTGCGCTCATCGCCAAGCTGTTGCCCGTTGCCACGGTTGCCCCTGCTGCCGTTGCCATCTTGCGTATCCTGCCGCTCCCCGGCGCGCTCAAGGTTCTGCTGTGGATTGTCGCGATCCTCGCTTCCCTCGTTGCGCTCGCCAACGCGGCAAACATCATTTCTAACCGTTTTGTGCTTCCCTATACGTCCGGCGCAGTGTGCAACAAGTCTTCTGTCGCCGCTATGCTCGGCGTTATGGACAACGTTGCTCCCTTCCAGGGCGAAAACGAGTTTCCCGACGATGTTCCGTTCGATACCTATTTTGGGGAGCAGAAGCGTCGTGCCGAGGAGATGGCGCGCGCAGCAGCGGAGTATGCCGCGGCCCAACAGCAAAACGACTACGGCAACACCATCGAGTATGAAGAGCCTACCTACGCCGAGGATGAGTTCGGTCAGCCGATTGCTCCCGACGCTCAGGCCGAGCCCGAACAGGGTGAGGATTTCGACGAGCAGATCGAGGGCTTTGAGGGTGCGTCTGCCGACGAGACGCTGATTGGCGCCATTGTGCCCGAGGATCAGAGTCAGGCTGTCCAGGCCGAAGAGTTCAATGACGAGGTTTCCGCTGCCGAGCCGGCGGAGGAGCCTGTCGCGGCCGAGCCCGAGCCCAAGCTCTATCGCAATGCCGCCGGCAACATCCGCTTTGGTTCGGATGCCATCCGTGCGCTCGGGATGCTTCCCGAGTCCTGCACGCTCGATTACGAGGAGGGCGAGGAGCCGACGTTTGAGCCCGAGCCTGCCCCCGTCGTGACCGTGGATGATGAGTCTGCCGCGGTTACCGCTGCCGTTGCCGAGTCCGAGGCGGTGTCCGCGATCGATCCCGCGGCAGGACTGGACATTTTGGCTCCCGCCGCGCCGGCGCAAGACGTTGCGGATGAGTCTGACGACGATTACGTTGAACAGCCGAGGCGCGTGTCTTACGAGAGCGATACTGATTTCTCGGCCGAGATTCCCGCGGCAACGCCCCATGCCGATATTGCATCCGCGTTCTCTTCGATTGGCGCCAGCGCTTCCAACTTCTTTAAGGGCGCGCTTGCAAAGGGCAAGAAATTTGTCGACGATTTCGAAGAGAAGCGCGCTGCTGCACGCGAGGCTGCCGAGCAGGAAGCTATCGCTCAGCAGCAGGCAGCTGAGGCGGCACGTGAGCTCGCGGCGCAAGAGTTCGAGCAGAACGAGGCTATGCAGTCCGTGCCCGTCGACGCTGCCGAAGCTACGACGTCCTTTGAGTCCCAGCAACCGGCGTCCGCGGATGTTGTTGAGGCGACGACGTCTTTCGAGGCTCAGCAGCACGTCGATAGCACCATGTCGTTTGATGCCGCGCAGTTCGATTCCACGATAACGTTTGAAAAGCAAGGCACCGCGATTGCCGAGCCCCTTCCTGTTTCCGATGAGCAGGGCGACGCGGCAGACGATGACGAGCCCATTGATGCTGCCGAAATTCAGGATGCTGCCAAGGACGAGTCCGTCGAGGCCAACTCTGACGAAGAGCAATACGCGGCAGCCGAGCAAGATGATTCGACCGAGGTCGAGCAGGAGGAAGTGCCTGCGTTTTCCGAGACTCCCGAGACGGATGAGTCGAGGCCTTACTCCACGCAGATTTTCACCATGCCGACCCCGAGTGGTTCCGGTGCCACGGTTGCCAATGTCGCTCCCACCCAGGACGAAACGGTCGATTCCCTTATGGCCCAGATTTCCTCCCAAGCATCGCCGCGTCCGCAGATGAATGTTCCCGATCCGGCGTCGGCACCGTCGCCTGCACCCTCCTCGTCTCCGCTGGCTTCGGTCCCCGATCCGTCGCTGCCGTCGATGAAGCAGACAAACGTTGCGTCTCGCACGTCGCTGTTCGACCTTCCCGATCCCTCCGCACAGGTCAACGACCCCTTTGCTACCGCCCAGGGTCCCGAACCCACATCGGCACCCGTTGCGCCTCCTATGCCCGTTGCGTCGGGCGCACAGCCGATCGAGACCATTTCGGCTCCCGCCCCTGCGGCACCCAAGTCTCGCAAGCGCGGCCTGGGCGGCCTGTTCGGTCGTAAAAAGAAAAACGAACAGGACAGCATGAGTGACTGGCTGGGCGTCGAAGACGATTACGATGCCAAGAAGTCCGGTCGCGGCATCGGTTCGTGGGATAATTTCGAGGACGATAACGATGGCTGGAAGGGCGGCGCTACGTCTTCCGACGGCGCTTCTTCCGAAGATATGCTCTCGGCTGTCGCCTCTATGGGCGACGATGAGCTGCTCGGTCACGATATCTGGTTTGTGGCAACGGGCGCCTCGGATTGTGATGGCGCCGGCATGAAGGCCTTCTTGGCTTCGCATCGCGATAAGCTCCGCGGCGTCTTCTTCATCAATCTTGAATCCGTCGGCGCCGGTAGGCTTTCGGTGGTGACGGTTGAGGGCGAACAGCAGCTGCTCAAGGGCGATCGCCGCATCATGAACCTGGTCAGCAAGGTGTGCAAGTCGTTCCATGTCGATTGTGGCGCGCTCGAGATGCCCTATGCCAAGACCGATGCCTATGCCGCGCTCGAGGCGAGCCGCCGAGCCCTCACCATCGCCGGCGTGGACGGCACGCGTCTGGCTTGCGCTCGTACCGAGGACGACCTGCCCCACAATGTCAACCCGACGAACATTGCCACGGTATCCGAGGTCGTGACCGAGGTTATCCGCCGTTCGTAGACGGAGCTCTAAGGAGTCAACGTGTTTTCGTATATTAAGCGCCATTGGCCTGTCTACGTGATTTTGACCTTGATTGCCATTGCGTTAGGGTTTGGAGCTGCCTACATCGTGGGCGCGAAGGGCTCGACCCCCGCCTCCGCAATCAGCGAAGAGGTGGAGCAAGAACAGAGCACGGGTGCCGATGGGATTCCTGAGTCCGAGCAGGCAATCGTTGATGGTGGATCTTCGTCTGCAGAGTAGATGCGACGATTTAAATGATTGAAAGCGGGCGAGCCGGGGGACTGGCTCCCGCTTTTTCATCGCGCTAGCGCTTCTTTGGGATTGACCTAAGGCGAGCGAACCATAGGGCTGCGGCACCCGAGGTCAGGAGCGCGGTGATGCAAGCGGCGATGGGAGCTGATCCTGTTGCCGGTAGGTCCTGCGGTAGGGTACAGCGTTGAATGACACGGTCCTCGTCATGTGACTCAAGTTTATCGCCGCCGCCGTTGCGGCAAAGATCGACGCGTGCGCTGTTGGTGAGTGCAGTTTGGGGTGTGTAAGCCGACGTTGCCTGCATGTGCACGACTGCGCCCCGAGCATCTGTGCCAAGGATTGCTTTGGCATCGTCAAGGTCGTCGTGCTCATCTTTGAGATCATCGCGGGTCCAAGAATCCGTATCGCTTCGAGTCGTAAAGTCGGCGGCTACCGCACCGTATTCAATGCGAATGCCCGTTACGACGGTATTGGATGCAAGGTCGAGTTCTTTCGCCTCGAGTGTGGCGGATTCCGTGATCGAGACATCCGCCTTCCAGAGGTGCCAGCCGTCGTAATCGACGAGGCGGCAATCTTCACCCAGACTCTCTTTTACTTCGTCGGACTCAAGCCAAGGATTTTCGTGCCCATCGTCAAGCGTCGCGTTTGCCGGCTCATCGACGTCTGTCGAGTCCAACGGCGTCGTGCGATACCACACGTTGCACAGACCGTTGAGGTCGCCGATGGCGACGGGGGTTTCGATTGAGACGAATCTCGCCGTGCCGTCTTTGGCGCACTCAAGATCATCGGTAATCGTAAACTCATCAACCCAAGTAGCGGAATCGTTTCGAGCATCGATGGTATAGGAGAAAAGCCCATCCGTATTGGTTTGCATCGCGGCGCGGTTTTTTCCATCGCCGTTAGCCAACAGACCCTTCCCGATAGGTTGGACAAGTTCCTGACGCTTGTCGACCTGTCCTTTGATCTCGATGGGCGCATCCTTCATCGCGACGGATTGGACTTCTCCCGTATCCTTTATTTCAAACGTAATCTCCTCGGCAAGGTCATAGGTCCGCGGAGACATCGTTTCGCGCAACGAGTAGGTGCCGGGTGCAAGATGTTCGATGCGGTGCGGCTTGTCGGATGAGGTCCAGGAGTCTATTTCGGTTTTATCGGGACCATATAAGGTGAGCTGTGCGCCTTTCACTTCCTGCTCTCCGCTTGCATCGACCTTGGAGATATCAACCTTGGTGTAATCGTCGGATACGTTAAGCCGTGCTTCCACAACGGGTGTTTTCTGGTCGGCATAGGTAAGGTCGACGATATGGTGCGTTCGGTCGAGTAAGAAGCCGGTCGGCGCCTGAGTCTCGACGACCTCGTAGCGTGCGGTGCCAGATCCCAACGGGAGGTCGTCCGCGCGTGCTTCTCCAGTTTCATCTGTCGTGACGGTAGCGACAGTCTCACCGTCGAGCGCGGCAATGCTACCGTCGGGGCGCACGAAATCACCTGAGGCACGGATCTCAAAGATGGCGCCCGCGAGGCTGCTGCCGTCTACGGCATCGGTTTTAACGATCCTGATGTTTCCGGTCGCGGCGTGGTCATAATACGAGACGATTGCAACGGGCGTTAGGTTTATATCGGCGGGTATGTTTACCTCGATCTCTCCGCCGACAAGATAGGGCTCTTTGGCCGAGGTTTCGCGTACATAATAGGTGCCCGGCACGAGCGATTCGGGCAGTGTGACGGTGCCGGTCGCGTCAGTCGTAAAGGTGTCCATTACGTTATGTGCTGGATACCAGCATGTTTGTGAGACAGGTTTGTGATTGCTGTCGAGGAGTTGGAAGGTGAATCCGGCTAGGGGAACAGAAGCGCCTGTTTGGGCATCGCGTTTTACAATCTGGAGATGTGTCGACAGAGCGTGGTTGTCCACGATATATTGAAGCTCGGCGCCGTCGGAAATCTGATTGGCCTCGACGGTCCATTCCCCCGCACGTTTAAAACCCTCGGGGACGGTTTCCGGAACCTCACGAACCGTGTAGCCGGCGCGGTCGTATGGGACGGCTCCGTGGACACCGGCTGGTCGCTTGCCTGTGCCGAACCATGCTTCGGGCTGGTCTTTGGTGGAGGTAAAGCCATAGATGTTTGTAGTCAGTGTGCCAACAACCTGCTGAGAGCTGTTACTGACAACCTCAAAGACAACATCTCCTGCCGGCTGCTCCAGGCCGGATTGATCGCTATTGCCGTAGTCCTTGAATTTGGAAATCTCAAGGTCAAACGCAATGGGGATATCGGAAACGCGAGATTCGATCTCGACCACGCCTGAATCGCCGAGTTGGTCGGCTCCAACGGTGTAAGACCAACTGTCACCGGAGGGCAAATAGCCCTCGGGCGCCTTCGATTCATAGATGGTAAAGGTTCCCAGGGGGACATCGGTGAGGGTAGCTCGACCGCTTTCATCGGTCCTGAGAGTTTGTGTCCATCCAGGGGTTGATTGCGATACGCACACGAATTCTGCTCCTGCGAGCGAAGCCCCAACTTGGGGGCCTGCATTCGTTGCGGCGTCGAGCTTTACAATGCGCAAGGTAATGGTGCCGGGTTGTTCATCAATGGTGACGTATCCGCCGTTATCCGTCGTGGTAAAGGCAATGCGATCGTGCAGGGGGATATAACCAGCTGGCGCTGTTGTCTCAACTAGGTAGTATGCCGTGTTGGGCAGAAGTGCTGCCTGCGCTTGACCGTTGCTGTCCATCTGGATGGTGCCGACACGCGCGCCGCTGGCGCTCTCAAAAACATCGAATGTTGCCCCGGTAAACTGATAGGTATTGTTTCCGCTGGTAATAACAGTGTTCGCAGACTGCTTTTGGAAGGAAACAGAGACCGCCGGCAGTACATAGAGCATGTCTTGACGTCTGCTGCCGCCCGATACGGTTCCTAGATAGCGTCGCGCGCGGTGCGGAGCGGCTTTGATGCTTCCTGATTTTGCGCTGTCGTGGAGCCACCGCGCAGCCGCCACGACTTCATCGTCGGCGGTAAAGTGCCCGCTCTTGGTTTTGCCCTGAGCGGTCGTGTAGGAGTAGGTGCCGTCGACATGGGTAGTGCCGTTGAGCATCCATACGGCAAGCTGGGTGGCGGCGCGGGCGCGATCGGGTGAAAGATGGTAACCGCCAAACGACGTGGCGGTAGGATATCCGTGACAAACGATTGCTGCGAACTCGTCGTCGAGCCACACCCAGCCTTGATCAAAGTTGAGCCATGGGCCGCCCGGCTTGGTGGGGCCAGGACGCTCCTGGTTCATGCAGTAGGCAATCGAGGCGTCTTGAGCTTCATACTTGCCGATAAAGAAGGGCCCACAATCATCGCTGATAGTGCGGAAGCCGAGCTGGTCGTAGCCATCGACGGCAAATGCGGCTCCCGGTGCCAGGCAGCCGAAAAGCAGGAAGAGGAGCAGGAGCAGCGGACCTGTTGCGATTGCGCTGTGGACAGAGTGCGTGGGTGCGTTGGACATGGCTGCTCCTTATCCCTCGTGCGCCGCACGGGGAGGCTGCGACGCGTAGGATGAGGCTACCCCCGAGGTTCATGCGGGTAAGTACCGGAGCCTGACCAAAAGCTTGCCCAATTCCTGACAAATTGAGCTCAAATACAACAATCAAGCAAAAGCGCAGGTAGAAGATAAGGTGAACAGGAAGTCAAAGGTCCTCGTCTCCACAATTGACGCGATTTTCAAACGAATCTCCACAGCTAAAACAAGCATCGCCACCCTTGTATCGAACAAGACAACCGCGTTATACTATCCCCCACATATGCGGGCATCGCCAAGTGGTAAGGCATCAGCTTCCCAAGCTGACACTCGCGGGTTCGAGTCCCGTTGCCCGCTCCATTCGAATTTCAGGCACGGTAACGTTTCGTTGCTGTGCCTTTTTCAATAAAGTGCCGGGACTCGAACCCGACAGGGTGCGAGCGTTAAATAAACGCGAAGCGTTTATAGCGAGCAGGCAAGGTCGCCGATAGGCGACCGCAGCCGGTGCGGATTTGCGAAGCAAATACGCGGACGTCCCGTTGCCCGCTCCATCAGCCAAGGGGGATGCTGGGACACTCGGTTCGATCCGGTCTCCTTCGGCGGCTTTGCGGACCGGGGCATGCTGACCACAGCCGGTGTGCGTCCGCGACGCGGGCGCGCGGACGTCCCGTTGCCCGCTCCTGCTTCAAAATGTTAGGTTCATGCCTGCTGCCCATACTTGCACCCGCGCACGGTACAATGGTTGAGTTACGACCAACGTGCCAATAACCAAAAAGGAGCCGCTATGATCGATCGCTATACCCGCCCGGAGATGGGACACATCTTCTCCCTCGAGAACAAGTACGCCATTTGGCAGGAGATCGAGGTTCTGGCCTGCGAGGCCCAGGCGGAGCTCGGCAAGATCGGCATTTCTAAAGACGAAGCCCAGTGGATCCGCGACCATGCCAACTTTGAGAAGGCGAAGGTCGATGAGATCGAGGAGGTCACGCGCCACGATGTCATCGCCTTCCTGACCAACATGAAGGAATATATCGACGCCGATGTTCCCGAGGGCGAGCCCAAGCCTAGTCGCTGGGTTCACTACGGTATGACCAGCTCCGACCTGGGTGATACTGCTCTGTGCTATCAGCTTACTCAGGCGTGTGACCTGATTATCGAGGACGTCAAGAAGCTCGGCGTGATCTGCAAGCGCCGCGCCTTCGAGGAGCGCAATACGCTCTGCGCCGGACGCACCCATGGCATCCATGCTGAGCCGATGACCTTCGGCATGAAGTTTGGCTCTTGGGCATGGGAACTCAAGCGCGACCTTGATCGTCTTGAGGATGCTCGCAAGAACGTTGCCTTCGGTGCCATCTCCGGTGCCGTCGGCACCTACAGCTCCATCGAGCCGTTCGTCGAGGAGTACGTCTGTGAGCACCTGGGTCTGGTTCACGACCCGCTGTCCACGCAGGTCATCAGCCGCGATCACCACGCCTATCTTGCCGGCGTGCTTGCCACTACAGCGGCCACCTGCGAGCGCATCGCGACCGAGGTCCGCAACCTGCAGAAGACCGATACACTCGAGGCCGAGGAGCCCTTCCGCAAGGGCCAAAAGGGCAGCTCCGCCATGCCGCACAAGCGCAACCCCATCACCATGGAGAAGGTCTGCGGTCTGTCGCGCGTCGTGAAGTCCAACGCCCAGGTCGCCTTCGACAACGTCGCCCTGTGGCACGAGCGCGACATTTCGCACTCTTCCGCCGAGCGTGTCGCCCAGGCCGATAGCTTCATCGCGCTTGACCATATGTTCCAGTGTCTCATTCGCGTTATCGACGGCCTGCAGCTGTATCCGGCCCGCATGATGGCCAATCTCAACAAGACCCGCGGCCTCATCTTCTCCTCCAAGGTCCTGCTTGCCCTCGTCGATACGGGTATCACCCGCGAGGATGCGTACGCCATTGTGCAGGAGAACGCCATGGCCACCTGGCACGAGGTGCAGGATTGTGTCTCTGGCCCCACCTTTAAGGAGCGTCTCGAGGCCGATCCGCGCTGCACCGTCAGCCAGGAGAAGCTCGACGAGATTTTTGATCCGTGGGACTTCCTCACCCGCATCGATACGGTCTTCGATCGCCTGGAGCAGCTGAACTTCGAGTAGGGTTAACCTAATTCGACCGCTTGCGGATGCATTTCAACCTTTGGCGCCTTGCCCGTCTTGGGCGAGGCGCTTTTTTACTGTCGCATATGCGCCCGGGTAATAAAATGAACTCCGACTGCTGTTTCGATGAAAGGGGGCACGTGCCCAGACGCATCAAGCGGGCCACCATCGTCTCGTTTACGCTCATACTCCTTGTTGCCGTCTGTGCGGGCGCCCTGACGTATACCGTTCGAAGCAGTTCTTCCTCCTCGAATGAAGCCGATAGAGATCTCCCGGTGCTCAAAATCGGCGTTACGGATAACGACCCCTATGTGTATGTCGATACCACGGGCGATTACGCCGGTATCGATATCGACATCGCCCGCGAGGCCTGCAAGCGTGCGGGGCTCAAGCCACAGTTTGTCGATATTGACTGGAACGATCGCGACCGGCTGCTCAAAAACGGTGATATCGATTGCCTGTGGTGTGACTATTCTCCCTGTTATCGCGAGGATAAGTATTACTGGACCGAGCCGTATCTAACCGTGACGGTCTCGGTTGCCGCCAAGAAAACGAGTGGCATCAAGTCCTTGGCACATCTCGATGGAAGTAAGACTATTGCGGTGATTGCGGGTTCGGTGAGTGAACGCCGATTGCTTGCGGGGGATCTGGGGGTCTCGTCGGACGTTCAAATCAAATCATATGGCTCTGCCGAACTCTGCAAAGCCGCTCTAGTCAAAGGGTACGTTGACTGCTGGATGGCGGATGTCCAGTCGCTTGACCGACTCGTTGCTCAGTATCCCGGCGTTTACCGTGTGTTTGCCGACAATGTTATGACGGTTGACCTGGGCGTCGCGTTTGATGACAGCTATGAAGGATCGGTCGTAAAGGATCTCAATACCGCGCTGTTCGACATGGATCGAGATGGCACGATTGACCGTATTGTGGGCAATTACAAGACAGGAGCGACGACGGGCGGGCAAGGAGGAAATTCATGACAACTGATGAGCACCGCTTGAGTCGAAAGACTCTGAACGTCATAGCTGCCAGCGTTATTGTCAGCGCCGTCTTGTTAGGCCTGTTGTATACGGTTGGAACCCATCGCTGCCTCGAAAAAACGCTTGGGTTTGGCCAAGAAACCATGGTGTTTTTGGAGAACGCTTGCGAAAAATATGACCGCTACGAACAGGGGAAAAAACCGAGGCGACGCACGATTTGCTCGCCGCGGTCGAATCGTTTGCGACGTTCCTGTCCTCTGATCGCGTTGAGGTTAACGACGATCTTATCGAGCAATTTGTCCATGCCGAGAACCTTTCGGGGCTGATGGTCATGGACTCCGATGGCCATATGGCTGCCCACTACGACATCGATGGTCGCGATCCGCTCATGTTGTGGCGAGATGAGTTGGCCTGTTCGCCGGTCGCATCGATGTATCAAGGTTCCAAAGTGACCTACTCAACTGTCGATGAGCGCCGTGGTGTCGTTTTTGCCGTCTGTGCTGTTCCGTATGGCGACGGCGTTGCCCTGGCATACCGCTCACTTGTTTCCGATACGGCGGACGACTATTCATATGCCATAGCCGACGTGCTTTCGAACAGTACCTTCCACCAGGGTCCCACGGTGCTTGTTATGGAGGATGCGGAGATTGTCTCATCCAACAGTGCCGATGCTGACGTGTCGCTCGCCCGACTCCTCACCAGCGTAGGAGTTGAGTGGAAAGACGACGGCCTGACGCGCATCGAATATCGAGGAGACGAATGGTATGCCGTGCGTGCGGCATATAAGGACTACCTCCTGTTTGCGCTATATCCCAAATCTGAGGTCATGTCTGACAGGATTTCATTTGTCGCCGTCGGCGTCTTGGTGTGTCTTGCGTTTTGGGTCGTGGTGCTGTTGGCTCGAAATATCGTTGACCACCGCAATTTGGTCGAAAAGGATAAACAGCTCGGCATTATCAATGCCATAAGCGCCATCTACGATTCGACCTTCCTTTTGCATCTCGACACCCTCGAGATCGAGGGGATTAACATGTCGCCATCGGTGGCGAAGATATTTGCCGAGCACTCCGAGGCATATGACTTTTTTGCAACGGTTTGCCGAGACATTGTGAGTCCCGAAAGTCGCGAGGCGGTCATGGAGCTCTTAGATATAAAGACGCTTCGGGATCGTATGGAGGGCGTACCGTACTTGGCTGCCGAGGTGCGAGATTGTCGAGGCGCTTGGTACTCGCTACAGGTTGTCCCCCAGCATCGCGATGAGCAAGGCCGGCTGGAGTCGGTCGTCGTGGCGACGCACAACATATCGATGGTCAAGCATGCCGAGGAGCTGTCATATCAAGACAAACTGACGGGGCTTCGCAACCGCAACTATCTTGAATCGCGCGGAGATAGCCTGGTAAACGAGGACTTGCCCGTGAGCGTGATTATGTTGGACTGCAATTATCTCAAGCGGACCAACGACATCTATGGTCACGAGATGGGGGATGAACTGCTGCGACGGACGGCGTCCGTGCTGCGGCGGGTGGCTGGTGCGGATTATCTGCCGATGCGCCTTGGCGGCGACGAGTTTTTGCTGGTTTGCCCCCATACTGACAACGAGTCTGCGCTCGGGCTGGAACAGGATCTTCGTCTCGGTCTTGCCGCGGTAAGCGATGAGGCCCTGACGGTCAGCGCATCGATTGGCGTGGCGACCGTCGAGACGGCTGGAAATACGCTGGCCGATGTATATCGTGTCGCCGACCACAATATGTATCGGGAGAAGCGCACGGTCCACGCACAGGGTGCGGACTGCTAATCTTGCCCCCGCGAGTCCATGCATCGTAGGATGTTGAATCGGTGCTTGCGATAATAAGTCGGCCCAGGCGGGGATAATAGACGTCTGAAATTTCTTTCTGAGAGGGGATCTCAATGATTAGTTTTGACTACAAGCCGCAGGGTGTATGCTCTCGCAATATTCACCTCAATCTCTCTGACGATGGCAGCAAGGTGCTGGGCGTTGAGTTTACCGGCGGCTGTGACGGCAATCTCAAGGCAATCTCCAAGTTAGTCGAGGGTGCTCCTGCCGATCGCGTAATCGAGGTTCTCGCCGGTAATACCTGCGGTATGAAAAAGACCTCTTGCGCCGATCAGCTTACGCGCGCTATCGAGGCCGCTCGCGCCGAGATCGCCT
>OODJ01001672.1_pt1 | contig 16728 bp, 10 predicted proteins | sample 1671611 | NCBI WGS metagenome assembly OODJ01 (sample SAMN06348174, study PRJEB24527) | human gut metagenome | biome: human gut; feature: ankylosing spondylitis patient; material: feces | host: Homo sapiens | place: China | collected 2015-10 | reverse complement strand
CCCTCCTTTATCTGTCAAGGCAATGCCGTACAGGTCTTGTGCGGTATTGCCTTAGGGCAACACAACGATGAATGGCTTTGTGTGATCACGCTCTTAGTATGCCCGTGATTTTCAAAAATAATCGATACTGTTTTATTATATTCGCGGAGGGAAAAAGGAGTGCTATTGCAGATAGGACGGCAGGAGAAATTCCATATGGGGAAGATTGCGGACAACGCCGAACAACAGAAGCACAACAACGCTGCCCCACAGCAGAAGATTTTCCCCTTTGCTGCCCTTGGCGAACCACTTTGGATTCCACAGCACCCGAACCAGAAATGCCGCCAGCCACAGAGGAGAGAGCAGAGCGATCGCCAGATTTTCCCTGGCGGCACCGAAGAAATCCAGATGCAGCAGGCGAATGCAAAAATGAGAGATGCCGCAGCCCGGACATGCCAGACCGGTGATCTTCTGGAACAGGCAGGGGATCCGCAGCGGTGTCAGCTGGGTGACGATATAATATGCCAGCCCCAGCAGAAAAAAGATGCCGGCAGTTCGGAGCTGTTTGCGGTGGGTGCGGAAAAAGAAACGCAGATTTTGCAGCAAAAGGGATACCTCCTTGCCGGTTGCGGGAAAGTTTGTCGTACAGAAAAAAGCTGCACCGGAATCGTTCCGTGCAGCTTTTGTGTTTTGTTCAGCGGGAAAAGCACAGGCTCTTATGCCAGCTGGTTCAGTTCGTTCTGCATCAGGGCATAGGACACGATGCCCAGCCCGAAAATTGCCAGAATCAGATAGAGAATGCCGCTGTTGCCGGAGGGCAGTCCACGGGACGCTTTTACCTGATCAATGGCATCGCCCTGCTTGTAGAGCCAGTACCACATGTAGACGTTGCAGGTGATGATGCTCAGCAGAATGACCATGCCGCCGGAAGTGGCATTGGGATCACCTGTCAGTTTGTTGACATCTTCGGTCAGCTTGTAGATCCAGTACCACATGTAAATGCCGCATGTCACGATCGACAAAATGATACACAGTGCAATGTTACGCTGCTCGATGGGACCGCCGTAGGGGTTGCCGTTGAATACCGGCGGCGGTGTCTGGGGCGGAACGTTGCTGTTCGGAACTGCTCCGTTAGGAGCCGGTGCTTCATTGGACAGCGGAGCTCCGCAGCTTGCACAGAATGCTGTGCCGTCAGAATTGTTGCTGCCGCATTTCGGACAAATCATAAGTATTCTCCTTTAATATGAATTGAAATCGGACGGTTTGCGGGCTGCCGCAGATCGTCAGTTTCTGTAGTGTATGTTTAGTATACCATACTTTATGGCAATTGTCAATGAGAATATACGAAAATGTTGAAAAATCATAGTGGCATCATTGATGAGGCAATAATGGATATGGGAAAATTTCTCCGTCTGCCCTTGCGGAAAACGGCAATTCTCCCCACAGCAAGCCCACTTTTCTTCCATTTGTCAAAAAATTAACAGCTTTCCCTTTCGATTTTGCACAAATCTCCAAAATGTGCGGAAAAGTAGTGACAAACGGGGCGTGTTATGGTATACTTGTACTTGAGGCAATACCGAACAAAGCCCGCCTGCGGCTTTGCACAGTGTTCCCTTCGCAAAATCAGACAGCCCGATGCAGATCTGGATACGGGCTGACCAAAAGAACCGCCTGACGTGCGAATATCCTGCTGTCGTCAGTGCGTGAAATCGAATTTGGCGGCGGAACTGCCGCGATAAAGGATAGGAAGCGTGAATGTTATGGAAAACATGGAAAACAATTTTGACGTGATCATTGCCGGTTGCGGTGCTGCCGGACTGTACGGTGCCATCAATCTGCCGTCAGACTGCCGGATCCTGCTGTTGTGCAAACAGGAACTGACCCTGTGCAACTCTGCACTGGCTCAGGGCGGGATCGCCGGTGTGTACAAGTCGCCGGAGGATTCCATTGAACTGCACGAGCATGACACCATGGTTGCCGGCGGGTTTACCAACAATCCGGAAACGGTGCACATTCTGACCACACATGCCGCACACGAGATTCAGGCGATTCTGGATTTCGGCGTGGACTTTGACCGGACACCGGACGGCGAACTCCACCGGACACTGGAGGGCGGTCACAGCCGCCACCGCATTTTCCACCACAAAGATGCCACCGGTGCGGAGATCCTGGACAAGCTGCTCAAAAAGGTAAAGACCCTGCCCAATGTGACCGTTCTGGAACACGCCATGATGACGGGCATGCAAAAGACCGACACCGGCTTTTCTGTCAATGTGATGCAGGGCGGCTCCTACACCGTGTACAGCAGCCACTTTATGATACTGGCTACCGGCGGCATCGGACGGGTCTACCGGTTCACCACCAATTCCAAGATCGCTACCGGCGACGGCATTGCATTTGCCTATGAAAACGGTGCGGAGATCCGGAACCTGCATCTGATCCAGTTCCACCCCACAGCATTCAACGACCACCACACCAGAGAGTGCTTCCTGATCTCGGAGGCTGTCCGCGGCGAGGGGGCATATCTGCTGAACTGCAACAAGGAACGCTTCATGGACCGGTATGACGAACGGCTGGAGCTGGCTCCCCGTGATGTGGTTTCCCATGCCATTATTCTGGAAAGCCGCAGAACCCATTCTGACAACTTCTATCTGGACATTTCCTATAAGGACTCGGAGTTCATCAAGAACCGGTTCCCCATGATCTACGAAAAGGTTCTGGAACAGGGCTACGACATGACCAAGGAGCCGATTCCGATCTTCCCCTGCCAGCACTACCTCATGGGCGGCATTCAGGTGGACGACAATTCCGAAACCACAGTTCCCAATCTGTACGCTGCAGGCGAATGCTCCCATACCGGTGTACACGGCAACAACCGTCTTGCCAGCAATTCTCTGCTGGAGGCTCTGGTGTTCTCCAGACAGGCGGCACTGGACATTGCCAAGAAGCTGCCGGACGCTCCCAAGACCTTTACCGCCGCAGAATTTCCCACCAAGCCGAACCCGCAGAAGATTCCGAAAGGACTGCGTACCGAAATTCGGCAGATCATGCAGGACAACTATTTTGTTATTCCTAACAAGGAAAAGCTGCCGGAGGGATTCCGGAGAATCACCGAGATCCGCGACCAGCTGCTGAACGGCAATTATATTGTAGATGCCGACTATGTAGAAGCAAAGTCGTTGGCAACGGTGGCATATATTGTTCTGAAAGAAGTACTTTAAGGAAACATCGTGAAAGGAACCATTCCCCATGTTACAGCAAACCTATATTGACCGACTGATTACCACCGCACTGGACGAAGATATTCACTATATCGACGTGACCACTGACAATCTGCTGGACGACGCACACACCAGTGAGGCGTATTATCTGGCAAAGGACAGCGGTGTGCTCTGCGGCATTGACATTGCCAAGCGGGTGTTTGAACTGGTTGGCGGCGACTTCACCATGGATATTCGCATTCATGACGGCGAACAGGTGAAAAAGGGCGATATTATCGCCACTATGACCGGCAGCACCAAGACCTTGCTGAAAGGCGAACGGACTGCCCTGAACATTCTCCAGCACATGAGCGGCATTGCCACTGCCACACACCAGTGCGTGGAACTGGTGGCTGGCACCAACGCCCAGATCACCGATACCCGCAAGACCCTGCCGGGGCTGCGTCCGCTACAAAAGTATGCCGTGACGGTGGGCGGCGGCAAGAACCACCGGTACAATCTGTCTGACGGTGCCATGCTGAAGGACAACCACATCGACTTCGCCGGCGGCATCCGCCCCGCGATCGAAGGCGTGCGCCGATACCTCGCGGCCAAAGGCAAGACGATCCCCATCGAGTGCGAGGTCCGCACGCTGGAAGACATCGACGAGGTGTTCGCGGCGGGCGGCGTCGACCGCATCATGTTCGACAACTTCACCCCCGAAATGACCCGCCGGGCGGTCGAGAAGGTCGCCGGACGCTGCGAAACCGAATCGAGCGGCGGCATCACATTCGACACCCTGCGCGACTATGCCGAGTGCGGCGTCGACTTCATCTCGGTGGGCGCGCTGACGCACCAGATCAAGTCGCTCGACATGTCGCTGAAAGCCTGCGAATAGAGGATGAAACGCCTGCTCCATACGCCGCTGGCGCTGCTCGTGTGGCGCATCGCACTGCTCTACGCGGCGCTGATGCTCTGCCGCGCGGCGTTCTGGGTCTACAACGCCGCCCTGCTCGGTCCGCCGGTGTGGAGTGAACTGGGGCAGCTCGTGGCCGGGTCGCTGAAGTTCGACACCGTATCGGTCGTCTATGCCGACGGCGTGTTCATCCTGCTGTCGCTCCTGCCCCTGCACCTGCGCGAACAGCGCTGGTACCGGGGCATGCTGTTCTGGTATTACGTGATCGTCAACGCCGTGCTGATCGCAGCCGCGAATCTCGCCGACACGGTCTATTTCCGCTACACGCAGAAGCGTTTCACGGCCGACGAAATTTTCTTCGCCGACAACGACAACTCGTTGCAGCTGGCCGGAAAGTTCATGGCCGAAAACTGGTATCTCGTGCTGCTGTGGGCGGGACTCGTGGCGTTGCTGGCGTGGGGTTACCGCCGCCGGACGCGCGAGGAGAGCCTTTTGAGACGCGGCTGGGCCTACTATGCCGGCGGCACGGTCGTCTTCGCCCTCGCGGCGGGGCTGAGCGTCGCCGGGATGCGCGGCGGCATGACCCGCATGACCCGTCCGATCACCCTTTCCAACGCCATGCTCTACACGGCGGACAGCGGCAAGGCCAATCTGATTTTAAGCAACCCGTTCTGCATCCTGCGCACCATCGGCAGCGCGGGAAGCGTCAAATACAGGAAATATTTCACCCCGGAGGAATTGCCGCAGCGCTTCACGCCCGTGCACCGGCCCGCCGACAGCGCGGCGGTCGATCTCACAGGCCGCAACGTGATGATTTTCATCATGGAGAGCATGTCGGCCGAGCACTCCGCGTTCCTCCATCCGGAACTCTACGCCGACCTCCCGGAAAAGGGCTTCACGCCGTTCCTCGATTCATTGATGCGCAACGGTCTGACATTCAAACGGATGTACGCCAACGGCTCGCGTTCGATCCAGGCCATGCCTTCGGTGCTGGGAAGCATCCCCTCGTTCCGCACGCCGTTCGTACTGATGCCCCAATCATTGGGCGAGAGCCGCCAGCTGCCCGCCATGCTGGCGGACAAAGGCTATGCGACGGCCTTCTTCTGCGGCTCGGAACGCGGCTCGATGGGCTTCGGGGCCTATGCCCGTTCGGCAGGCGTCGAGCGGCTCGTAAGCCGCGAGGACTACGAGGCGAAGCACGGCACGGGGGATTTCGACGGCTACTGGGGCATCTGGGACGAAGAGTTCCTGCAATTCACGGGCGAGGAGCTGACGGCGATGCCCGAACCCTTCTTCGCCGCGCTGTTCACCCTCTCGTCGCACCACCCGTTCGTCGTACCCGAAAAGTACGCCGCGACGCTGCCCGAGGGCTACACCCGGATTCACAAGGGCGTCGCCTACGACGACCGGGCGTTCCGCCTCTTCTTCCAGCGCTTCGGCGGCAAGGAGTGGTTCCGCCGCACGATCTTCGTCTTCGTGGCCGACCACGTGTCGTCGGAGAAATTCGCGGAGGAGACGCGCTCCTACCCGGGCAACATGCACGTCATCGGCTTCATCTACACCCCCGACGGCGCCCTGCGGGGCGAGGTCGGCGAGATCACGCAGCAACTGGACATCATGCCCACCCTGCTGGGGCTCACGGGCAACCGGAAGCCTTATTTCGCATTCGGGCGCGACGTGCTGAACGAACCGCAGCGGCCCCGCTGGTCGGTCAGCTACGACGGACGGTTCCGCGCGCTGACCGGCGAAGGCGCAATCGTGCTCGACGATTCGGACATGGATGTGCAGGAATGCCCGGCCACCCCGGCCGCCGACAGTCTGGCACAGAATTTCCGGGCGCTGGTCCAGCAGTATTACACCCATATCGAGAAAAAGAGCTATACGGCAAATGATTGAATTCAAACCCGTGCGCCTCGAAGACCGGGCGGTCATCGAGCGTTATACCATGCCCTCGGGCATCTGCAACTGCGACCTCGCCTTCGCCAACATGTACTGCTGGCAGGCGGTGTTCCACAGCGCGTGGGCCGAGATCGGCGGATTCCTGGTGATCCGCTTCCAGATCGACGGCGGCGAGCGCATCGGTTACATGCAGCCCGTAGGCGAAGGCGACTTCGGCCCGATCCTCCCCCTCCTGCGCGAAGACGCCCACGCCCACGGACAGCGGCTGCGGATCATCGGCCTGACGGACGAAGGCCGCGACACGATCCGCCGGATCGTTCCCTGCCATTTCGCGTTCGAGTCGGACCGCGCGCTGGAGGATTACGTCTACAACGCCGACGATCTTCGCAACCTTGCCGGACGCCGCTATCAGCCCAAGCGCAACCACATCAACCGCTTCACGGCCGAATATCCCGACTACCGCTACGAAGAGCTGACGCCCGACCGCTTCGGGGAGTGCATGGCCCTCGAGCGCGAATGGCGCAAGGCCCACGAAGGCCACACCTCGGAGCTGTGCGCCGAGCAGCGGGCCATGCAGCGGGCCTTCGAACATTTCGAAGAACTGGGGCTGATCGGCGGTTGCATCTACGTCGGCGACCGCCTCGCGGCCTTCACCTACGGCTCGGCGGTCAACGACCACACCTTCGACACCCATGTAGAGAAGGCCGACACGGAGTTCGACGGCGCTTTCACGATCATCAACAAACTCTTCGCACAGCACCTCCCCGAACGTTTCACGCTGATCAACCGTGAGGAGGACCTCGGGCTGGACGGACTGCGGCAGGCCAAACTCTCCTACCACCCGGCGTTCCTCCAGCACAAATTCGCGGCGATCTGCATGCACCCCGACGAAGTGGCCTGCAAAGAGCTTTGGATGAAGGCCTTCGGCGACGACGAGCAGTTCGCCGACTCGTTCATCATGCGCTATTACTCCCGCCGCCGGATGCTGACGGCCGAGGCCGAAGGCCGCATGGCGGCGATGCTCCACCTCCTGCCGTTCCGGACGGAGCTGGGCCGCACGACCTATATTTATGGCGTAGCGACGGACCCGGCGTTCCGGGGACGCGGACTGGCTTCGCAGCTGATGCGCGAAGCGATGCGGCTCATCGCGGAGCGCGGCGACGATGCGGCGTTCCTCATCCCGACGCCCGGCAAGGAGTGGCTCCGGGAATTTTACGGACGCTTCGGGTTCGCTGGCGACGTTCCGGCGAGGTTCGTTTCCGCAGACCGCTTCGACTTCGGCACGGGCGACGCGGCCGCCGACCGGGCGATGGTCTGGCGGCGCGACTCCTCGGTTCCGCTCCCCGAACAGCTCACCGCCTCCTGGCGTTCATAGCCTCCGGAACTCACCTCTGCGAGCGTCTTTTCGGCCTGCGCCGGAATCCGTCCGCCACACTGCCGCTCCCGGCGCAGGCGACAGCCCGCCCCGAGCGGCCGGGACCGGTTCCGACAACACCTCCGGTTCCGCCCGCCACTCTTCTCCGCCATGCCGTTTTCCGAGCTGCCGTCACCGAAAAACAGACGCCCGACAGTTTCGCTTCACAACCATTCTACGAATCAAGGGCAACGAAAAAGAGATGAAAGAGAAATGGCAAATCTACCAAACGAAACACGACTAAAAATTAAAATTTTTTATTTGTAAAAAAAATCATCCGATTTTGTTTTTTAATAAAATAAGTTTAATTTTGAAATGTATTCGAAACACAATCGAAACACAAACAAGTTATATTTGAAAAGTTTTTCAGGCAGAAGCGACACGGTAAACAGATGGTTACCATATATATAATGGAAGATGCGAAGGCCGGCAGGGCCGCAAACGGAGACTTCGGGACGGAGTCCCCGACCGGGTCTTTCCGGGCCTTCGAGGTGTCCAAACAACCGGATTTACAAAACGCGGACAAATAAAAAAATTATAATCGAAGACCTTAAAATGAAAAACGTATTAAAGTATCTGTTACTGGCACTCATCGCCGTCTCGCAACTCTTCGCCTGCGGCGGCAGCGATGACGAAAAGACCCCCGCGGATAATTTCGACGTGCAATTCACGGTTCCGGGGTCGGTAGACGTCACCGAAGGCGGCGAGTGCACTTTCGCCGTAAGTGGGGGGGGGAAATCGCCCCTGACCACAGACACATTCATTCTTGAGTCGGACGCAGGCATCTCCTACGTCTGCCCCATCGTCAACACCTCTTCCGACAGTTTCACCGTACGCCTGGCCGACGGGTGTGAAACGGGTTACTACAAAGTCTTCGTCAAAAGAGACGCGCGCAAAAAATCGTTCGGAAGAATCTATATCAACATCGTCGAAGACATAGATTTCAAACCGGATGCAGGCACCACGGTCTACGGGATCGTGTCGTCGGCCGGCGTCGGCGTGGAGAACGTCGTGGTCTCCGACGGCGCGGAGGTGACCGTCACGAACGAGAAGGGCATCTACCAGCTCAAATCGGCCAAAAAGTGGGGATATGTCTTCATCTCCGTCCCGAGCGGCTACGAAGTTCCGTCCGTCGGGGTGCTCCCGCAGTTCCACCGCGCGCTCAAAAACAGCGCCGACGTCGTCGAACGGGCCGACTTCAAGCTCGAAAAGGTCGACGGACAGGACTCCTACAAGATCTTCATGCTGGGCGACATGCACCTCGCCAACCGAACGGGCGACCTGGGACAGTTCGCCCAGTTCACCTCCGACCTTACGGACTACATGACCCGCCACAAGGGCGAGAAGATGTATGCGCTCACCCTCGGGGACATGACCTGGGACCTCTACTGGTATTCGAACAGCTACTATTTCCCCCAGTACCTGAACACCGTCAACAGCCAGATCAAGAATCTGCAGATCTTCCACACCATGGGCAACCATGACAACGACTTCCAGACCAGGTCGGACTACGATGCGGCGGTCAAATATGTGGATCAGATCTGCCCGACCTACTATTCATTCAACATCGGCAAGGTCCATTACGTCGTCATGGACGACATCGATTGCAGCAGCTACGACGGAACCGAATCCCGCAACTATGTCAAGAGCCTCTCCGCCGAGCAGCTGGACTGGCTGGCGAAAGACCTGTCGCACGTGGCCAAGACGACCCCCGTCGTCGTTGCCATGCATGCGCAGGTGTTCTATCCGACCACATCGGGATTCAAGATCGACCACGATCAGGTCAACACCCTGCGGCTTTTCGACATCCTCGACGGATATACCGTCCGCTTCGTGACGGGGCATACCCACAAACTTTTCAACGTGACGCCCGACGCTCCGATCGTGGACGGGCATAACTTCCGGGAGTATAACTCCGGCTCGGTATGCGCTTCGTGGTGGTGGTCCGGCAACCTCACGCCCGGAATCCACATCGGAACCGACGGAACTCCGGGCGGCTACGGCATCTGGGATGTCACGGGAACCGATTTCCAATGTCTCTACAAATCGACCGGATGGCCCGAAGAGTACCAGTTCCGCAGCTACGACCTGAACAACGTGCATTTTTCGATGGCCGACGTTCCGCTGATGCCTTCCGACATCTCCGCTTCGGTCAAGAACGCCTATATGCAATATGTCAACGCCTATCCGCAGAACAACGACAACGAGGTGCTGATCAACATCTGGAACTGGAATTCGGACTGGACGTTGAGCGTCGTCGACGAAAACCGCAAGACGCTGCCCTACACCGAAGTCTGGGCCTACGACCCGCTCCATATCGCGGCGCTCTCGGTCAAGCGGTTCAACAACGCGGGACTCAAGTCGACCCCGTCGTTCATCACCGACAAGTTCACGCACTTCTTCAAGGTGAAGGCGGACGATGCGGACACCGACCTTGTGATCACCGTCAAGGACGAATTCGGAAACGAGTGGACCGAAAACATGCAGCGGCCGAAAGCATTCTCCACGGATGCCTACCGACGCAAGTGATTTTCGCTACATACCCAACCACAATCATCATTTACTAACCAACAAACACAGATCTTATGAGAGTATTAAGACCACTGGTTCTATCTCTTCTTCTGGTATTGGGAGGGGGAATAACAGCCCTTTCGGCCCAGAACAGGTAGGTGTCGGGAAAAGTCCTCGACGCCAATCAACAGCCGCTCGTGGGTGTAGCCGTTCTGGTCGATGGTACGACCAAAGGCGTCACAACCTCTGAAAACGGCACCTTCAAAATCCAGGTTCCGTCGGGAGAAGCCGTTCTCCAGGTCACCTGCCTGGGTTACCTGCCCCAGAAAGTGACGGTTCCCTCAAGCCGGAACAGCATCACGATCTACCTGCAGGAGGACGCCATCATGCTCGATGCAACCGTCGTAATCGGCTACGGTACGCAGAAAAAAGTCAACCTGACCGGCGCCGTTGCGACCGTAGGGAGCAAGGAGCTCGAAAACCGCGTCACCCATTCGCTGGGCAGCATGTTGCAGGGTTCCGTAGCGGGTCTCAACATCACCACCTCCTCGGGTAAACCCGGCAGCACGCCGGCGATCAACATCCGCGGCGTCAACTCGATCAACTCGGCCGACCCGCTCGTGCTGATCGACGGCGTGGTGGGCGACCTGAACCGCGTCAACCCCAACGACGTGGAGTCGATCTCGGTCATCAAGGACGCTTCGGCGGCAGCCGTCTACGGCGCCCGCGCAGCCTTCGGCGTCATCCTGGTCACCACCAAGAACGGCTCGGCCCAGGACGGCAAGGCGACGGTGCGTTACAGCGGCCGTTTCGGCTGGGAGGAGGCCACGACCTCGACCGACTACGAGAACCGCGGTTACTGGTCGGTCTATACGGTCAACAAGTTCTGGCAGGCCGACTCCGGAACGAACTATGTCAAATACAACGATCACGACATGCAGCAGCTGCTGGCGCGCGTGAACGACAGGACCGAGCATCCCGACCGTCCGTGGGTCGTCGAAGAGATCCGCAACGGCCGCAAACAGTGGGTCTACTACGGCAACTACGACTGGTGGGACATGCTCTTCCAGCAGCGTCGGCCCGTGCAGCAGCACAACATCTCGCTCAGCGGCGGCACGAAGGACATCAAATACCTCGTCTCGGGCGCCTATGACCGCCAGGAAGGTATTCAGCGCGCACATCCCGACGTGTATAACAAGTACAACCTGCGTGCGAAACTCGATTTTCGGATCAACCGGTGGGCAACGCTCTCGAACAACACGTCGTTCTTCTCGTCGAATTACAAGTCTCTGGGAGACGGCAGCGTAGACAACACCATCGCTTACAGCGCCCGCCACGCACTGGCCAACTTCCCCATGAAGAACCCCGACGGATCGTGGCTTTACAGCACGCCGTATCTCGATTACAAGATCGCCAACGGACGCCACATCCTGCTCAACGAGGGCACGCACCGCAACGTCGACCGCTCGAACGACTTCTCGAACACGACACGCCTGGTCATCACGCCGTTCAAGACGTTGAGCATCACGGGTGACTTCACCTACCGCCTCTACCAGAACCGCAATACGAGCCGCAGTTCCGCAATGAACTACCGCGAATACCCCGACGGGCCGCTGCTCGCCTACGACACGGGCGCCGGCATGAACCAGCTCGACGAAGTGGTTCAGACGCGCAACTACTATTCGGCCAACGTCTACGCCAACTACGACGAAACGTTCGGCGAGGCGCACCACGTGTCGGCAACCGCCGGATTCAACTACGAAACGTGGTCCAGCAAGAACGTCTCGGTGGCAGGCATCAACCTCTCCTCCATAAACCTCGACGACCTGAATCTGGCAACGGGATCTCCCACGGAGGGCGCTTACGGCGGCGGCCAGAACGAATACGCCCTGGCAGGTTTCTTCGCCCGTATCAACTACGACTACAAAGGGCGCTACCTCTTCGAGGTGAGCGGACGCTACGACGGATCGTCGCGTTTCGCACCGGGCAACCGCTGGGGCCTGTTCCCCTCGGCATCGGCCGGATGGCGCATCTCCGAGGAGCCGTTCTTCGGCAACGCCAAAGACCTGGTGGACAACCTCAAGCTGCGCGCTTCGTTCGGCAGCCTGGGCAACCAGAACGTGTCGTCCTACTACACCTACATGCGCCTGATCACGAACAAGGATTTCAGCAACTACACCTTCGACGGCAGCATAAAGGGCAAGTACTCCTCGCTGGGCGCCCCCGTAGCCTCCGACCTGACCTGGGAAACCGCCCAGCAGTGGGACCTGGGTCTGGATCTCACCATGCTGAACAACCGGCTCAACTTCACCGGCGACGTCTACATCCGCGACACGAAGGACATGCTGACCGACGGAATGGCGCTGCCCGGCGTATACGGGGCCGATTCGCCCAGCATGAACTCCGCCGAACTGCGCACGAAGGGTTATGAACTCTCCGTCAGCTGGCGCGACCAGTTCAAACTCGCCGGCAAACCGTTCGAATACAGCGTCGGTTTCAACCTCAGCGACTACAAGAGCGTCATCACCAAATACGACAACAACCCGAACAAGTCATTGACCAACCTGACAAAGGGAGATTATTACGTCGGCATGGAGATCGGCGAAATCTGGGGCTTCAAGACCGACGGGTTCTTCAAGACCACCGAAGAGGCGCAGGCCTATGCCAAAGAGGTCGACCTGAGTTACAGCACGGGCCGTCTGACCGGCGGCTGGCAGGCCGGCGACCTGAAGTTCGTCGACCTCGACGGCAACGGCGTCTGGGGAGTCGGCAACGACACCGTCGACAAGCCGGGCGACCGGACGATCCTGGGCAACTCGCTCCCGACGCTCTCCTACGGCATCAACGCCTCGATCCGCTGGATGGGCTTCGACGCTTCGGTCTTCTTCCAGGGAACCGGCAACCACTACTGGTATCCCCACGGAGAAATGATGCCTTTCTGGGGCTGCTATTCCTATCCCTACCTCTCCTACCTCCCGACGGATTTCCTCGGCAAGGTATGGGCGGAGGACAATCCCAACTCCTATTTCCCGCGCGCAAGAGCCTATTCTTCATCGGGAGGTTATCTGAGCAAGGTCAACGACCGTTACCTGCAAAATATCCGCTACCTGCGCCTGAAAAACCTGACCGTCGGCTACACGATCCCCGCGACCCTCACCAAGAAGGCCGGCATCGACCAGATCCGCATCTATTTCTCGGGCGAGAACCTCTGCTACTGGTCGCCGCTCAAAAAGAACTCCAAGTACGTCGATCCCGAAGCGGCTATCAACCGTTCCGGCGTGAACAACAACGCCTACTATCCGTGGGCCAAGACGTTCATGTTCGGCATCGACATCACCTTCTAATAATTTCAAAATCCGAATACCATGAAGCGATTAATCATACTGGCAGCAACGCTGATTGCAGGATTATCGGCCTGCGACTCCCTGCTGGACAAAGAACCGTTGGATCGGGTGACGCAGTTCGACTACTTCAAGACGAGAAGCGATCTGGAACTCTTCTCCAATCCCTTTTACGACAACCTGCTGGACAAGACGCCCTACGATGAGCAGAACGACCTGCTCGTTCAGATGACCCTCTCCGATGTTCTCTACGGAGGCGACAAGCGCACCGTTCCGAACACCGGCGGCGGCTGGTCGTGGGGCAACCTGCGCCGCATAAACACCCTGCTGGAATATGTCGATCAATGCGAGGACAAGAAGGCTGTGACCGAGTATACGGCCCTGGCCAAATTCTTCCGCGCCGCCTTCTATTTCGACAAGGTGAAACGCTTCGGCGACGTGCCCTGGTACGAGGTGCAGCTCGGCTCGGCCGACGAAGCGCTCTACAAACCGCGCGATTCACGCGAACTGATCATGACCAATATGATCAAGGATATCGACGAAGCCATCAACAGCGGCGGTCTTACGGAGGATATATCGACCTACCGCGTCAACAAATGGGCGGCGCTGGCGCTGAAAGCGCGGTTCTGCCTCTTCGAGGGAACCTACCGCAAATACCACGGCATCAACCTCGAAGGACATGACTATACCTATTATCTGGAGGAAGCCGCCAAGGCCGCCAAAACGATCATCGACGAAGGTCCCTACAAGCTCTACTCCACCAAAACTCCGGACAAGGACTACATGATGCTCTTCGCACAGGAGAATGCCAGCACCGAAGAGTATATCCTCGCCATCCGGAACAGCTACGAGGCCCAGGTCTACCACAATGCGACGGCCTACACGCTGCTGCCGACACAGGGCCGCCCGGGCTACACCCGCAAATTCATCAACATGTACCTGAAGAAGGACGGCACCGCATTCACCGACCAGGAGGGGTGGCAGACGCTGCCTTTCACCGAAGAGGTGAAGGACCGCGACCCGCGCCTGGCGCAGTCGATCCGCACCCCGGGTTACAAGCGCATCGGCGCCAAACGGGTGCAGGGTCCCGATCTCGGCGTCACGATCACCGGCTACCAACCCATCAAATTCGTTCAGGACACGACGGCCTCGGGAGGACAGATCGACCGCAACGACCGTTCGACCTGCGACATGCCGGTTTTCCGCTATGCCGAAGTGCTGCTCAACTATGCCGAAGCCAAGGCCGAACTGGGAACGCTCACGCAGAACGATCTGGTTATCACCGTCAACGAAATCCGAAGCCGGGTGGGAATGCGGGGCCTCGACATGAACGAAGCCAACAAAAATATCGACTGGTATCTTGAGTCCAAAAAGTACGGCTATCCCAACGTGACCGGCGCCAACAAGGGCGTCATTCTGGAAATCCGCCGCGAACGGGCCGTCGAGCTGATCCAGGAGGGTTTCCGCCTTCAGGATCTGTATCGCTGGAAAGCCGGCTATTGCATCGACCAGGACATTTTCGGCATGTATTTCCCGGGCCCCGGCGAATACAAGCTTGCGGGCAAAGAAACGGCCGATCTGATTCTCTATAAGGCAGGAGAGACCAAACCCCAAGCCGGCGAAGGAGTTTCGGTATACGAACTCGGTTCGGACATCATTCTCTCCGAGGGGGACAAAGGCTATGTCTACTATCACAAAACCGTAGAGAATCAGCGCCCTGGGTTCAACGAGGAACGCGATTACCTCTACCCGATTCCCAGCGGCGAGCGTTCGCTCAACCCGAACCTCACGCAGAATCCGGGATGGAGCGACGGACTCGATTTTTAAGTCGGAAATAACCTAAAAAACAAGATTATGAGATTTGTAAAATATATGACAGCCCCGATCCTCATGGCGGCCCTGTGTTCCTTCTGGGGCTGCGACAAGGATGAGGACCACCTTTCCGAAGCTGTTCTGGCGAGCGCCAACACCTTGAATTTCGAAGCGGAAAGAGCGGCGGAAAAGATCATCACCATCTATGCCGACGCCGACTGGGTGACGGAAGTCCCCGACTGGGTGACGGTCACGCCCAACTCGGGAACCGGCGTCATGGACGTGACGGTTTCGGTGACCGACAACATGCGCGACGGCGCGGAGGACAACCCCCGCAAGGCCACCCTCGTCTTCAAGGGACGGACTCTTGCAAGCCGCGCACAGGTGCTCATCACGCAGAACGGAGACAAATACCGCGATGTGAAGGAGTACACGGCAGGTGAACTCGCCGCCCTGGCGGACGAAACGGTCATTTCCGTACCGTCGGCGATCGTCGTGGCCGTGACGACCAAAGGCTTCGTCATCAGCGACGACAAAAACACGGACAATATCTTCGTCTCGGACGCCACGACGGTTGCCGTCGGCGACAAGATTTCGCTCTTGGGCACCAAGTCATCCGACTCGCAGAAACTCGCTACGGTAATCGACTGCGACGAGGTGACGGTTCTGTCCGGCGGAGCGGTGAACTACCCCGAACCGGAGGACATCAGCGCAAAGATCGACGACTACACCTCCTCCAAACGGGGCTACGTCACCGTCAAGGGCGTTTTCAACGGCAGCACCCTCACCGTTTCGGAGGATGCCAAGTACTCGGTCAGCGTCGTGGACGCCCCGTCGAGTCTGGGCCTTTCCGCCCTGACCGGCCATATCGTAACCGTCACCGGCTACTACGCCGGTTTGGCCGAGCCTGTACAGCGCATCATGGCCACCGATGTCGAGGACAACGGCCTGAACGAGATCGTCTATTTCCTGGAGAACTTCGAATGGCTCGAACCGTGGTCCGTAGCAAGCGGTGTCGGCCAAACGGTCGAGACGGATAACCTCGATGCAAAAGCGACAGCGCTTACCTCCATAACTGTCGATGGAGTGACTGCATTCGACGCTGTCGAAAAACTCGGTTACAAGTTTATCTACGACAAGAACGACAACAAACGCATCTACCTCCAGCAGAACTACCTCAAATTCGGCAAGACCGGCAATCACGCAGGTATCATTCTTCCTCCGATAGACGGGGTTCCCGAAGCAAAGGACAATGTGACACTCTCGTTCGACTGGTGCGGAATGCGCCAGGGGTCCGGCAAGATCGACCCCGTCAATCTGATCGTCATCTTCGAGAACGGCAGCGACAAAGTGCAGATCGACATACCCGAACTGGGATGGGAGGATGGTCACAAGCTCGAATGGGTTCGCGCCGAAGTCAGCCTGAAGGGCATTACGGTCAACAAGGATACGAAGATCACCATTACGCAGACGCAGTGGGAAGTCGGAACAGCCAACCGCTGGTTCCTCGACAATATCAAAATATCCGAACCGATCAAACTCTGATAACAGAAACCTTGTAAAACGAAATCAGCCGTTGACCCGTGAGTCAACGGCTGATTTTTGGCGTATAGGTCATTTCGGGTGCTAAAATCGTTGTAATACTGGTGTCTGTCA
>OODJ01001647.1_pt1 | contig 17006 bp, 10 predicted proteins | sample 1671611 | NCBI WGS metagenome assembly OODJ01 (sample SAMN06348174, study PRJEB24527) | human gut metagenome | biome: human gut; feature: ankylosing spondylitis patient; material: feces | host: Homo sapiens | place: China | collected 2015-10 | reverse complement strand
GCACCGCAATCGCAAGTGCCGGGATTTTCTTATTCCTATATCGATAATTCCCACTAATTCGGATTATCTCGGATTGCCCACGTCACGCAGCATCCGCACCTTCGCCTGAATCACCCGAATCATCGGAATCATCCATGTAGCTCATACTTTTCATAGCGTCCGTCATCAAATTGAACTTTTCAGCGAGCGCTTCCTTGCTCTTACGTTCATCCTCATCTTTGGCTTCCTGCTCGGCCCTCTTCGGATCCCAACGCAGGCACTCCGCATGATGATCCCACTCCATGCCCGCACACGGAATGACATTGTCCGCGGTTATGGTGAATGTGTTGTCGCAGAAGGAATTCTCCTCGAGTGGCGTTACGCAGCGCAACCATTCGAGACAAGGTCACGTCGCCGACATAGATCGGCGGAACAGCCATCTGCTCGCACAACTCGTTGATGTACAGCATCACCGGCAGCACGCGCACGGTCTGTTCGTCCACATCGTCAATGCCTTCGCACATGAGATTCATCAGACCGTCACCCACCGCGAGCGCCGCGAGGAATCGCCCGGTGAGCGTCCTTGGGGTCGTGGTGAAAGCGTAGCAGTAGTTGACATCTTCCAGCGCTCCGCCGTCGAAGCCCAGGCTGACGCTCTGCCGAATGTACTCCACGATCTTTTGCAGTATATTGCGGACTTCCGTCTCGACATGGGCGTCGATGAAGATGCCCAGAATGTCGGCCGCTTCGAAGAACAGGTCGGCATTGTTGGTTTCGGAATAATTGCGCATCACATCGTATGCCTGATTGGCCCGCGTGAGCGCTTGCACAATTTCCGGATCGCAACCCGGAATCTCGTCCATTCCCTCGTACACGGCTTCCGCCACGGACGGGTTAATCCCGTGGGACAATCGCAGCATTGCCCTTGCCATGGTGCAGGAGAATCTTACTTGCAGATCTTCCGTGTACTTTGCGTCATTCTCCATCTCCTGAACGGTTTGCAGCGGCCATAATTCCACCACTCCAACACAGCTTTCGATGGCAATTTTCATATGAGGCCTATCGAATAACTGATAAAGCGCTCCGTTGTTGATAGTGAAAGCCATGCGTGCCCCTTTGCAGCTTCGACATTTTGTTTTCCTCACTGGACCCAACAGCATCCAGCCCTTCCATGATTGCATGGAATCCCCGTTCTTTCAACAACCGCCGCACTCATTGTCGCGTGTCTCGGTCAAAAGTTTCCAATCCGGCGATTCCATGCCGCATTATGCGCTATTTCACGTCGGCCGCGGGATCGACGTAAGCGATCGACAATACTTTGCGTGTATCGCAATCGTACGTAATGGAAGTGATGGAGGCGAGTGCCGTATGGCGTAGCAGCATATTATGTTCCGGGTGCCCGGTTTCCAGCATGTGCCTGTAGCTCCAGATGGGCGATTCATGGCTGACTACGATGATTTGCTCGCCGGGATGCTCCCCCACTTTTTCGAGGGCGAACGCTTGCACACGATGCGCAATCGACTGGTAGCTTTCACCCCAGCTTGGCTTCCACAGGTTGCGTACCAGCTTCCAGTTGCCGTTTTTCCAGAGTGCGCCTTCGCCGTAGCCGATGCGCGTGCCGCGGAATTCGTTGCGCGCTTCGATGATGCGCTCGTCGGTGGTGAGTTCCAGCGGCTCCTCGCCACGGGTTTCACGCACTTCGTTGAGTGCGGTGAGGATTTCGCCGGCCGTTTCGCGCGTGCGTTCCAGCGGCGACGAGTAGATGGCGGAAACTGTGTTGAGTCGTGGATTGACGGCAATGTAGTGCGCGGTCGCCTGCGCCATGCGCACACCCACTTCCGACAGGTGGAATCCGGGCAGTCGTTCGTAGAGCAAATGCCCTGGATTTTCGACTTTGCCGTGACGTACGAAATGGATGGTTGTTGCGGGCATCCCTACCGCCTTTCCGCAAGATGCTGCCGGACTGCTGACGTTGACCGATGGAACGAAAATCCTGCAATCGCAAGCTTTGGAAGCGTTGCGCAACCATTTTGCAACAACCGTCTTTCGCCCGCCGGACATCTTTTCGTCCACCAAGTGAACGTGTGGTGAGTACTTACAAAATAGCCAATCGAATTATGTCTGCCAACCTAATGTACCGCGTGTTGCGACAGCACCTCCGCATAAAGTTGTCTAAGCCAAGAAAATGGCACACAACCAATCCACACCCCCTATGCAACACGCTGAAACGTCAATCGATTGACGTTCAAGCAAGGTTGAAGAGAGAGACTGGGACTGGAAAGAAAAACAGTCAAGGCAGAACAAGGGTATATCAAGCGGTCTGAAGCAACGCAAAGCGGCGGACGCAAGCACCAACCGTGAGCAGAAAGGAGCGGCAAAAACATGACCAATTCAGTCCTCGCCGGCGCCAAAAGCATCGGCCAATATCTTTTCGGAGGGTATGCGGAGCTTCTTCGCATACCGCACACCGCCCGATTTTCGGTCGGCTCAGTAATCGCGTGCATGCCGTTCCCGATGGTCGGCATGACGATTACGATTTCCGTGCAGCATTACTACGGCAACTATTCGCTGGCGGGCGCGCTGACGGCCGTGCAGGCGATCGCGCTGGCCGTTGCGAGCCCGGTGCTCGGCAAGCTGGTTGACAAGTTCGGCCAGCGTCAGGTGTCGATTCCGACAATCATCGTGTGGATGATTGCGGCGACCGCACTGGTTTCCTGCATCACCGCCCGAGTGCCGTCGTGGATTCTGTTCTGTATCGTACCGTTCATGGCGGCGATTCCGCCGTGGGGCGCGATGAGCCGTCAGCGTTGGACCACGCTGCTTAAAGGTGACACGGAGAAAACCAACCGCGCGCTTTCGCTTTCCGGCGTGTTCGACGAATGCATGTGGGTGATCGGCAATCCGCTCGCCTCCACACTGGCCGTGATTTCCGGGCTGTTGGCATTCTCATTCACTGGCGTGTGTGTGGTGGTCGGCGCGCTCATGTTCCTCACCGAGCTTTCCACCGAGCCGAAATCGCAGACGCAGCTGGCTCGCGAAGCGGGCATGACCCGCAAGGAATACCGTGAGCGCGAAGCCGCCCGTTCCAAGGCGTTGCAGGCGGAAGCGGCCATTGAGTACGCTCGCGATCGCGCACGTTCCGAAGGCAAAACGGCTGCGGAAGTGCAGGCCGCCATGGATCAGGCCGCCGCAGATGTGAATGCCGGGCGCAAGGAGTCGATTTGGGGGCCGGGCCTGATTGCTGTGTGTGTGACATGGTTCGGTTTGGGCGCGTTCCAGTCGGCCGCCAGCATTTCGATCGTCGCGTTCGCCACGGAAGCGAATATGAAGCAGTACACCGGTTTCGTGTTCGCCTGCTTCTCGTTCAGCTCGCTGATCGGCGCGCTCGTGTATGGTGCGAAGAATTGGACGATTCCGCTGTGGAAGCGTTTCTACTTCTGCCTTGCCGTGGTCGATCTAGGCATCGGCTAGTTCATGTTCGCCAAACATCTGTGGGTGATCATGATCATCTACCTGTTCATCGGCGTATGCCAGGCACCGACGTGGGTGAACGGCAACCAGCTGATGCTGCACTTGGTGCCGCCCACACGCTTCACCGAAGGCATGGCCTGGATGGGTGCGATGAACTCAATCGGCGGTTCCGTCGGCTCGGCGATTGCCGGCCAGTTCATCGACCGCATGGGCTCGCATGGCGGCTTCATCGTGGTGACGACTTTGGCATTGGCTTCGCTGGCGATCGCCCTGTTCGGCTTCAAGCAGATCAAGGACTCCACCGAGCAGCCCATGCTCACCACCGTAAGCGTGTGACCTTTCGCACGTAAAGCATGCAGAGCATATGAAAAGGCGGTGCCTTACCTTTATAGGTGTAAGGCACCGCCTTTTCATATTCAGGACTGTCCGGCCGTCTGCGCGAGTCGGGAATCAGGGCAGATTTGATCAGGGCAGATTTCCGGGTTGTGCAGGCAGATTTTCCGAATTCAGGACTACTTGGGCCAGCCGTTGGGAGTGTGTTCCAGCGACCATACACCGAGCCTGTGCGAGAAGCTGTTCTGCCACTTGGCTTCCAGCTCTTCCGGCGTGAGGCGGTTGTCAGCCTTGCGCAAACGGTTCATGGCGTTGGTGTGCGTATCGTCGAGCAGCCATTTGCGTGTCAGGAAATTCCACACCATCACCACGGCGGTGGCGATGAGCTTGCCGACGTTGGTGCGGATCAGGTATTCGGTGCTCTGCGACACGTAGGCATCATGGTTCATGCCATACGTGGAGATCCAAATAATGGCGTCGTTCATGAACAGGCCGATGACCGCGCCGACCACGAAAATGAGGATTTCCATCCAACGGGCCATGTCATCACGGTGCTTGAACACCAGTTTCATGCTGGCAATGTAGTTGAAAATCAGGGAAATAATGAACGAGATGGTTGCGGCGAGCACGTTGTGCATGCGGAATACGCCGACGAGAAGATTCAGAATGCCCCAGTCGATAATGAAGGCGATCACGCCAACGAGGCCAAATTTCATAAGCTGTTCAATCAGTTTTCTCACAACGAATATTTAACACGCGCACGCAGACCACCTTGGCGGATATCCAGACAAAGCCCAAAATTTCTCACACAGCCACCACGTCTGAGCCGTTTGACGCCTAGACTGGAGATGAACACGCAAAGGCTGATTCCAACAATCCAAGGAGAGCATCATGCCAGTCATCCACACTCATGTTTCCGTTTCCACCACTCCCGAGCAGCGCGAGGCGCTGAAGTCCGCATACGGCAAGGCGATCACCGCCGTTCCCGGCAAGTCCGAAGGCTGGCTGATGTGCCCGTTTGAAGACAATATGCCGATTTATTTCGGCGGCGACGATTCCAAGCCGGCCGCATACGTCGAGGTGAACGTGTTCGGTCGTTCCGTGCCCGGTTCCGCCTGGGAGAAGCTGACCGAGCAGATCATGGCCGCGTTGGAGAAGGAACTGGGCATCCCGGCCGACCGCACGTACATCCGCTACACCGCCACCACCGACTGGGGCTGGAACGGCGGCAACTTCTGACGAAGTCACCTCCGTTCCTTCGAGGTCATGGCGTTGCGACGTTCGCTAGAAACCGCCGAAATTAAGGTGCAAAAAGGCGGTCACCTACGCATATACGTAAGTGGCCGCCCTAAAATGTTGCGATCAGAACGCTATGACTCGTTTATCACACGATCTTCGGCATAGGGGTGGTCAGCGAAGTGGTGAGATTCACATGCACCAAACCGGCACCGGAATGCACCTCAACCTTCTTCAATGTAACCGTACGCTCTTCAGCCGGAGCGGAATCGTTGTCAGTCATCGTGGCCGGAGACTTCACCGCAACCAGCGCGAGCGAACCGAAGTCAATGCCGGCGCTGGCGCACAGGTCCACCGCCTTATTAAGCGATTCAGCAAAACCGTCCTTCAGGATCACGCGATCTGCCGGCACACCGTACGCGTTTTCGGCAACCCAACGCACGTTCTCCACCAGAGCCATACCCTTGTGGCTGTGCGGCGTGGCCGGCATGGAACCATTCACCACCGCGTCAACGAACGCGTCAAGCTGCGGGGCGAGCGCATCGCCGCCATCGCGATACAGGTTGCCGATAATCGGCTCGCGGAACTCCAGATCATTGGCGGTCTGCTGCAACGCCGGAATTTGATCGTCTTCGCCATCCCACAGGTTAATCAGCGGGAACGTAGGAATATCAAGACCTTCCAAGCGCTGCACGTGGAACGGGTAACGCCAGGCAAGTGCCGGATCGTCACGCCAAGTGGAAGCGCGGGTCACCACAATCGCGGCGGACGGCCACTGTGCGCCATACTCGCGGCAAGCAATGTCAAGCCACTTCTGAGCGCCCGCGTCAGCACCGTAACCGGCCTCGACGATCACCACATCATGCAGGGCGCACGCCATTTCCACGGAAACCAGCGTCGGAATGCCGATCGACACGTTCGCGAACGGACCGCCGTGCACATACACGGGAGAACCATTCACCGTTTCCGTCTTCGCCGGCTTCACCGCATCGGAAAGAATGCCGGTAATACGCCACAAATCAACGAATTCACCGAACGTAACGGCCTTGCCGTCCTTCGTGCCGGCAATCATCTTGGCAACGCGCTCGGCGATCTCATCCATGGAACGGGAGAGCACCACGATCTGCATGAGCTCGCAGGTCGGAGTGAGCACCACACGCTCGGCCACATTGCCCTTGCCGCGGTCCACCGCGATCTGACGCAGCGAACGGGACGGCACTTCGGAAACGCGCGGCACGGCGATATCGTCGAGCTTGCCGTCGTCGATGGCCTTCTCAGCGAAGGAAACCAGCAGGTTCTGGGCCGCTTCGATAGCGCCCATTTCGCCGCACAGACCCCAGTCGATCAGCTCAGGGTGGGTCAGGGAAGCCTTGCCGCCGCCGGAGGCACCGCCCTTGGAACCGGCAGCGGTAATGCCCATGCTCGGCTGACGGAGCACTGCGGCCGCATCAATGCCACGCTCACGCAACGCGTCGATCAGCGCGATCGTGGTGGTGGTCTTGCCCTCGCCGCGAGACGCCTTCAGCGGAGTATCGGCGGTGACGAGCACGACCTTGCCATGCTTGCGTGGAGCATCCGGATCATTCTTCAAATAATCGAGATAGCCGAACGCATCAATCTTCTGCACCAAGCCGTACTGGCTGGTGAAATCCTCAATGCTGGTCACTGGGGTTCCTTTCTTCAAATTGGAATGCACGCCATTCTAACGATGTTGTATTGCGGAAAATAATTGGCTCCCGCAACGTGGTCACGAGAGCCGAATAGTGAGATTTTAGAAGTCCGACATGTGGAAGCCGTTCTTCATGTTCATGCTGGCGGTGTACAGCACGGAATCAAGAAGCTTGTCGGTTTCCTCCTTGAGCTGCGCGGCCATGGTCTCGTTGGCTGCGGCAAGGATTTCACGGGCTTCGCCGTTGCGCACGGCTTCGATGATTTCATCCGGTTCCATAGGCTGAACATCGCCGATTTCGTCTTCCGCATCGAATTCGTCGGTCACGTCACCCACCAAACGTTCGATCTGCTCGTCGGTAGAGGCAACCATGCGGTGGCCCATCGCGCCGGTCTTCTCCTGATAGCGCTCGATGGCGTTGGAGGTCTCCGCGAACGCCGCGTCGCACAGCGCGGCGATGATGCGGTTCTCCCAGTAGAAGTTCTCGGAAGTCACGCGCGTGGTCGTGTCTTCCAGATACTTCGGCGTTTCGTTGACGTTCGGGTAGAACGGCACCAGCGTGTTGAACGGGTTGGAGCCGTAGGCGATCCACTGGATCGCGCGGTCCGACTGCGGACGGTACGGGCGAATCTGCATGACGGCCAGCTGGCTCTGGCGGTTGATGCCGATCGGGCGGTACATGTGGCGTGTGTGCTCGTCGCCGAGGTGGCCGTACGGGTCGAACGGCGTGCCCTGATAGTGCGAGCTGAGCACGTACTTTACGTCCTCGATCGTCACCTTGCGCTCGGGCTGACGGGCCCACGGGATGTCATCGCTGTCCGGGCGGTGGTCGGCCTCGGGGCCGTCCCACATCTCGTCGTACGGGTTGAGGAACCGCTGCATGACCCATGCGCGCGGCGTGTTGTACACGTGATCAGAGTCGGAGTGCGAGCCGAAGGCATCACGCGGGTTGAACGGCGACGTCGATTCGACGGCCAGATCAAGGTGATTGCGCTCGATGAATTCGACCAGATCCTCGGAGCACATGTGGTTCTCCTGCTCACCGAGGGCGTCATCGAGGTCGAATTCGTCGATGCCGAGCTGGTTCGGCATCGTCACATACGCTTCGTCGGGCACGCGCTTGGCGATCCAGTGATGGCCACCGACGGTTTCCATCCACCAAATCTCGTCGGCGTCCGAGAACGCGACACCGTTCATCTCATAGGTGCCGTATTCCTTAAGAAGGTCGCCAAGCCGCTGCACGCCCTCACGCGCGGTGGTGACGTACGGCAGCACGATGGTCAGGAAGTCCTCCTCGCCGATGCCGCCGGGCACGGCCGGCTCGTAATCCGAGTCACCTTCCCGCCCGCGTGCCGCCCGGTATTCCACAAACGGGTCGGCGCCGAGCACGCGCTCGTTGGTGGTCAGCGTTTCGGTGGCGCTCATGGCCACGTTCGCCTCGTTGACGCCGGCCTCGCCCCAGATGCCTTCCTTCAGGTCGGCGTTCGGCACTGCGGTGTACTGCAGCGGATCGTCGGGCAGGTCAATGGTCAGGTGGCTGATGACGCTGCGGTATTCGCGCGGCTGTTCATCGGGCTTGACGACGACGAACCGCTTCGGGTTGAATTCGCCGTTGGCGGAATCCTCGTTGCGGGCGATGATGGTCGAACCGTCATAGCTGGCGTCCTTGCCGACCAGAATCGTGGTGCATGCCATAGTATTCGGTACTGTCCTTTCTTGCTGTGCACACGCTGTCGCGTGCACGTTGCGGCGCGCATCCGCGGCGCGCCTCCTGTCACATGAGTGTATGACTCCGTACGGGAGTATACGGCATCAGCCCTCAGGCTTTTCCGGTGATGAACATCACACCCTGATCGGTGACGTGGTCGATGTCACGCAGCGCGTGGAACAGCTCGTTGAGCCAGAATCCTTGGTTCAGACCCGGCAACGGCTTCGCGGTGCCCCACACGTGCAGCGAATAGTCGTGGTCCTTGTCGGGCGGCTGGGGCCCGTTGTAGCGCATCGTCACCTGCGGATTCGTGCTGCCGACCAGCTTGCTCGCGGCCGACGTGCGGCCCTGCACGGTCTCGGGAATCATGGAGGGCAGCTGCCGGGAGAAGTCCGGCGGAATCTGCAGTGCATGGGAATCGTTGAAGTCGTACATCAGCGCGTCGATGGGCAGATTCGCGACCGTCCAGTGAATCCATTCGAATCCGCAGACCGGGATGGAGTCGGGGTCGGTGAACGCCCAGTGCAGGTACCGGGCGGCGGGATCGATCTCGTCGATATAGAACGGGAAGGAGATGACGGGCACGCCGTCGGTGCGGTATTCGGGCGCGGCGGCTTTGGCGAAGTCGTCGGGCATCACCGTGAAGTCAGCGGAAATCTTCATGTCTCCAGTATCGCGCATGAGCGTGACGTGCGGCACCCGGCTGCAGGCCACACCGCGCGCGACGGCAGACCGGCCGCAACAAGCCACCGTCCCCCGCCGGGGTTTATCCGACGGGGGACGGTGGAGAAAGAGTCAGTCAGGCCGACCGGTCACGACTGGCCGGTCTGACTGGGGATCAGGCGGAGTGCTTGCGGCGAATCATCACCACGCTCACTCCGACGGCGAGCAGCATCAAGCCGAGGCCGGCGAGCGCGCCGACGGCGGCGCCGGTCTTCGCGACACCGTCGCCCTTGCCGTCGCCGTCGTTCTTGCCGGTTTCGGCGGCCTTGACCGTGACGCTGTAGGTCACGTCGATGACCGTGTCGTCGGCCATCGTGTACTGCACGACGAAGCTGTCGTCACCGGTCTTGTCGCCGGCCGCATACACGAGCGTGCCGTCGGCGATTTCGGCCTTGCCGAGCTTGCCTTGCTTGATGATGGAGCGGCTCTTCCAGCCCGCCACGTCCTTCGGCTCGGTGACCGTACCGGTCTTGCCGGCGGTCACGTCGCCGGTATCGGCCTTGACGGACTTGTGGTCGGGCGTCGGCTTGGTCCCATCCGCGACGGTGATCTCGACGCTGCCGGACTTGTCCGTGCCGTCGGTCGAGGTGGCCGTGATGACGACCTTGCCGGCCTTCTTCGCGGTGATGACGCCGTTGGCGTCGACCGTCGCGATGGATTCGTCGCTCGACTTCCACGTCACCTTCTTGTTGGTGGCGTTGCCGGGCTTGACGGTCGCGGTGGCCTGGAGTGTCTTGCCGACGGAGACGGTGGTGCCGGCCTCGACGGTGACCTCCACGCTGGTGACGGGGACGGTCTCGACGGGCTTGGCCGTCACGGTGATGTGGAGCGTGCCGGACACGCCACCGGCCGTGGCGGTGATGGTCACCGTGCCGGCCTTCTTGGCGGTCACGACGCCGTCCTTGTCGACCGTGGCGACGGACTCGTCGCTCGACTTCCACGTGACCGTCTTGTCGGTCGCGTCAGCCGGGGCGACGGTCGCCGTCAGGGTCGTGGAGGCGCCTTCGACGAACTCCTGCTTGCCTGTCACGGTCACGGACTGGACCGGGATGACGGTCGGGGCCTTGTCGCTCACCGTGATCTTCAGCGTGCCGGACACGCCACCGGCCGTGGCGGTGATCGTCACTTCGCCGGCCTTCTTCGCGACGACCTTGCCGTTGGCGTCAACCGTCGCCACAGTGGCGTCGGAGGACTTCCACGTGACCGTCTTGTCGGTCGCATTGGCCGGGGCGACGGTCGCCGTCAGGGTCTGCTCTCCATCGACGGTCATCGCGGCGTCGCCGGCAACGGTGACGCTGGTGACGGGCACGGTCGCGGCGGAGACGGTGATCTCGATGGAACCGAACTTCGTCTTGTCGTCGTTCGACGTGGCGGTGATGGTCACCTTGCCGGCCTTCTTCGTGGTCACCACGCCGTTGGCGTTGACCGTAGCTACGGCGGCGTCGGAGGTCGACCAGGTGACGGACTTGTCGGTCGCATTGGCCGGGGCGACGGTCGCCGTCAGAGTGACGGTGTCGCCTGCGGTGGCGGTGTTGGCGCCGGTCACGGTCACGCCGGTGACGGGCACGTTGGCGCTCGCCTTCTTCGTGATCGTGTACGTGGTGCCTGCGGTGGTATCGAACACGAGCAGCGAGGCGCCGTCCGCGTTGGTCACGACCTTGGCGTTCACGGCGGTGTCACCGTTCTTGACCTCGTAGTTCTGGGCGCCGCCGGCGGTGATCTTGACGGCCGCCTGCTTGCCCTTGTTGGAGGTCAGCTTGACTTCGGTGGCCTTGCCGTTCTTCCAGGTCGTGCCGACGGTGAAGTTGCCGCGGGCCACGAGGCCGCTCACCGAGCCGTCCGCCCAGGCGTCGGGCAGGGCGGGCAGGATGTTCGTGTAGTTCACGTACTTCTTGCCGTCGGTGTCGGTGAAGGTGGAGTTGGACTGCAGCAGCATTTCGTCGACACCGGAGGTGTTGCCGAAGTTGCCGTCGATCTGGAACGGCGCATGGTAATCGAACAGGTTTGCATACATCGCGTTCTTGAGCTGCAGCTCGACCAGCTGGTACGTGGTGTTGCCGTCGCCGGTGCGAGCCCACGAATTGATGCGCTGGCCAATGGCCCAGCCGGTGTTGGACTGCAGCACGTTGCCCTTGAAGCAGCGGTACCTCAGCGAGGTCTTGGCCGCCTCCATGTACTCGGAGTTGTCGATGGTGATCAAATCACCGGGGAACAGTCCAAGCAGGTGGGACATGTGACGGTGCTGGTTGTCCGCCTGGTAGCCGCTGATGGCGGATCCATCCTTCTTCTTGCCGAGCGCACCTTCGAAGTACCATTCCTTGATCTGGCCGGAGTTGCCGACCTCGATCGGCTTGAGCAGGCTCTTGGCGCAGCTCCAGGAACGGTTGGCGTTCGCATCGGCGAAATTGCCGTTGTCGCCCTTGGCCCAGTTGTCGGTCGAGCAGTCGGTGGTATTGCCGACCAGACCGTCCGGATCTCCCTTGGCCTTGGCCGCCTCGATGGCGTCGTTGAGCATCTGCCACACGAGCGAGCTCTCGTACGTGTTGCCGTCGGTGCCCAGCGGGCCCTGTTCGGGCGAGTACGCGACGCCGGTGGTCAGGCGGTCACCGGAGCTGGAGCCGGCCTTGTGCAGCATGTAGTTGACGTAGAAGTGCGATTCCTCCTTGAGCAGCGCGTACACGCGATCAAGCAGGGCAGGGTCGCCGGAGTACTCGTACGCCTCGTACACGTTCTGCAGGATCCACGGCACGGCGGCCGGGCTCCAACCCCACGAGAACGATTGACCGGGTGCGGTCCAGCCGTAGGCGGTGTTCTCGGTGTGGGCCATGTAGCCCTCGCCCTCGCCGATCGGCGTGGTCTCGGGGTTCGTCGTCTCCGCGCCCGCGTAGACCTTGGCGGTCACACGGCCGGGCTTGACCAGACCCTCCACATACTCGATGAGCGGCTCGGCGAGCTCTCCCATGTTGGCCGAATAGGTCGGCCAGTAGTTCATCTGGAGGTTCACGTTCATGTGGAAGTCGGAGCCCCAAGGCGTGTTGCCGTGGGCGTTGTCGCCCGCGGTGACCGACCAGATGCCCTGCAGGTTGCTGGGCAGCTGACTGTTCTCACGGGAGGAGCCGATGGTCAGGTAGCGGCCGTACTTGTACACCAGCGTCTCCAGCTCGCGCTTCTGCGCGGTGGTTGCGGAGCCCCTCTGGTACGCCTTGAGCAGCGCGTCGGTGGCGACGGCGCCGTCGGAGCTGTGGCCGGACTGGCCCAAATCGATCTTCACGCGGTCGTAGATGGCGGAATGATCGGCGATGTGCGCTTTCTTGACGGCGGTGTAGCCCTTGTTGGCGGCGTCCTGCACGACCTTGGCGACGCGGGTATTCACCTCGGCGGCGGTTTCGCCGGTGCGGTAGGACGGATACTTCTGCTTGTAGTCCGTCGCGGCGGCGATGTACAGCGTGACCGCCTTCGCGTCGGAGACCTTCAGCGAAGCGCCGTCGGAGCCTTCGGAGAGCGTGCCCTCACCGTTGTCGAGGACGACCTTGATCTGCGAGTTGTACAGCAGGCCGTTGTTGCCGAGAGCGCCCTTGACGGTGAGCGTGTCACCCTTGACCGTCGTGGTTTCGCCGGTCTTGGAGTAGTTCGTGTTGGTCGGCATGCTGACGTTGAAGTTCAGCTTGCCGGCTTTGCTGGCCGTGAGGCGGGCGACCATGACATTGTCGGGGTTCGACGCGAAGTATTCGCGCGTGTAGGTGACGCCGTCATGCTTGAACGTGACGTCGGCCTTGCCCTTGCTCAGGTTCAGGTCGCGGCGGTATTCGGTGACGGTCGTGTCGTTGAACCCGTAGTCGAGGTAGATGTCGCCCCAGTTCAGGTAGTTGCCCTGCTCGGCCGCGTTCTCGCCGCCGGTCAGGTTGCCGGGATTGACCGTCTCGGCGCCGTTCGCGAGCTGCTTGTTGAGCGCGCGCAGCGTGGCGCCGTTCTGACCCTTGGTCTCGTTGTTGCCGCCGTTGTAGCTGGTCGAGGATCCGGGGCCGCCGGTCCACAGCGTCTCCTCGTTGAAGGTGACGCGTTCACGGCTGACCTCGCCCCAGACGGTGCCGCCGATCTTGCCGTTGCCGAACGGCAAGGTGGTCTGCTGCCAACGGTTGTTGTCGGGGTTGCCGTAATTGCCGCCGGCGGTGGCGGTGGCGTCGGTCTGCGACGCGGGCTGCTTGTACCACAGCCAGTCGTCTTTGCTGGTGTCGCCGTCTCCACCGTCCTCAACACTGGCGATGACATAGGCGTTGAACGAAGCGGCGATTTCGGGGTCCTTGTTGTACTTCACGGTAATAGGGTATACGCCGATGCTGGCACTATCGAAAGCGCTGGTGTCGATGGTGTAATTATCCTCACCGTTGCCTTCGGTCAGCGTCTTGACCGTGCCGTCGGCCGTGCTGGTGGCCTTGACCACGAGTCCGGCCTTGTCGAACGCCTCGCCCTTCTGGTACTTGACCTTGGTCGGGCCTTCGATGCTCAGCGTGTATGCCTTCGGCTTCTTGGTGACGGACAAGGTCGGCTGCATGGCCTCGGTGGCGCCGGTCAGCGAGGTGACTTCCTTGCTGCCGAAACGCATGTCGGACTTGTTGAGCTCGCCCAGGGCCAGCGTGATCTTCTTCTCGGTGGCGCCGGCGCTGAACTTGGCGAACTCTGCCTTGATGATATCGGTCACGTCGAGCAGAACCTTCTTGGCGTTGCCCGATTCGACGGTCATGCCATCGGAATACTTCTTAGATCCATAAGCGAACGCATGGGACGTCGCGGTCTTCGTGGTATCGGTCACCTCGAAGTCCGGGCGGTTCGCCCACGTGGCATTGTTGGTGTCGCAGGGAGCGGTGCCGGTGCACCGCGACGTGTCAACAGCGACCACCTTGACCTTATCGGTGGCCGTGGCGGTCTTGTCTGCACCGGCGTAGCCCAGATACGTCAAGGTGAGGATGGAGTGCTCGGGCGCCGCGGTGTAATCGGACAGGTCGAACGTCATCAGACCCATCTTGGCGTCTGTGACATCGTTGACATCGGTGGACTTGAACTTCTCACCGAAGTCGCCGTAATCGCCTGCCGGCTGCAGCGCGCCGACATAGGCCGCAGTGTTCTTCTTCTGGTTCTTCTCGCTGGCCCATGCCTGCAACGTGGTGTCGGCGGAGGGCTTGAGATCGTCCTTGGCGGACACGGAAACGGTCAGGTTCGGAGCCATGTCTGCGGTCGCGCCGTTCAGGGACGTCGTGCCTTCGGAACTGGCGAAACGAACCTCGGTCTTCTTGGTCTCGCCCACGGCCAGGGTGATGACCTTCTTGCCTTCGGCGAACTGCTGGCGCACGATTTCGGTCACATCTACGGTGACCTTCTTGGTATTGGCGGGAACCACGGTGATGGCGTCGCCCGCGTAAACCGTCGTACCGTACTCGAACGGCTTGGACTCGGCGACGAGTGAGGAGTCGTTGATGCTGAACTTCGGCTTGGTCGCGCCGGTCGCGACATTCGCGCCGCAGTCTGTGGCGTTATTGGTGCACACGGTGGTGTCGACGGGGGTCACCTTGATGGTGTCGGTGTCGGTGGCCGTCGGGTTGCCGCGGTAGCCGAGGTACGTCATCTCGAACGTTGCGGAATCGGGGGCATGGTCGTAGGCGCTCAGGTCGAACGTCAGCAGGCCGGTCTTCAGATCGGTGGTGTCCGCGGCATCCGTGGACTCGAACTTCTCGCCGAACACGCCTTGCGAGGGCCCTTGCAGTGCGCCGATGTACGGCTTGGACGCCATTGAGGAATTCTTCTCGCTCGTCCACGTCTGCAACGTGGTATCGGCGGAGGGGGTGATGGTTGCTGTGGTGGAGGACGAGGCGTCGGACGCTGCCGCTCTCGTCGTGCCGACCGCGACGGCCGACGCAGGTAGTCCGGCCAGCAGCATGCCGACCGTCGCGCAGGACGCCACCAGTGGCATCAGACGCGATGACATCGCTCTATGTTTCATATTTGGTTCTTTCTCCTATAGGGCAGCCAGCAGCTTTGCCGGCTCATGTTAATATATACATTGTTTACTAAAAGAATCAAGTCCGTCGGCGACTTGTGTCTTCAATTGGAACCACAGCTCTCAGAGAGTCCCTGGATACCGTTGTTCCCAGAATTACGTAACATTCTTGGCATTATTATCACAGGGTGCAGGGCCGCCGGCAAGACCGCCCCCAGCCTCGCTACGCTCGGCAGCTCCTGACAGCGGGAGCACACCATCCGCGCCATCGGCCGGCCAAGTCGTCAGCGCAGCCGGTCGCGTACCACACCAGCGCAAAATCACATCAAAATCGCATTGTGTGGCCAGCCAGTCTGCCTCACAATGAAATGTGAACCCTCACATCACGTGGTGTGGCACAACATGCACCGCAGAACCGCCATTTTTCAACGGCCCGAAACGACTCCTCCGATGCCCGCGCACCACACCAGCCCAAAAACCATCGAAAAACGCATTGTGTGGCAGACCGAGAGGGCGATACGCGCCGGACGCCCCTCTGCTCTCGTCATAATCATGTTCTATGGAAGCACACCGGCCATCTGCCGCACCAGCGCATCCGCTCTCAACAATCCTTCTCCCGTTTGCGTCGCTATGTGCGCGCCGAAACGACGACTGTGCGCACATAGGGACGCGAACCACAGTCCCCGAACCCGTCGCGCACCATATATAGGAAATTCTCCGCCCATCACTCGCCTACATAGCAAACAGCCCGGCGAGCCCACGCACGGCGCACTGCCATGCGTAAGTTCACCGGGCTGTCAGCCTCATCAATCCAGCGAGCGCAACGGGCGCTCCATCAATCGGTGAGTGTGAATTGGCTGTTGTAGAGGTCGGCGTAAAACCCTCCCGCCGCGAGCAGTTCCTCGTGGGTACCGCGCTCGATCACGTCGCCGTGGTTCATGACGAGAATCATGTCGGCGTCGCGGATGGTGGAGAGGCGGTGCGCGATGACGAAGCTCGTGCGGCCCTGCATCAGGCGGTCCATAGCCGTCTGGATGCGCTGCTCGGTGCGGGTGTCAACGCTCGATGTCGCCTCATCGAGGATCAGGATGCGGTTGTCCGCCAAAATCGTGCGGGCAATCGTCAAAAGCTGCTTCTGGCCTTGGCTGACGTTGGAGGCGTCCTCGTTCAGCTCCATCTGGTAGCCGCCGGGCAGCGTGCGGATAAAGTGGTCGGCACAGGCGGCCTTGGCGGCGGCGATGACTTCCTCATCGGTGGCATCTAGGCGGCCATAGCGGATGTTTTCCATAATGGTGCCCTGGAACAGCCAGGTATCCTGCAATACCATGCCAAAGCCTTCGCGCAGGGCGCTGCGGTCAAAGTCCTTTACGTTGTGGCCGTCCAGCGTAATAGCGCCGGAGTTGACATCGTAAAAGCGCATCAGCAGCTTGACCATGGTGGTTTTGCCTGCGCCGGTGGGGCCGACAATGGCAACTTTCTGGCCGGGTTTTACATCGCAGCTGAAATCCCGGATAACAGTCTTTTCCGGCGTGTAGCCAAACTTGACATGGTCAAAGGTGACCTGGCCGTCAATGCAGGCGGGGTCTGCCCGGCGGGCGGGGTCAGCGTTCTGTTCTTCTTCCGGCTCACCCAAAAATTCAAACACGCGCTCCGAAGCCGCCGCCATACTTTGCAGCATGTTGCTGACCTGGGCCAGCTGCTGGATGGGCTGGGTGAAGTTGCGCACATACTGGATGAACGCCTGGATGTCACCAATGGTGATGATGCCGCGCGCGGCAAAAATGCTGCCGGAAACGGCCACTGCTACATAGCCCAGGTTGCCCACAAAGTTCATGATGGGCTGCATCAGGCCGGAGAGGAACTGGCTTTTCCAGGCGGATTCAAACAGGCGGTTG
>OODJ01001640.1_pt1 | contig 17092 bp, 22 predicted proteins | sample 1671611 | NCBI WGS metagenome assembly OODJ01 (sample SAMN06348174, study PRJEB24527) | human gut metagenome | biome: human gut; feature: ankylosing spondylitis patient; material: feces | host: Homo sapiens | place: China | collected 2015-10 | reverse complement strand
GCTTTTTCCAACTCTGAACAGTTTTTGAAAAATTGTTGGATTTATGGAGGTGGTGGTATGAAATGACGAACAAAAGGAAAAATGATAAGCGATACCAGATAGTTAAGAAAACCAAGGAAAATATGCAGAATCTCGGTATTTATCGAAATGAATTTGATGCCACTATCCGAAGATATGCCAATTTGCGGTTGCAGTATGATGATGTGCAGAAATCTATCGATACAAAACTTAAAAAATCGGAAGATGTATCGGCCAATATGTATAAAGTTTTGGAAAATTACCAAAAGCAACTGCTAGAAATGGAGAATACTTTAGGTTTGACTCCCAAAGGGTTGAAAGCACTGCAGTCGAAAAGCATGGAAAAGCCAAAAACATCAAGATTAGCAGAGGTGTTACGTGGTGGAATTTGATGGAATGTATGCGCAGGAAGTGGAAAAGTATTGCCAAGATTGTATCAATGGAAATATACCGGCCAATAAATACAGAATCAAGGCCATCGAACGATTTTATCGAGATCTAAAGGATGAGCGTTATGATTGGAATTCCACGGATGCCGATTTTGTCATTCGACTGATTGAAAAATGCATCTGCCATAAACAGGGTGAAAATCAACAGGGCATGCCGTTACGAGGCACACCTTTTATTTTGATGCCTTTTCATAAATTCATCATTTACAACATTCTTGGATTTTTCAAAAAAGGAACGATGATTCGAAAGTATCATGAAGCTTTGATCTTTATTCCTCGAAAAAATGTAAAAACAACATTTGCCGGTGCTCTTGCATGGGCACTGGGTATCCTGATGCGAAAAAGTGGATCGAAGGTTTATGTTGTGGCTGCCGCTTTGAAGCAGACGTTGGAAACATTCGATTTTGTGAAATACAACATTCGCAACATGGGAGAGGATGATGAGAATGGTGGATTATTTCATATTATCGACAACAACAACGAACATTCTTTAAAAGCGGAATTCTCGGATGGAATGTTTGAACTGAATGCATTGGCCGCCAATCCGGATGCGCAGGATTCATTCAACTGCAATATCGCTATAGCCGATGAGATCCATGCCTTCAAGCAGCCGAAACAGTACAACCTTTTCAAAGAGGCGATGAAGGCATATTCCAACAAATTGATGATTGGCATTTCTACGGCTGGTGATGACCCGAATAGTTTCCTGGCACAGCGTGTAAAATACTGCAAGCGTGTTCTTGATCAGGAAATCGAGGATGAGCAGTATTTTATTTTTATCTGTGAGGCAGATATGACGGAGAATGAGGATGGCGGTAAGTTTTTGGATTACATGAATCCGCATGTGCAGGCGATGGCCAATCCGGGAATCGGTGAATCCATCCGTCCGGAAGATCTGATGAATGATGCGGTACAGGCGCAGAACGATCCGCAACAGAGAAAGGACTTTTTTGCCAAATCTTTGAACGTTTTCACGAATCAGATTGACACATACTTTGACATGAACATGGTGCAGGCATCGGATATCAAGTACAACTGGACGATTGAGCAGTTGGTCAAACTGCCAATCAAATGGTATGGCGGTGCGGACTTGTCCAAGCTGCACGATTTGACCGGTGTATGTATCTATGGCCGTTATAAAAATGTGGATATCTGTATCAGTCATGCATTTATTCCAATCACTACCGCATATCAGAAAGCGGACGAAGATAACATCCCGGTGTTTTGGTGGCAGGAAGAAGGATGGCTTACCACCTGTAATTCCAACGTCATCGAATATGAGGACGTTGTGAAGTGGTTTGTCAAAGTTAAAAAGATGGGATTCAACATTCGATGGGTCGGATATGATAGAAGATACAGCCGCGAATTTATTTTGAAAATGAAAAAAGCCGGCATCAAGATCAAGGACCAGAAACAGTTATACGTGGAAAAAACAGAAGCATTCCGTGAAATCGAAAAGAAGATACGAATGCAGGAATTTTACTACTGCCATAACAAAGCCTATGAATACTGTATCGGTAATGTAAAAGTGGCAGAGGATTCGGATGACTTTGTACGTTTTCAAAAAGTCATGCCAAATCAAAGAATCGATTTATTTGATTGCAGCGTGATTGCGTGCAAGCAGCTCTTAGTAGCCAGTGAGAAATCACAGTCTGCATCACAGTGGCTAGATTAGGAGGGATTAAGTGTCAAAGAGAAAAAGAAAATCCTATCAAAGAAAAAATACACAGCCTAATCAAAAAAGAAGTTTAAGCAGTTTTGCACTTACACATTTAGATTGGGATTCATTGGCAGCTGAAGGATATATACCTTTGAGCCAGACTCCTGAAATCGTCAGTGCCGTCAACAAAATTGCATCTCTAGTTGGAACGATGACGATCCATCTGATGCAGAATACATCAAACGGCGATCAGCGGATCATAAATCCACTATCCAGACTGATCGATATTCATCCGAATCGATATGTGACAAGAAATACTTTCATCGCATCGATCGTGCGAACGTTGCTTTTAGATGGAGATGGGAATGCGGTTATCTATCCACGAACACAACAGGGATATATTGAAGGTCTGTATTTGCTACCACCTGGGCAGGTCAGTTTTATTAAAGATCAGGACTTTGGATACTACATGAATTACATGGGCCATCAATACACCAATGAGGATTTATGCCATATCGTACTGAACCCTGATCCTTATTATCCGTGGAAAGGTACAGGCTATCGGTCATCCTTACGAAAAGTGGCCGATACCTTAAACCAGGCGCAAGCAACGAAACAGGGATTCATGGAATCGAAATGGAAACCATCAATCATTGTTAAGGTAGATGCGATGACCGATGAGTTTTCTTCTCCGGAAGGAAGAGAAAAACTATTAGAAAAATATATTACATCATCCAAAGATGGAAAGCCTTGGTTAATTCCAGCCGATGGATTTGACGTAATCACTGTAAAGCCGCTATCATTGACAGATCTTGCGATTAACGAATCCGTGGAATTGGACAAGAAGACGGTATCCGCTTTATTGGATATTCCGTCTTTTATTTTGGGGATTGGATCATTTAACAAAGATGAATGGAACAATTTCATCAACACTCGGATAAGAGCTATCTGTACAGCAATACAGCAGGCTTTTACCAATACACTGCTTATCAATCCGGACTGGTATTTCCGGTTTAATTACAGATCACTTTACGCTTATGACATACAGACACTTTCAACGGTTGGATGTGACCTGTACACAAGGGGAATCGTGACGGGAAATGAAGTGCGTGATTCCATTGGATATTCACCGAAAGATGGCCTGGATGAATTAGTGATACTGGAGAACTACATACCACAGGGAATGATAGGAGATCAGAAGAAATTATTACAGAACGGAGGTGGAGAAAATGGAACAGGACAGAACGAATAAAAGAATCGTTCGAAGTATTCATTCTGATTTTAAAACACGAGATTCTGATGATGGAAAAAAGCATATTGAAGGATACTTTGCCGTATTTAATTCGAATTATGAATTATGGCAAGGCGCTACAGAAAGTGTAGATTCTCATGCATTCGACAACACATTGAGCAATGATATCCGTGCGTTACAAGACCACGATACAAGGCTTGTACTTGGCCGTAACAAAGCACATACCTTAACTCTAAAAGTGGATGAAAGAGGACTTTGGGGCGATGTAATCATCAACGAAGATGACCAGGATGCATTAAATCTGTATGCTCGTGTACAGCGTGGAGACGTTGATCAATGTTCCTTCGGATTTGAAATCAATAAAGAAGAATTTGAAGAGCGTGCAGATGGATCGGTACACTGGACGATCAAAGATGTAAATCTATTTGAAGTATCGGTAGTGACTTTTCCTGCCTATGAATCCACATCCGTATCCGCTCGAAAAAATGAATTGAGTGAGATCAAAAAAAGAAGTGTGGATGTTTTTAAACGAAATTTGATGACGAAATTAAAAGGAGGACAAAAATGAGTTTAAAAGTATTGATGATGCGTAAGAAGCTGACAGAAAAGAAGAATGCGTTAGAAACTTTACGCAGCAAGGATGCCGATTTTGAAAAACGCGAAAAGGAACTGGAATCGGCTGTGGAAGAGTTGAATGAAGAATCGACAGAAGAAGAAAAAACAGCCGTTCAGGAAGAGGTCGATAAATTTGATCAGGAAAAAGAAGATCATGAACAATCGAAACAGGATCTAGAATCAGAGATCAAGGATATCGAAAAGGAAATTGAAGATGCTGAAAAAAATCAGCCAAAACCAAATCCAGAACCAACACCAGAAGATACAGAAAGAAGTCATGGAGGAATCGAAAATATGAATGTAAGAACGAAGATGTTTGGAACTGTACAGGAAAGAAGTATCCTTTTCCAAAGAGAGGATGTTAAGAAATTTATTACGAATGTGCGTACAGCAATGAAAGAAAAGCGTGCAATCAACAACGTTGGATTAACTGTACCAGACGTATTGTTGCCAATGATTCGCCAGGTTGTCGAAGAAAATTCAAAACTTTATAAGCACGTATTGGTACTTCCATTAAAAGGGAAAGCTCGTCAGAATATCATGGGCGATATGCCGGAAGGTATCTGGACTGAAATGGTAGGTGCATTAAATGAATTGGATCTACAGTTCTACGATACAGAATTCGATGGATATAAAGTAGGTGGATTTGTAGCTATTCCAAACTCTTATTTGGAGGATTCTGATGAAGATTTGGCCGCTATTATCGTTGAGGCATTAGGAAAGGCCATCGGTACGGCATTGGATAAAGCTATTGTATTTGGTATAGGCATCAAGATGCCATTAGGTATTGTTACTCGCTTGGCTCAAACTGCACAGCCTGACGACTATTCTGCTACGGCTCGCCCTTGGAAAGATCTGCATACATCCAATATCGTAACTGGTACTGGCGCTACAGGATTGAATTTGTTTAAAGAAATCATCACGAATAAATCGGTAACATTTAACAAATATTCCAAAGGCAGTGTAGTTTGGCTGATGAATGAGATCACACACAATAAATTGATTGCCGAATCCATCGGAGCCAATATGAACGCAGCAATCGTGGCCGGCATGCAGAATACGATGCCAGTTGTTGGCGGAACGATCGAAGAGTTGGATTTCATTCCAGACAACGTGATCGTATTTGGTCATATGGATTGTTATACGTTGGTAGAACGTGCCGGATCTAAATTGGATAGTTCTGAACATGCACGTTTCATCGAAGAGCAGACTGTATTCAAAGGATCTGCCCGTTATGATGGAAAACCAGTTATTGACGAAGCCTTTGGTGTAATGTCTATCGATACAAACGCACCTGTAACATCTTCTACGTTTATCGGTGATAAAGCCAATGATGCTACATTGCAGGATTTGACAGTGGCTGGAACACAGATCACTGGATTCGATCCAGATAAGTATGTGTATGACTACACTACAACAGCTGGAAAGGCAAAGGTTGATGCAGTAGCTACACAGGATGGCGCAAAAGTAACGATGAAATTCGATAACAAGAAAATCAACAACGGAGCAGAAATTACGATTGCAGCCGATAAAGTCTTGGAAGTAAAAGTCAATAAAGGAATGTCTGAAATGACATATAAAGTAACTTTTAAAGTTAGTGGATAAGAGGTGGTTTAATGCCACAAATGGATAATTTGTATAAATTGACCATTCTAAAAAATAACCTGCAAATACTGAATAAAGCCAACGATAAATACCTTGATCTGCTACTGGAACAGGCAGAATCTCTGATGAAAAGGGAAGGGATACAGAATGATGATACGATGGACTATCATATGGCCCATATTGATTATGCTGCTTTTCTTTTTCGAAAGAGAGCCAATCTGGAAGCGCCATTCCCGGCTCATTTGCGTTGGGAGCTGAATAATTTGTTATTCAGTCAGAAGGCAAGATGACATTTGATGATGGTATCGTAGCAATTTATGAGCGTATCAATACAGCCGGCAAGGGTGAAATGCCTAAGCCGGCTTTACGCTTAAAGAGCCGTCATTATTTTGCGTATGAAACGCTAGGGTATGGAAGGTATTATCAGGCAAAAAAGATCGATGATGAATTGGAGAATGTCATCGACATCGAAAGAGATCGAATGATATCGAACAAGGATATCGTGATCACCGAAGATGACGGCATCCAGTATCAAATATCTATGGTCCAGCATCCAGTTGATGAAGATGGTTTGCATTTTACAAGGATCACACTGTCACATTTAAATGAAAAGTTTGAACTTGAAACTGAAACGATTCAGTGATGCTTTGAACGGTATCGATTTTGACGAAATCTATCATTATGATGCCGGAACAAGCAACAGTAAAAGATATATTGTATGGACCGAAGAAGGAGAAGGCACATCCGAATACTCCAATAACCGCCATGCCAATCAGGTCATTCAGGGTTCCGTGGATCTTTATACCACGGAAGAATTTGATGTACTGGTTGATGCGATTCAGGATGCTATGGATGCGGATTATATTGCCTTTACATTATTGGCCGTACAGTTCGAAACGGAAACCGGATTCATTCATTACACATGGAAATGGGAAGTGTCCTGATGGCCAAGATCGAATTGGGAAATGATTTTGATGCGTATCTAAAAAAGCTGGAATCTCTGGAAAAAGGAGATACGGTCAGTATCATGAAAATGTCATTATACGATGGTGCTGGTGTAGTTGCCGATGCTATCGTCAACGAGATTCGATCCTTTCCCGGTGGAGATAATGCAACAAATGGACCAACGGACCAGGATAAAGCGGATCTTTTAAAGGGGTTTGGTATTGCCCCAATGGAACTCAAAAACGATGATGTATCCGTCAAGATAGGATTTGCAGGGTATGGTCACAAGACCAGGAAGTATAAAAGTGGAGTGCCGATTCCAATGATCGCAAGAGCCATCATTGCCGGCACTTCTTTTCGTCCTAAGAATGATTTTGTGGGGAAAGCTGTTCGCAAAACCAAAAATCAATGTGTGAATAAAATGGACGAAACATTAAATAAAGAATTAGAAAGGAAAATGAAATAATGGCAAAAAAGGGATTAAGTCGCTTATTCATGGCCGAGTATAACTATGATGAAAAATCTAAAAAAGTAACCTATAAAAATGGCTGTGAAAACGAAAGAATGGCTTCTTATTCAACCGAGATCAGTTCCAGTGAAGCATCCAATTTGTATTTGAACAATCAAATTGCGGAGACGGAAGGCGGTAAATTTCAGTCGGGAACATTCACTTTGGAAACCGGTGATCTCAGTCCGGAAACATCCATCATGATTTGTGGATTGAAAAAGAAAAGTGTAACGATTACCGGTGTGGATGATCCGGTGGAAGAAATCATTTATGATGATGATATGAAACCTACCGATCTGGGAATCGGTACCATCGAATTGCATCAGAAGAATGGTGTAGAGTTCTATCGTGCTATCGTATTACCGAAAGTATTTTTCAATGTTCCGTCTGATTCCGCTACAACAAAAGGAGAATCTGTTGAGTGGCAAACACAGGAAACGAGTGGAACGATTCAAAGATCGGATGAACTGACCGAAGAAAACAAACATCCTTGGAAACGATACGCAGATTGTGCGACAGAGGAAATCGCAGTTGCATACATCAAACATCTGTTAAACATTACGGATGAGGTTCAGGAATAATGCTGGCAAAACTAAGTTATATAGACATCGGAGATAAAAAGTATCCGATGTCTTTTTCTTTATCGAGCGCCAAACGGATGGGAGGGCTGAGTGAACTTTCCAAGGACTTTGATAAAGACAATGTGGATTTGGTTCAGGCTGCATCGATGTTGTCTGACATATTGCACGTCATGATCTGCACAGGATGCACATATTGTAACGCTATGCATCTTCCGCCATATGATCGAGCGCCTATCGATCGAAATGGGAGATTTATTCCCATCAAAAAAGAGGAAATGGAAGTATTGATTCCTTTGGAAGCAGAAACCATGAAAGCGATCGTTAGAAAGATCCAGGAATGTGTATCCAACGGAAAGAAAAGAGAACTGCAGGCAGTTCCGTCTAAAAAAGTAAAAAAAAAGAGAGTAAGGCGCTAAGGGGCGATGCGGAAACATATCTCGTTTCAAGAGCCTTATCAATTGGCATACCTCCTGCACTAATTTCTAATATGCCAAGAGGGGAACTGGAGGATCTAGTGGATGCCAATCTGATCTTAAATGGATACTGTGACGAATCCATTGTGAATGACTATATCGATGTAGATCTAGAATAGGAGGTGACTGCATGGCTGGGTATGATATTGGACCTAGAATATCCATCAAGGGTGAATCGGAATTTAATGATTCCATTAAAAAGATCAATCAAAATTTAAAACTGTATGGATCGGAAATTGAAGCAGTTACCGAGAAGTATAAAGGACAGGAAAACTCCCAGGAGGCCCTGATCCAAAAAAACACGCTTTTATCACAGAAGATTGATGAACAGAAAAATAAGCAGAAGTTGTTGGCCGATCAGATCCAAAAGCAATCCAAGTATCTACAGGAACAGGCGCAGGAAATCGATCGATTAACACAGGAATATGGTGAAAATTCAACGGAAGTTCAAAGGGCACAGAAACAGTATGCCAACACTGAAAGTACGATCACGAATCTCCAGGTTGCTTACAATAAGTGCCAAACATCCATCAATAAAGCTACCAATGAATTCGAGGACAATCAAAGAGCGCTGGATGAAATTGAATCCGGTGCTAGAGATGCTGTAACCGGGATCAAACAGGTGGATACGGCGATGGACCAGGCTAGCAGTTCGGCTGATGAGTTGAATACGAATTTTAAAAATGCATTCAGTGCCGAGGCCATTGGCGACTTTGCGCAGAATGTAGTGAGTTCGATGCAGTCCGTTGTCGAAGAGTCTAAAGAGTATATGAAAATCATGGCTTCTTTGGAAACTTCATCGGCACAATTAAATTACACAACGGAAGAAACCCATCAAACGTATTCGATGCTCGTCGGTGTTCTTGGCGACACGCAGACTGCAGCAACGGCAACAGCCAACTTGCAGGCGCTCGGTTTATCACAACAGGATCTAACAATGATGACCAAAGGCGCTATTGGTGCCTGGGCACAATATGGAGATTCCATTCCAATCGATGGATTGGCTGAAGCTATCAATGAAACTGTAAAAGTAGGCCAGGTAACAGGTACTTTTGCCGATATGTTGAACTGGGCCGGAACATCGGAAGATGATTTCAACGCTAAATTGGCAGCCTGTTCGAACGAATCGGAACGTGCAAAACTCGTGTTGCAGGAAATGGCCGATCAGGGATTGATGTATTCAGCCGATGCGTGGGAACAGAACAACAAGGCTTTAGTAGATTCCAATAAGGCACAGGATGAATACAATGCTGCAATGGCCGACATGGCTGAGACGATCATGCCGATCTTTACCACAGTGGCCGAGGTTGTTACGGAAATCATCAATATTTTCAATAGTCTTCCAGAGCCGGTACAAATTGCGATTGGTGTTATCGTTGGTATTACTGCCGTATTGGCCGCATTGGCACCTGTTATTTTATCGGTAACAATGGCCGTTACATCATTAGATATTGCTCTAGGTCCAATCATTTTAATTGTATTGGCAGTTGTAGCAGCGATTACGGCTTTGATTTTGATCATAACAAACTGGGGCTCAATTTGTGACTGGTTTTCCGAAAAATGGAATCAGTTTACCACTTGGATCAGTGAGTTATGGACGAATTTTACAACATGGTTCAAGCAAAAAGCAGATGAATTTGTTACGTTTTGGAAAGAATTGCCAGGAAATTTATGGAGTTGGATTTCCAGCATCCCCGGAAAGGTAAAAGAATGGGGTACGAATATTGTGGAAAATATCAAAACCTCATTCCAAAATGGAATTCAGGGAATTAAAAATAAAGTGAATGAAATTGTTGATACAATTACCAATACCATTTCGAGTCTTCCGGGTAAAGCTTTGAAATGGGGGCGAGATATGCTGGATAATTTTATTCAGGGTATAAAAGACAAATGGAATGATTTTACCGGTTGGATCAGTGATATTGCCGGTACGATTTCCGATTTTCTTCACTTCTCTGTACCGGATAAAGGGCCTTTATCAAAAGCTGATACGTGGATGCCGGACTTTATGGACTTGATGGCACATGGAATTCACGAAAACAAATATAAGGTTCTGGACGAAGTGTCTGCTTTGGCCAATGATATGACGGTCAATCCAAGCTATTCGAATTCGAGCCGAATGATTACGGAATCAAATATTACCGTGATTACAGAAACGAACCTTGACGGCCGTGTAATTGCCAGATCGGTAGAAAATCATACAGGAGCTAGACAGACTGCTATTTCGTACATGAAAGGATGATGCTATGTTACAAAAAATACACATTGAAGATATTTTTTTAGATCATAGATCCTGCATCGATATCGGTCTATATCCGGTTAAACCACCCACGATAGTATCTCCTGCCAGGCAGTATAACGAGCAGGAGATACCTGGAAGAGATGGTAAATTCTATGAGGATTTGGAAACGTATGAAGATATCACTTTAACGGTAGAATTCAATTTTCGTTCAAGAAATAAAAAAACGGTGGATCAATTTTTTAGAGAATATAAACGAACGATCCGCAAGGCTAAGGTATTCTCTAAGCAGAGCGATCCTACTGTATTTTATAAGATCAAGAAAGCGGAAATCGGAGAACTTGATCGCGGTACATCGGATTCGATTGGTACTTTTTCCGTAGATTTTACGTTTGATCCATATGCCTATCTTTTGGATGGTGTAGTACCTTTGAATTACAAAAGAGCTACATGGAATGAATATGATGAATCCAAGCCTATCTATATCCTATCCGGAGAAGGCATGTGCACTTTGACAGTAAACGGAAAAAGTATGGAATGCAACTGCACAGATACTATCTACATAGATACAGATCTTGAACTGGCGTACCGTGAAGATAAGTCATGGGTCAACCAAATGGTAAAAGGATACTACGATGAACTGTATCTAATTCCTGGTAAAAATACGATCAGTATTACGCAGGGCTTTGATCTTAAAGTGATACCAAATTGGAGGTATGAGCCATGATACAGATTTATAGTCCAGGAAATAAAAATTATGAAACTAATGGTGATGCGGTACTGCATCCATCATCCTGTAAATGCCATTTTGAAGTAAACTCAGAATGGAATTTAGACATGGTGCATCCGCTAGATGAACGGGCAGAATTGATCGTAGAAAATGCAGTGTTGAAAGTACCATCTCCTTATGGAGAGTTGTTGTATGAGATCAAAAAACTGGATAAGTCGGAATATGATAAGCAGATAACGGCCTATCCTTTTTTTATGAAGGCAAAGAAGATCTTTATTTTTGATAAGCGAGCCGTGGATGCAGACTGTTTGACGGCGTTGAATGTAGTCTTAGATGGCTCGGAGTTTACCTGTGAATCCAACATAAAGACCAAAAACACCTGTTATTTTGAAAATATGAATGCGGTGGAGGCTATCAATGGCGATGTCGATAACTCCATCATCAAACGATGGGGTGGAGAGATTGCCTGGATCAACAATAAAATCATCATTGATGACCGCCTGGGAGCTGACAATGGAGCCAGAGCAGAATTTGGATACAATCTTAACAGTGTGCAGGAAAGTATCGATTTATCGGATCTTTGCACCAGGATCTATCCAAAGGCATATAACGGATATATGCTTCCGAATCAGGAATCTGTGGATAGTCCTTTGATTGATAACTATCCAGATCCATATCCGAAAGTCTATGAGTATCAAAATATCAAACTTGCCACCGATGCCAGTAACAGTACATCTGAAGATGATATTTTATGTGACACAATGGAAGATTTATATGCCGCACTTAGACAAGCTGCAGCCAATGAATTTGCCAATGGTGTGGATAAGCCATCGATACAGTACACAGTCGATATGGTCGATCTATCAAGATTGGATAATTATAAAGACTTTAAAGATCTGCTTGTTGTTCAGTTGGGCGATACGGTACATGTAAAACATCGAAGATTGGGAATTGAAACCAGTCAACGTGTATTGTCCATCGATTATGACTGCATACTGCAGAAGATTGACAGTATGAGCCTTGGGACGGATGTAACTGGATACTTTGACCAGGTTGGAGCAATCACAAGCACCTTTAATAAAGTAGTCGATACATCCACGAATACGCTGCTTGCGGACAAAGTAAAAGGCATCATCGATGCATCGAATGCCTATTTTAAAGCGCAGAAAAACGTAGCGCATAAACAGGACATCAGAGCCATGCTTTTTGAAGATCTTGATCCATCCAGTGAAACGTTCGGCGCTATGTGCTTGGGTACTCAGGGAATCCAGATTTCAAAAAAGCGAAATGAAGAAAATACGGACTGGGTATGGGGTACAGCTATCAACTTTGAATCCATCATAGCCGACTACATCATCACCGGCATTCTTTCAGATAAATCCGGAAACTTTTATTTGAATATGGATACAGGTGAATTGGTAATGAATGACGGAACGTTCAAGGGAGATTTAGATACCAAGAATTCTATTAAGATTGGAGATAAGCTGATCTTGGCCAATGCGCTGAATAACTTTCAGGGAGGATTTGAAGGTCATATCTATGTCGGAGATGATGACTCAGAAACCAATATTCTCATGAGAGATGCTGATGATTATCCAATGGCCGGGAATAATTACAGAGGTATGTTTTTGAACGCCGGAGATGTTTCGATTAGTCTGACGAGTGAAAACAGCAATAAAAAAGTCTTTATTGATGCGCCAAACGGAATCAGTATCAACGGTAATAACGGACTGACAGGTACATATACCGTAAGTGAGAGCCTGACTGTAAATTCCGGATTGGTAACAGGAGTCAAATAATGGCTGGATCGTTTCAGGAGTTTTATGACAGTCATATTGGTAAAGCCTATGACAAAGATGGCGTATATGGTGCACAGTGCGTTGATGGTTTAATCGAATATCTCCAGTGGCTTGGTTATGGATGGGTATCCGGAAATGCATATGATATTTACGTAAATCGAAACAGTAATGGTTTGATGAATTACTGTGATGAAGTGTCAGGAGCTTTACAGAATGGAGATATCTTGTTTTATGGGCCTTCCTCCGGGAATCAATACGGCCATGTTGGTATGTACTATAACGGTGGCGTTATGGGACAGAATCAAAACACGGATGGATCAGGAGGGCCGTTCAACGTGATATATCCATATAATGGTGTGTCTAATCCATATGTTGGGGCGGTACGTCCAAAATGCTATTCACTAAGTAATAAAAAGCTGCAAATAACTTGTGTTTGCGGATTGATCGTATCCGCTAAATTTGTATAAAGGAGTGATCCTATGGATAAATTAAATATTGATAGAAGAAGTGTCACGCCAATCGTAGATGCCATGCAGTATGATGCGGGAAGACAGGCAGAATTTACGTTGACGGAAGACATGACGAATAAATACGCTGAGTATAGTTTTAAAATCAGTGAAGATAGAACTGTAAAAGGGCACTGCGACATATCGGAAGATAATGTTGCTTTTTTTGTAATACCACAAAATGTAACTTGTAAAATTGGGGATTATCCTGGATCAATCACTTTTTACGATTCGTCCGAACTGGATAATGCCATCAGCAGTTTTCCGTTTATTGTTTCAGTGACAAAAAATCCAAAACAGGATGGGGATGTGTATGAAACTGCGCTGACCGATATGATCAATGCTACGAACGCAGCGGTATCGGCCGCAGAAAGTGCAAACACGGCAGCATCAAATGCTGATAGCAAAGCTAGTGCAGCGGAACAAGCTGCAGAAAATGCCAATAGTAAAGCGAGCGCTGCCAACAGCGCTGCACAGGCCGCCGAGTCTGCAGCATCATCCGCACAAAATTTGATTGATCAAATGAATACCATTCTTGATAAATGGGGCGATGCGGATTTCTCGGCTGTTTTGGATACAATATCCGATTTGCAAGATAAAACATCAACATTAGAAACTAAAACTACCACTTTAGAAAATTGGAAGAATAGTGTTGACGGTGGAAATGATGATGTCATGATCGAGGTGTAATCATGAGAGTACTTAAATTTAATGTAAATGGACAGATTTTAGAGAAATCAAAAGATTGTGATTTTGATCATATCGTGGCCGGATCTAAAAACTATCTAAAAATGTATTTTTCTTTTTCAGATGAATTAAAAGGCTTTCGAAAAATTGCAAGATTCAGTGATGATGAAAAAGAAGATTATATGCCAATCATTGAAGGATTCTGTAATGTTCCTGAAGAAATGCTTAAAAAGAAGTATTTCAGAGTTGGAGTCATTTTGATGAATGATGACAAATATATACCTACTACACAGCAATGCATTGTGCAGGAGGTGATCTCATGAATCTAGAAGAAGCTATTAAAGCTACAGAGCTGTCGGAAGAAACAGTCTATTGCGAGATTGACCCCGAAACTCGTGAAATCAGTGTTCCAGAAACATATCGGATAATTGGTGTTGAATCAGATGAAGATGTAGAAAGAGTGTGGTTTAAGTGTCCAAAAATTGTCGGAGACAATATAGACTTATCCACGCTTTTTATTTATGTCAATTTTGAAAATGCATCCGGTGAAAAGGATCGTTACTACTGTGATGATATGTCTGTGGATGGTGATTTCATTACATTCAGTTGGTTGATAAGCCGTAAATGTGCAAAGGCTAAAGGAATGGTGCGATTTATTGTCTGTGCGAAAAAATCACAGGAGGATGATGTTACCAACGAATGGAATACTACAGTAGCGGAAGCAGAAGTTCTAGAAGGATTGGAACCGGATGAATCGTTCGAGGAAACACAAGCCGATATAATCAATCAAATTTTAAAAGAATTGGAAGAAATCAAAGCAATGGGAGGAGCAGGAGCTCCTTCTTTTGTTATACGAGATAATCACTTGATTGCAATCTATGACGATTAAAGGAGGTAAATATGGCAAGAGAAGTTGATTTAGGGTGCATTGTACCAAGTATCGGAGCAAATGGAAATTGGTACATGGGAGAAGTTGACTTAGGTAAACCAAGTCAAGGAGTACAAGGCCCTGCCGGTGCCAAAGGCGAAACCGGAGAACAAGGTCCACAAGGTCCTAAAGGCGATGATGGTACAGGTGTGAATATCAAAGGATCTGTTACATCAGAAACAGAATTGCCAGGTTCAGGAGTTGCCGGAGATGCCTATTTGGACGGAAACGGAAACTTATGGGTTTATGTCGGCTCAGGCGGTGATAGCACAAACGGATTGTTTAAGAATGCCGGAAACATCAAAGGACCTAAAGGCGATCAAGGGCCTAAGGGAGATCAAGGAGAAGTTGGTCCTCAAGGGCCGAAAGGAGATCAAGGAGAAAAAGGAGAAACAGGTGCTCAAGGCGCTAGAGGTGCACAAGGTATTCAAGGTCCACAGGGAGAAACAGGGCCTCAAGGTCCACAAGGACCGGCAGGGAAAGACGGAGCTACTCCTGAATTAAGCCTTGAAGGTGGTCATCTGATTGCGACTTATCCTGAAGACGAATAGGAGGTGCATGCATGGTTAGAAGGGTTGATCTTGGAAGTGTGATTGGCCCACAAGGCCCCAAAGGCGACAAGGGCGATACAGGCGCACAAGGAGCTAATGGCATCACACCTACGATTGGAAGTAACGGAAATTGGTATTTAGGTTCTAGTGACACCGGTAAGCCAAGTAGAGGCGCTACCGGTTCACAGGGGCCTAAAGGAGATACAGGTGCAACAGGCCCACAGGGAGAGCGTGGGGCAACCGGTGCTAAAGGTGAAGACGGAGTATCTGTAACATCCGTAAAACAAACAACTACATCTAGTGCAGATGGTGGTTCTAACGTTATGACTGTCACTTTATCCGATGGCTCAAGTTCCACTTTTACAGTTAAAAACGGATCTAAAGGTTCCACAGGGGCACAAGGCCCACAGGGCGAAAAAGGGGCAACAGGTTCCCAAGGCCCTAAAGGTGATACCGGTGATACAGGTCCTCAAGGACCTAAGGGAGATCAAGGAGCTACAGGGGCTAGAGGTGCAACTGGCCCTGCTGGTACCACACCAACAATCGGAAGCAATGGTAACTGGTATCTAGGAAGCGCAGATACAGGCAAGCCTAGTCGTGGAGCGACAGGGCCACAAGGTCCTAAGGGTGACACTGGAGAAAGAGGGCCACAAGGAATTCAGGGTGAAAGAGGCCCTACAGGACCTCAACCTTCTCTTTCAAACAGTCTTACTTCTACGAGCACTACTACGGCTTTAACTGCTGCACAAGGTAAGGCTTTGAATGACAAAATCAACAATATATTAAATGGTTCCGAGGGAGCCATGATTCAACAATAGGAGGTATTATGGCTTTATTTAGTTTTAAATCAAAAGGATCAGTTAAAAGGTTAGTCGACTTGGTATATCCGGTCGGCTCTCTTTATATGAGCACAAATAGTACAAATCCAAGTACTTTATTTGGAGGTACTTGGCAGCCCTACGCTCAGGGTCGTTGCTTGATTGGTGCCGGTGAAGGGGACGATGGTACTACAAGTATGTCTTTTACATCTCAACAGCAAGGCGGTAAATATCAATTTAAAGATATGCAAGGCGTTGGCGGTGGATATGGTTTAACCAATCAAACCCCATATGGATTTGGAGGACGTCCACCTGTAATGAATAAACAATATGATCAAGGATCTATTATAACTATTGATTTAATGCCTCCCTACATTTCAACCAACATATGGAGAAGAACTGCTTAATTTGTTCTACGCCATATATAAACAGGCATATATGGCTGTAAGTTGTTGTGAGCAACATTTCCGCCATTAGCTTCAACGTAATTCGGCGCTCCATTTCCTGATGGGTATGGAATACCTGCACCATTAGTTGTACCTCCACCTTGAGCATATGTATTAACCATTAACCGCAATGCATGATCGTGTGAAGGTAGATTTTCTACAGTCAATTTTTCTTTGTAAGTTCCGCCTATGGAACCGGCAGTAAATGACATACTTTTGATTTTACATATGTATGTCTTTTACGGCTACTTCAACCGGAGGGAAGTATAAAACATCTATCAC
>OODJ01001638.1_pt1 | contig 17109 bp, 19 predicted proteins | sample 1671611 | NCBI WGS metagenome assembly OODJ01 (sample SAMN06348174, study PRJEB24527) | human gut metagenome | biome: human gut; feature: ankylosing spondylitis patient; material: feces | host: Homo sapiens | place: China | collected 2015-10 | reverse complement strand
ATTATAAAGCCGTGTCCCGATATACACTCCGTTATCATTATTTTCACCAAAAAAATGGTTCAGCACGTCATCACCTTTCGATGAGGCACTTTTCATATACATGCCTTTTGCAACACGCTGTATTATTCCTGATTTTGCCAGTCTCTCCAACGCCTTAAAAAAGGCTGCCTCTGACATCTTAGAAAATTCCTTTTCATAGAGTTCATTAGCAGCCACAACACCGTCAGGACAACTGTCAAAATACGCAATTATTTTATCTTTGTATTTTACCATAAAATCCCGTTATGCCTTTAATCCTCTTTAACTTCTTTAATCTCAAGTTCATCTTCCTGCTCAGCTTCCTCATCTGAATCATTCTCAGCCGAAGCTTCCTCATCTGAATCCTGTGCAGGAACATCTTCTTTATTTTCTGCCTCATCAGAAGATTCATCTTCAAAATCATCTTCTGAATCATCAATATCTTTAATCATCTTTTTCGCCAGTTCTGCATCAAGCCATTCTGGTTCATAACTGTTTTTAAAATAAACATTTGTATATTTATTACTCTCATTAAAAATAATATTGCCAGAAGCACTATTTACATTACCTAAATTATAACTATTAGAAACCGTTGTACCTGTATACTTACTACCTCCAGTAATTTTTGCAATAGCATCTACATTATCATCTTTAGAAACTGCCAGGCATAATATACCATTCTTCACCAGCATCTCTGATTTTGATAGCGGCCATTTTTCCGTCTTTGATGATAAGTGCTTTTGCAGAGTTTCGAATCCTCCCCATAACAATTTCCTCCGTAATGCTTAAAAGAAAAACTGGACACCCATTCTGATACGCAAATGTATCAAAACTGGTGTCCAGTTATGGTGCCGGTGGCGGGGGTCGAACCCGCACGGGTTATTAGCCCAACGGATTTTGAGTTATTTGCTTCATACGGAATACAAACGAACTCAAACCCCTATGGAGGTCGTCAACGGACACCTAAAAGCCCGCAATTACTAATTATTTTGAAACTGATGTGTTAAAAAGCTCCGTTTCGTCTGCCATTTCCGCATTTCTCAATTTTGACGGGAATTTTGGATTTTGGAGGGACATCGGAGGGATGTAACCCCAAAACGGGGCACAACAGCACACGCAATAGATTTATAAATCGCAAACATATTATAGCGTATTTCTCTGCCATTGACAACATATTTTCAAAAAAAGAGGTATCGCTATGAAATCACGCGCACATTATGAAAAGCTGTTTTCTTCTTTTCCCGATGTTGTAACCCTCCCCGAATTTCAATCAATGCTCGGAGGTATCGGTGACAGTACCGCCCGAAAAATAATGAGGGCAAACAAAGTTAAACACTTCTATATAAGAAGTACATACATGATTCCAAAAGCCTGTGTGATCGATTATGTATTGAGCGAGGATTATGCAAAATACAGCAAGACACTCAAAGCAAGGGTCTGAACTGCAAGCCGTTTGAGAAATCAAGCGGCTTTTTCATTTCCGTACATAGCCGTCTGCTTCGCCGCAGGCGGCTAAATCTATGTAAAGGAGGAAACCCCAAAATGGCGAACTGTAAAGTAATAGCGGTGACGAACCAAAAAGGCGGCGTGGGTAAAACCACAACAACCGCAAGTCTCGGTATCGGTCTGGCGCAGGAAAACAAACGGGTACTACTGATCGACGCGGACGCGCAGGCTTCTCTGACGCTCTCCCTCGGTTATGCCAAACCCGACGAGTTGCCCGTTACCCTGACGGACATTATGCAGAGTGTAATCGACGACACGCCGATTCCCGACGGACACGGTATTTTGCACCACGGCGAGGGCGTTGACCTGCTCCCGGCAAACATTACCCTATCGGGTATGGAAATCCGGCTCATAAACGCTATGAACCGTGAACGGGCGCTGCGGACATATCTGGGTGAGGTCAAACCTCACTACGACTATATCCTCATTGACTGTATGCCGTCGCTCGGTATTATGCCGCTGAACTCACTGGCGGCAGCGGACAGCGTTATCATACCGTCGCAGCCGTCGTTTCTCTCGGCAAAGGGTCTGGATTTGCTTATGCACTCCATTTCACAGGTCAAGCGGCAGATCAATCCCAAGCTGAAAATCGACGGGATTCTTTTTACGATGGTAGACAGCCGAACCAACGAGGCAAAGGAAATCATTGCTTCTCTGCGCGCCCACTACGGTGAGAAAATCCGTGTGTTTGGGGCGGAAATACCCTTTTCCGTGAGAGCCGCCGAAACCAGCGGCAGGGGCAAGAGTATCTACGCCCACGACAAAAACGGCAAGGTGGCTGCTGCCTATCACGCGTTGACAAAGGAGGTGTTGGAGATTGAGCGTAAAAACGAGAGATTTAGGAATGACGCCGTTAGATGATTTGTTTTCTACCGACGAAAGCCGAGCCGAATCACAGTTTGAAAAGGTCGTGACGCTGAACCCCGCTGAAATCTCCGACTTTCCGAATCATCCGTTTAAGGTCAAACAGGATGACGCTATGGCTGAAATGGTCGAGAGCGTCCGAAAATACGGTGTGTTAGTTCCGGCTCTTGTCCGACCGAAAGAGAACGGCGGCTATGAAATGGTCGCAGGTCACAGGCGAAAGTTTGCGGCTGCTCTGGCTGAGCTGACGGAGATTCCATGTATCGTCCGCAACCTATCTGACGATGAAGCTACCATTATTATGGTAGACAGTAATCTTCAAAGGGAAACGATCTTACCGTCCGAAAAAGCATTTGCCTATAAAATGAAGCTGGAAGCTATGAAAAGGCAGGGTCAGAGGACGGATTTAACTTCTTCTCCATTGGATAATAAGTTAAGTGGAACAACATCTGCTCAACAGTTAAGTCAGAAAAGTGGAGACAGCCAACCGCAGATTTATCGCTTTATCCGCTTGACCGAACTGATCCCGCCTGTCCTGCAAATGGTGGATGACGGAAAGATTGCTTTCCGTCCTGCCGTGGAGCTGTCCTATCTTTCCAAAGACCAGCAGCAATCTCTGCACGACACAATGGAATGTGAGGACTGCACCCCGTCTTTGGCGCAAGCTATTAAAATGAAAGAGTTCAGCAAGGACGGCAGACTGACCGACGAGGTGATTCTCTCCATCATGCAGGAGGAAAAGCCAAATCAGAAAGAACAATTCAAAATGCCGAAAGAGCGTATCAGCAAATATTTTGCACCGGGGACGCCCGCGCAGAAGATCGAAGATACCATTGTTAAGGCGTTGGAAATGTACCGAAAGCGTGAACGGCAAAGAGATATGGAACGACGATAAAATTTTCCTAACAAGGGGTATCTATACCCTAAAATAAGGCAAGGTGCGGCGGTGTTCGCTTGTTCCCCCTCTCCACACCTCTCCCCCTCAAAAACTACCTGCACTACCCGAAAAAAGAGATGTCTATGGGGCTGTCAATTCACACCTTTGCAGCAGAACGCAAAAATCCGTACAATGAAGCTGCAAAGGAGGTCTTGCGATATGAAAAAAGCAATACAATTCATGCTATTGGCAGCGCTTGTCGTTTCTGTATCGGGATGTGCGAATACAAATCATCCGCAGGCAATACGGGAAAGTTCGGATATAGAGGCATTGAGAAGCGAGATTGACGAAAACGCTGTGCCAAAGGAAACGCTAACCGATTCTTTTTCGGAAAGTAAAACGAGTTCCGACGATAGCGTTATTGATGTTAAGGCGGAAACGGAATCGTCACAGGCAGAAACGCCGCAGCCTACCGCAGAACAAAGCCCTGCGCTGGGGATACAATCGCCGCAGACAGTCGTTTCAAACAATACGCCGAAACCCGAATCGTCGAAAGCCGTTGAGCCTACCACTGAACCAAAGCCAACGCCAACGCAGCAGCCAACACAGCAACAGGCAGAAGAAAAACCAACGCCGGAACCTGCACTGACTGAATCACCGCAGGAAACCGCGCCGCCCGCAGAACCTACCGCACCCGACTTCAATATCGACTATTGGATCGGTTATGCGAGAAGCTATGCGGAAAGCGTGGGACTGCGGCTTGAAAGTACGGCGGTTGACTGCTGGGACAATCCCATCACCGCAGGAGCATACAGCGCTTGCCTTGACCGGGACATTGAAAGCAGGCTGAATCGGTACAGCCGGGACGAGGATATTACCGATGTCTGGATATGGGCGCAGGCTCGCTCCGACGGGAGCTACGATCTGTATATCGGCTACGCCTAAATCCAAATCAAAACCGAATATTTCACTTTGAGCGCACTGTGTAATAACACGGTGCGTTTTTTCATTTCAAGGAGGATTTCACAGAATGAAAACGCAGAAACTTAAAAGAATGATGTCGCTGTTTCTGGCGGCTTTGATTTGCGTTACTACCCTTGTCGGGTTCGGAACGACTGCCTATGCCGCAGAGGAAACCGACGAGGTATGCCTTGTTTCCTTTCCCCGTGACGGGGACGCCAACTACGGCGGCGAATGGGGGCACGGCAGCTTTAATTTTATGAACGGATGGTTCGCACAAACTTCGCGCTATACCACCGTCCGAGCAATGGGTTCGTATGACGGCAATATCTGTTACTGCATTGAACCCGGCGTGCCGCAGGAATCGGGCGACCGCTACACCAAAAAAGGCGAGAACTTTTGGGATAATTACCCCTCGTCCTATAACCACACCATTTCGCCCGATGATATTAAGCTGTTTATCGGCCGTATCTTTCAGTACGGCTATACGGGTACAATTTCGACCTCTTGGCGTTCGCAGAATGAGGGCGGCGACAAGCTGGCTCACGCCGTTGCCACACAGCTTTTAGTTTGGGAAACCATCGTTGGCGAACGCGACGCCGATTTTAACAAGGTAGGCACAGGCGGTAAGGACGCAATCTGCGATCAGGTCAGCACAGGCCACCCGCTGTATAGCCAAATTATGAGCTACTACAATTCCATTGCCGCCAGCGTTCAAACCCATTCCAAAGTGCCGAGCTTCTTTGCAAAATCCACAGGCAAGGCCAAAAACATTGAACTTGAATGGGACGGCGAAAAGTACACCGCCACACTCACCGACACAAACAATGTCCTTTCCAATTACACTTTTTCGGCAAGCGTTTCGGGAATCCGTTTCTCTGTAAATGGAAAAAAGTTGGTAATCACAGCCGATACCGCACCGAGCGATACCGTCAGAATTACAGCCGAAAAGAAAAATTCACAGAGGCGCGGCGTTATCACTTGGACGGACGGCGTTTACGGCCCGAATGGAAAACTGCAAGATATTGTCACCTATGCGCAGTCAGTCAACGATCCCGTGAAAGGCTATTTGAATATTAAGGTCTCTTACGGCTCGGCAAAGATCGTGAAAACCAGCGAGGACGGCAAGGTTGAGGGCATTTCTTTTACCATTACAGGAAACGGCGTGAATAAAACCGTTCAGACAGGCGAAGGCGGTGTTATTCAGATTGATAATCTCACTCCCGGCGTTTACACCGTGATCGAGCAGGCGTATGACAAATACGAGCCGCAGGAGGTTCGCCGCGTTACCGTTGTCAGCGGTCAGGTCGCTACCGTGAATTTCAGCAATGTTCTGAAGCGCGGCGATCTCACCGTCACCAAAACCTCGGAGGACGGACTAAATGAGGGCGTAAAATTTCATTTGTTCGGCACTTCGCTTTCGGGGCTTGCGGTGGACGAATACGCCGTTACCGACAGCACAGGTAAGGCGCATTTCCGTGATGTTCTGATCGGCACAGGCTACACGCTGGAGGAAGTCGAGACCGCCATCCGCTATGTCGTTCCTGAAAATCAGACGGCGGCGATTGAATGGAACAAGGTAACAAGCAAGAGCTTTACAAACATTTTGAAAAAATGGAATGTCACCGTTACCAAGAGCGACAGCGAAACGGGAACGCCGCAGGGCGACGCTTCTCTCGGCGGCGCGGTTTACGGTATCTACAAAGGCGAACAGCTTATCGACCGTTACACCACCGACGCAAACGGGCAATTCACCACAAAATACTATGTCTGCGGCGATGACTGGTCCGTGCGCGAGATCACACCAAGCGAGGGCTATTTGCTGGATGAATCCTCACACCATATCGGCGCGGAGGCCAAAAACTACACCGTGGAATACAATTCCACCGCAAACGATGTGACCGAACAGGTTATTAAGGGCAAAATTGCTTTGATTAAGCATACCGACGACGGCGAAACGCAGCTTGAAACCCCGGAAGTGGGTGCGAAATTTGAGGTATTCTTGAAATCCGCAGGCAGCTATGCCGCTACCAAAGATACCGAGCGCGATATTCTCACCTGCGACGAAAACGGCTTTGCTGAAACAAAAGACCTGCCCTACGGCATTTACACTGTTCATCAGGTCAAAGGCTGGGACGGTCGAGAGCTGCTGCCTGATTTTGATGTGTATATCGCAAAGAATAGGCAAACCTACCGCTACCTTGCTAACAACGCAAACTTTGAATCGTATATCAAGATCGTCAAGGTGGACGCGGAAACAGGTAAAACGATTCCCTATGCAGGCGCAGGCTTTCAGCTTTACCGCCCGGACGGCAGCCTGATTACGCAGTCTTTCACCTATCCGACCCCCGTTACCATCGACACATTCTACACCAACGACGAAGGATATTTGATTACCCCCGAAAAGATTGAGTACGGTTCGGGGTACTCGCTGGTCGAAATATTTGCCCCCTACGGTTACACGCTCAACAGCGATCCCATGTATTTTGATGTTGTGCAGGACGCCTCTACCGACGAGGGCGGCGTTGCCGTGATCGAGGTTGTCAAGCCGAACATGGCGCAGAAAGGCGTTATCAGGATCAGCAAATCCGGAGAGGTCTTTTCCTCCGTCATCGAAGCGGACGGACTGTATCAGCCTGTTTTCTCCGTTCGGGGCTTGCCGGGCGCGGTCTATGAAATCACCGCCGCCGAGGACATCATCACGCCGGATGGCACGCTGCGCACTTCTGCCGGAGAAGTGGTTGATACCGTAACGACCGACGAAACAGGGTTTGCCGAGAGTAAGCCGCTGTATCTTGGAAAATATGAGATCAGGGAAATCACAGCACCCTACGGCATGATTCTGAATCCCGAAATCCGCACCGCAGAGCTTGTGTATGCGGGACAGGAAATCGAGATCACCGAAACCTCTGCCGGCTTCTACAACGAGCGACAGAAAGCCGCTGTTTCTCTTGACAAGATTTTAGAACAGAACAAGCAGTTCGGAATCGGTGCAAACGGTGAAATGTCTGCCGTAACCTTTGGCTTGTTCGCTGCCGAGGATTTGACCGCAGCGGACGGCTCTGTTATTCCTGCAGACGGATTGCTTGAAATCCTTTCCGTTGACGAAAACGGACACGCCGACTGCAAGACTGATTTGCCGCTTGGCAGCTTCTATCTCAAAGAACTTTCCACCGACGAGCATTATATCCTCTCCGACGAAAAGTACACGATTGTCTTTGAGTACGCCGGACAGGAAACCGCCCTTGTGGAAATCAAGGCAAACGACGGCAAGCCCATCGGCAACGACCTGATTTACGGCGAAATCCACGGACTGAAAAAGAACGAGGACGGAAATGCGCTTGGCGGCGCAGTGATCGGTCTGTTTAAGCCTGATACCGAAGAATTTACAACCGATACCGCTATTCTGACTGCCACCTCCGCAGAGGACGGCAGTTTTTCTTTTGCCAATGTGCCTTATGGGAACTGGATCGTCCGTGAGATCGAAGCGCCGACCGGCTTTGTGCTGTCCGAGGGAGCATTTGCTGTAACCGTCAATGAGGACGGCGCAGTAATAGAGGTTGAGATTAAAAATACGCTAATCCGTGGTACGGTGCAAATCACAAAGGTTGATAAGGATTATCCCGACAACAAGCTGACAGGCGCAGAATTTTTTGTTTACCGTGACAGCAACGGGAACAAGGCGCTTGACGCCGACGATGAATTGCTCGGTACGCTCACCGAAACAAGCGTGGGCGTTTATGAAATGTCCGATCTTGTTTACGGCGGATATTTTGTAAAGGAGCAGAAAGCGCCGGAGGGTTTCTATCTCGACGAAAACGCCTATTATTTTGAAATCACCGAAAACGGCAAGACCGTCACCGTGGAAAACGAGGCGGGCAAAGGCTTTGTCAACACGGCAAAGGTGGGATCGCTCAAAATCATCAAGACATCTTCTGACGGAAAGATTGAGGGCTTTTCGTTCCGTGTGACCGGGCCTAATGGGTATTCCGAAGTCTTTACCACCGACAAAAACGGCGAAATTCTCATTGAAAATCTCCGCATTGGCGACTACACCGTAAGCGAGGTATCGGACGGCGCTTCTGTCGCCTATATTCTCCCCGCGGACAAGACGGCGAGCGTGTTTGAGGGCGCTGTTACAAAGGTAGAAATGCACAACGAGCTGCGCGATACCCCGAAAACAGGCGACGACAGCAATCCCGCACTCTGGAAGTGGCTGACCGCTATCGGCATGCTAGGCTTTGCCGCCTGCGGCGGTGGGTATATCGCTTATGCTATGAAGAAGAAAAAGGAGGACGCTGAATAATGGAACTGAAAACAATCGTTGCAATCGGACTGGTCGTGTTCATCGTGGGTGCTTTGATTTTCCTGAAAATCAGAGGCAAGAAGAAATAACGACCGGGGCGGCTGAAATAGGCCGTCCCTTTTACATATCCAAAACAAAAGGAGGTTCTTATTTTATGGTACACTTTTTCGATTCACACATAGCGCAGAAATATGGGGTCAATGCGGCGGTACTGGCGGGTTTCCTTTGGGACTGTGCAGAAGAAAAAAGCACGCAGTCCCCGCAGCTTCACGAGGGCAGGGTTTGGGTTCGCTGCTCGGTGCAGATGATGACGGGGTTCTTTCCGTTCCTCTCCTACGACGAAATCCGCTATGCCTTGAAACGGCTGATAAGGGCGCGTGTTCTCACAAAGGGGCGTTTCAACGAAAGCTGCTTTGACCGCACGAACTGGTACGCCTTTACCGAGTTCGGACAATTTCTTATGACAGAAAGCGAGGGACAGACAAAATGAATCTGAATATCCGTGAAATGCTCCCGAAAGAACGGGACTACGCTTATACGCAGAGCTATCAGCTTATGTCGCAAAGCGGCTGCATTGCCCTTATGCGCGGCGATTTCGGAAACGGCGGCAGAACCTTTTATCCCGACTATGAGGATCAGATCAAGCAATACCGAACCGATGAATTTGCCGCCGAGTTTGATTCCGTCATCAAGGAATTTTACAAGGTGGGTATCTTGGCTGACCGTGATTCTATGCTCGAATACTGCTGCGCCCGTCCCGACGGGCGGTTTATGGGAAATTTCAGCCGCGAATACGGGTATCGGGTTGATACTGACAAATACACCTATCTTCTGCGTTGTATTCCCGCGCCCGGCGACAACAATTTCTATTGCTATGCCTATGTTTCCGACCTGCTGAACAGTCACATGGAAAAAGCAGCGCAAGGGATTCGCTTTATCGACAGCCGCTATAAAGAGCTTTTCCGTCTGCCTGACGGCGGGAATATTATCATTACCCATACGGACGGTGAGAAAATCAAAGCCTACTGCCGCTATATAGACGAAACCCACGCAGAGATCGGAAAGAACACCTATCACATCTGCGAATTTGCCCAGCATATGGAGGATTGTGGGGCAACCTATGCCCCTGCCGAACCGCTTATCCCGGAAATGTGCTATTCCACTTTACCGTCAAGCGGTGAGGTTATCAAGGTGTTTCGCGGAGATCGCAGCTATATCCCACTGAAAATGCCGATAGATTCTGCCACCGCGCGAAAGTATGCGGACGATATGAACCGCAGGCTCGGCGTTTCCAAAGCGCAGGAGGCGGCTATGCTTGCCGGTTCCATGTTCGGTTGGAGCGTACCCGCCGCAGACGCAAAGAATTATGACGAAAACGGCAATCCACGCCGACCGAAATCAAAGGATCGAGGTGACGCAAGATGAAAGACAGCAGGCACATTATTTGGACGGATTATCTTGACTACGACGACTGGAAAGAGGATTTAGAGGCGCAGTACCCCGAACTTTCCGCAAACGAGCGTATGAATTTGATGTATGAAATCAACGGCACTTATTTTCAGGACGAGAAAACGAATCTGGATATTCAGCTTTCCCGTCCGATTCTCGTTGTCGGGGACTTGGGACTTTGGCACGGCCGCCGTATGGGGTACAAAGAAATTGAAAGCGGCAATATCAGCGATTGCCTTTATACGGAACGGGACATTGACAACGCCACTTGGTTTGTGGATAAAAACTGCGATTTCCGCTGCGAGGCGATTCATCACGACGGCACAAACCACTACCTCTACCGCGCCTACAAGGACGGCGTTTCCGAAACGCAAATCGACAATCTGAAAGAAAAGATATACCGCGGTACGGCGACCCGTGCGGACATTACAAGAATAACCCGCAGGCTCGGCGACGAGATTGCCAAAGTACACGGGTTTCCGATCCCCCGTCAAAGGCGTGCCGCTGAACAGGAACGGTAAGGAGGCAAAGCTATGCAGGATTTATCCGCTTCAAGGGACTGCGCTTTTTCAGCCTTTATAACCAATCTCGGCAAATACAACGAGGGATATTTGATAGGCGAATGGGTGAAATTTCCCGTTACCAACGAAGAATTGCAGGCGGTGTTTCAGCGGATCGGCATTAACCGTCGCTATGAAGAATGGTTTATCACCGATTACGAGTGTCCCGATTCCTCTATCTATGACCTACTCGGCGAGTATGAAAGTTTAAGCGAGCTCAATTACCTTGCGGGGCAGATCATGGAGCTTGATGAAAGTGAAGAATTTTGGCAGGCTGTTTTAGATTTGGGCGAGAATACGGGCAGCATAAAAGAGCTAATCAATCTCACCGAAAACATGGATTGCTTTGATTATCTGTCGGGTGTGGAAAGCGATTACGACCTCGGCTATTACTGGATTGAACAAAGCGGCTGCTATGATACGAGCAGGCTGGGCGTACTCTCAAACTATATCGACTATGAGAGTTTCGGCAGGGATATTCGCTTTGATGAAAGCGGCGTATTTGCCGATCACGGCTATGTGCGTTCAAATGGTGGTCGATTTGTTGACATCTACGACGGCAAGGTTGAGAATATCCCCGAAGAATACCGTATCAAAAGTCCAAAGCTATATGAACGCGCCGTTGTCGGGAGAACGGAAAAAGATATGGAGCGATAATTTGCACATTTGATATTGTTTCGGCTGTTGGGTATAGTATAATATATCATGGGAAAAGGAAGTGATTACAAGTGAGCGACAACAGCTCTTATACTGATTTGGCGCAGCGGATCGAAGAATCCTTTGCCGAGATTGAGGACGAGGCGATTTCCGATTTCAGAGAAACGGACGAAGAATACAATGCACTGTATCAGCAAATTTTGAGGCTGAAAGAAAATAATCCGTTTATCCGAAAGGTGATAGACGGCAACGGCGAAATTTCTTTGAGCGCCGAGGAACACGGAGTTTTGACCGAGTATTTTCGTTTGCGGTTCAGGCTCGACGACATGGAGCGCCAACGGCTCTATTTCAGAGGACATACCGACTGCATTTCCTATCTGAAAAAGGTCGGCGCACTGTAAAATGAATATCCGATGAAAGCGGTACAGAGATAACCTGTGCCGTTTTTTACATAGCCGAGAGGTTTTCACTTAGAAAGCCCCTCGGCTATTTCTATTTAGAACGGAGGTGAAAAAGTATGCCATATATCCCGCCGGAGGTGGTGGAGAAAGCCCGTGAAATGGACTTGCTGACCTATCTTAAAAATTATGAGCCGCAGGAGCTTGTTCATTTCGGCGGTAACACCTACTGCACCCGAGAGCATGACAGCTTGAAGATTTCCAACGGAAAATGGTGCTGGTTTTCCCGTGGGATCGGCGGTTATTCGGCGCTGGACTATCTCATCAAGGTCAAAGAAATGCCCTTTACGCAGGCGGTGGAAACGATTATGGGAAATGTCGCGGTGTTGCCGCCGACCTATTCCCCCGCGCCGAGCAAGCCGAAAGAAAAAGTTTTGCTTTTGCCAAAAGCGAACCGCTGCGCCGCCCACGCCGTGGAATATCTGCATGGGCGGGGAATCGACTATGAGTTGATCGACTTCTGTATCAGCACAGGACGGTTGTATGAAAGCTATCCCCATTACAACGCTGTGTTCGTCGGGCAGGATCTGGACGGCAAGCCCCGCTATGCCAATCTGCGCGGTATCGGTACAGACTTTATCGGAGACGCAAACGGCAGCGACAAGCGGTATTCCTTTGGGATTTCCGCAGAAGCACAGAGCGACACGCTGAATCTGTTTGAATCGGCGGTAGATTTGCTGTCCTACGGGACAATGCAAAAGCTGGACGGCAAGGACTGGCGGCGAGAAAACCTGCTCTCCCTTGCAGGCGTGTATAAGCCGAAAGCAAAGATTGAGGAAAGCAGCCTGCCCGCCGCCCTTGTTCAGTATCTTGCGGACTATCCCCATATCCGAAAAGCGGTCTTGCGGCTGGATAACGACTATACGGGACGGATCGCCGCAGACACGATTAAAGCGCTGCTGTCCCAAAGATACGCGGTTAAGGTGGCAATTCAACCGCCCCCGCAGGGCAAGGATTACAACGATTGTTTATGTATGCGGCTCGGACTTCCCGTTACCAAGCGAAAAGAAAGGAGCAAAGAACGATGAAATGGGCGATTTAATGAATACGGGCATGAGAATACGGCGTTTCCGTATTTCGTGCGGGTTGACGCAAAAGGCGTTAGGCGTGGCGGTTGGTTTCCCGCAGGAGAACGCCGACATACGAATTGCGCAGTACGAATCCGGCACGAGAACGCCGAAACACGAATTGCTGTGCCGTATGGCGCAGGCGCTTGATATTACTCCCTCGGCGCTTGCCGTCCCTCGTATTAGAAATGCCGAAGAATTGAGCAGCCTGTTATCAGCGCTGGAAGATGAATACGGAACAACATTTTTAAATGAAGAAAGGAAACAAACGATGAAAACCTATGCAGTAACAATTACCGAAACATTGCAAAAGACGGTAGAGATTGAGGCAAATTCCAAAGCGGAAGCCGAAGCAATGGTCGAAGCCCGCTGGAATGACAGCGAATATATCCTCGACGCGGATTCCTTTGTCGGCGTAGATTTCTCCGCAAGGTCAAATGAGCGAAGCCGTGATTATGAACGCTGAAAGGAGATTTCCGCTATGAGTGAGGAAAAGAAAATCAAGGTTGTACTGCTGGAACCGGGTAAACTTGCCCGCACCGCTGAAATCGGCACTTCTATTGAAGATTTGCAAAATGCCGTTGACGGACTGATTGAACCCTTTTACCCCTTTGAGGAACAGGTGTGTATTGTCTGCAACGACGAGGGAAAGATCAACGGTATGCTGCCAAACCGAAGCGTAAAAAACAAGGACGGCGTTATGGTCGATTTCATTTTCGGCCCCGCTTTTATATGTGACTGCCGGGGCGAGAGCTTTGACAGTCTTTCCGATGAACAGATTGCCCGCTATACTAAAATGTTCCGCTATCCCGAACACTTGGCAAGGCTGAACGGAAAGCTCATCGGAATCCCGCTCAATCCGCAGCGTGAGCATGAACGCTGAATTTTTTCAGTCGGTGGCAAAATGTTCGGCCGATGGGACGAACGCCATGCGATGTACCAGCAAGCATCGCCTTTGTGATACCACAAAGGCAAAACCTTGTCAGGGGTAGCCCCTGAAACCCTTAATTTTGCTCGTCCCCGTTACAAACGGAGGGCGATATTTTTATGCGCTGAAAGGAGGCGTATGGTATGAGCGAACTGCTCTTTTTTATCATCGGAACTATGCTCGGCGGCTGTATCGGTATTGTGATTATGTGCCTGTTGCAGATCAACCGCCTGCAAGGAAAGGACGACTACAAATGAATGAACCGATGACATTTCTGGATTTTTTCAGCGGCGTGGGCGGTTTCCGCAAGGGCTTTGAGCTTTGCGGAATGGTTTGTAAAGGCCACTGCGAAATAGATAAATTCGCAGACCGCAGCTACCGCGCCATACACGATATACAGGAGGACGAATGGTATGGAGAAGATATTACCAAAATCGACCCCGCCGATCTGCCGAGGGTCAACCTCTGGGCGGGCGGATTCCCGTGTCAGGACATTTCTGTATCTGGCCGGCAAAGAGGGCTTGCCGGAGAACGAAGCTCTCTCTTTTTTGAAATCATTAGACTGCTCAAAGGCACAAAAACCGAAGATAGACCCGAATGGCTTGTCCTTGAAAATGTTAAAAATCTGCTCTCCGTTAATCGGGGATGGGACTTTGCGGCCGTTCTCAATTCGTTGGCCGAAATCGGCTATCATATCGAGTACGGACTGCTTAATTCACGCTTCCACGGCGTTCCGCAAAACAGGGAACGAATCTACCTTGTCGCTTATCGACATTTTAGAGCCGGAGGTGGACGAAAAATATTTCCTGTCACCGCAGGCGACGGCAAGGCTCTTATACAGTTAATCGGTGGCACACAGGGTAAGCGCGTTTACGACCCTGCAGGAGTAAGCTGCACGCTGATGAGCGAAGGAGGCGGTTTTGCAGGCAGGACGGGAATGTATTTCATCGATCTGTGCAAAGGCAATCCCAAGCTGACGGAACACGCCCGCTGTATCAAAGCAAGGTATGACAGCGGGATCGGCAACCGCAGCGCTGATAATTCGGGCGTGCTTTGTATGAGCGCCGATTGTCCTGACCGCACCGAGAAAACAGCTTTGATTCAGCTAAAACGAGGCGAGGCGAAAATACGGGAACAGGATTACACCAAATGCCTGATCGCAGGCTACAACAAAATTGGGGTAAGCAACCGTGGCGAAAGCTCCGGCGTTTTTTACGGCTGCCGCGCTGTACTCACCCCCGACCGTGAGAATAAGAGACAGAACGGCCGCCGTTTCAAGGAGTGCGGCGAACCCGCCTTTTGCCTGAACACGCAGGACAAACACGGCGTTTACCTCTGCGCCTGCGATTCCTGCGAACACGCTTTACCCGTAAAGCAAGCGGCAAACGCGGATAAAAGCAAATCCGAAAATAAACCGAAAATACCGCTTGGCTGCGGACGAATCCGCAAGCTGACGCCCCGTGAGTGCTGGCGGCTGCAAGGCTTTTCCGATGAAATGTTTGATAAGGCGGCCGCCGTCAATTCCGACGCCCAGCTTTACAAGCAGGCAGGCAACGGCGTGACAATCCCCGTTGTGTACGCTGTCGGCAAACGGATCGTCGAAATTCAAAATGAACTGAACAAGGAGGGCATATGAGAAAACGCAATGTTCACATTCAATTCTGGCTGGATAAAAAGGAAGCCATGGCGTTTCAAAAAAAGTCAAACGCAGCGGTCTTTCCCGTGAGGCGTATTTGCGGCACTTGGTAAACGGTCTTGAACCGCAGGACGCTCCGCCGCCCGATTACTACGCTATGATGAGGGAGCTCCACGGGATCGGTAACAATCTCAATCAGATTGCGGTTAAGGCGCACACTCTGAATGTGCTGGATGTGCAGAGGTATGACGAGGCCTGCCGCAAGATCGATACGGCTATTAAGAAAATCACCGAGGCGGTTATCCTGCCCCGCCCGATGAAGTAACACGATGGCTACAACATCTATCTGGCGTGTAAAGGGCTGGCTTGGAAAAGTCGTTATCTATGTGGAGAATCCCGACAAAACGACCAATCCCAAATTTTACACGGAGGAAGATATGACCGAGCGAGACGGACGGGAGCTTTCCGATGTTATCCGATATGCCGTCAATTCAGAAAAAACACAGCAGGCCGAAAACGAGGATTGTACCGTCGTTCACCGCTTTGTATCGGGGATCAACTGCTCTCCCGCTACCGCCCGCGACGAAATGCTTGCGGTAAAAAAGCGGTTCGGCAAGGAGAACGGGACGGTGGCCTACCACGGGTATCAATCCTTTGCTCCCGGCGAGGTCACGCCCGAAACGGCGCACGAGATCGGAATGAAGCTCGCCGCCCGTTTGTGGGGCGACCGTTATCAGGTGATTGTGGCGACCCACCTTGACAAAGAAAATCACCTGCACAATCATTTTGTGCTGAATACGGTGTCCTTTGTAGACGGGATCAAGTATCACCGCACTAAAAAGGATTATCACGATATGCAGACCGTTTCCGACGAGCTTTGCCGTGAGGTTGCCACGATAAAGGCGGCAGCCAAAGCCACGGTTGCGGCGGTCAAGGCGATTATAGCCGGAACAAAGGCCTTGATTTCCGCTATCGCCGCCGGCGGTTGGGTTGCCGTTGTGATTATCATTGTGGTATGCCTGATTGCCTTGATTGTCGGCTCGTGTTTCGGTATCTTTTTTTCGGGCGAGGATTCGGGAAGCAGTATGACAATGCAAAGCGTGGTACAGGAAATCAACACCGATTACCAAACGCAGCTTGACACCACCAAAACGAATATCTCCTATGATGTTTTGGAAATGTCCGGCTCCCGTGCCGTCTGGCCGGAGGTTTTGGCTGTTTATGCGGTTAAGACTACTACCGATCCGAATAATCCGCAGGATGTCGCCACTATGGACGCTTCAAAAAAAGCGATTCTAAAAGATATATTCTGGCAGATGAATACCATATCCTCACGAACCGAAACAAAGACCGAGGAAATTATCACCGAAACGGATGACGGTCACGGCAATATTGTTGAAACGAAAACGACGGTCACACGGACTTATCTGTATATATCGGTGGCTCATAAGACCGCCGGAGAAATGGCAGATAAATTCGGATTCAATGCAGATCAGCGCAAGCAGCTTGCGGAACTTCTTGCCGAAGAAAACCGCAGTATGTGGAGCGCGGTTCTTTATGGCATTTACACCGAGGACGGACAAATTGTTTCCGTTGCTCTCTCGCAGATTGGCAATGTGGGCGGTCAGCCGTATTGGAGTTGGTATGGCTTTGACAGCCGTGTGGAATGGTGCGCCTGTTTTGTTTCGTGGGCGGCGAATGAGTGCGGGTATATTGATAGTGGTATTATCCCGAAATTTGCAGGCTGCACAAACGGCGTGCAATGGTTTAAGGATAGAGGTCAATGGATTGACAACAGCGCCACGCCGTCGCCGGGTATGATT
>OODJ01001631.1_pt1 | contig 17177 bp, 17 predicted proteins | sample 1671611 | NCBI WGS metagenome assembly OODJ01 (sample SAMN06348174, study PRJEB24527) | human gut metagenome | biome: human gut; feature: ankylosing spondylitis patient; material: feces | host: Homo sapiens | place: China | collected 2015-10 | reverse complement strand
AGCCAGCCGTCCATACGGCGGACGATGCCCGGCTTGAGCCAGAGGGTGATTTTCAGCCTGTTTTCCTCGTCCATGCTTCCTCCTCGTTCACCACGGCGGTATAAAAGGGCCTCAACCCCCTGCAACACCGTGCTTTTTCAAACATACCACCGCTCCAAAACCCGGAGCGGGCCTCTACCGACGGCGGTACCCAAACCCGGGAAAAGCCCCGCACTGCGGGGCTTTGTGGCCGGACCGCCGGGGCACTCCACGGCGGTCCTTTATCCTCGTACTTTTTTCGGCAAACTCAGTTTTTGCGAAAACCGGGTGATCATCGCCAACTTCGCACACACAGGTGGATCACTTCCCGCTGTGCAGCTCCACCTCTAGACACACTTCCGACACATATCTGGTTGGTGCATTCTGAGCACCACTATTTGTCGCTCCGAGACTCCAGCCGGAGTATATGGCGCTGTTACTTTCCTCTCTGCCATGATGCGAGCTACTTTTCTCAGCTTGTGAATCGATGTGCAGACCAATTTCCAACGCTGCCCCAAACCTTCAAAAACACTCGTGGGGGTGTACGGATGCCACTCTCCTCCGCCGGAGGGCACACAGCGGCTCACAAGGCCAAACAGACGGGGTTTTTCTCGCGGGGTGCCACCTTTGTGCCGCTGGAGACTGTCTCTCTTTGATTCGGCGTATCAGGTTTTGATATGGTCTCCTTGCCTCCGGCGCTTTGGGGCGTCTTTATTATTGTTTACTTGCGACGCAATTCCTGAGTCTATTTGGGCCGTTCTATTCTTTGTCATAGCATCGCATTTTTGGCAGAGAGGCGCAACGTTTTTTCTCTCTGTCGTTCGGCCTTCGGCCGCAGAGTGGTCCGGGCACCGCCCGGTTCTGCGGCCGGCGTATAGCCGGACGCGATGCTTGCCCTCACCAATGTGATGAAGAGATCAGGCCCGCGTTCAAACTGACCTGGCAATTTTTCACTTCTGGATTCCAACGTTTCTGCCATGGAAAAAGAGGACAGATCCGGTTTTGGACCTGCCCTCTTTCATGAGTTCTAATCTTTCGAAAAGGATTTGTAGATCAAATCATTCTGAAACTGGAACATTCTCATAAGGAAGATTTTCACCTTCGTAGCCAATGTTCTTCATGCACTCGGCCCAGACATCCCACCAATTCGGGGACTGGAACCATTTCTCGCTGACCTTGACAGCAGCAACAGCAATCTTCATGCCCTTCTTCACATCGGCATTGGACAGAGGCATACGCGGGGCGACACCCTCAGCTCCGGCCGGGTCGATGCAGTATACGCAGGTCATATCCGGGACCGTCATCAGATTGGTGATGACATCACTGCCCTTTTCCCTCCGCTGGAGCAGAAGGTTCTCGTTCTGGAACTGGATATAATATTGCGTACGAGAAACATCGTCCGTGACAGTCAGTGTGCCGTAGTCAAATCCGCCATGGGTGTCGGTCTTGATATCGTCAACCGTGCCCTTGCAAATGACCTTGGCGTTAATCAGCCCCTTCTTTTTGAGAGCCTCAAACATATCAGTGTCAGCGTCAGGGCTAGTGCGAAGAACCTCGCCAATCTGCCTGCAGAGGGTGATGGTTCCGGTGCAAATCTTGTTCATGATGTCGTCTTTGTTTACCAGCCAGCCGGAAATGCCGACCATGTTGCCAAACTCTCCGCAGATATCCCGGCCAATTTTTTCGGCCAGAGGAGCGTTGTACGGGTCCGCCAGTTCAACGCTGATTCTGTCGTTGTTGCCGTTGGCCAATCCCAGCGGGGAGGTGGGGCAGCCGTTGACATTGAGGAGCAAGGTTTCCAGGGCGGGGACCGCACGGCCCGCACCATCAGCGTCAATCGTATAGGCACCTGTGTTCAGGCTCAGGAGCAGAGGGAAGAAAATGCTGAAACCGCCGAGTTCCACAGGGAAATTGTATTTCAGGTTTTTACCATCCCGCTCGGCAATCTCCTTCAGAAGATTCGCAGCGTTCGCTGCATACTCTGAGAAATCCACGCCAACAATTGCCGCCGGAGCGCCCATGCCCGCCGTTGCAGAGGCGTACTCGCCGACTTTCATATCCGAGGCATCAATCATTTTAACCAGGAGTTCTTCTCCGGGATGGCGTTCCTTGTAAGACTCCATCAGTTTGATGCCGCTGGAGATAGAGCCACCGCCGCCGGCACCCATTAGAGTGGCACCCCAGATAATGTCAATCATGTCCTGCTCACGCAATTCAATAATCTTCTCTTCTGCCATACAAACAACTCCTTTACAAAATATTAAATGTAGAATCCTACAGGTACACAGATTATCGCTCGGGAGGACGCATATAGGTGATACGGCTCTGCTTCAAGTGCATTTTGGCCTCCAGCTCCAGCAGCATGACCGCCGCCTGGGCAGCTTCAATGACGGGGATTTCGTAGCCCAATTCCATGAGGCCGGCCTGAACGTCCTCTGTCACATCCACCATGGCGGTGCATCCAAGAGAGACAGCCTGCGCTCCGTCAACCTTGATGGCCTCAACTGCCTCGGCAATCAGGGCTTTGACCAGCTTGTCGTGCTGTTGCAGGTCCTCGACCGGAATGTCGATGCTGCGGACACAGCAGACACGTCCGTCCAGGTGCGCTTTGGCCACATTCCCCTCAATCATGGGAAGGACATTGTTCATGACCGAGATGATGGCGATTTTGTCCGCAAGCCCCATGCTCAGATGGAGAGAGGGCTCAAATCCACCAAATACAGGGATGTCCACATACTCTCTGGCCGCCTTCACAGCGGGGTCACCATAGCAGTTGATGAAGATGCCGTCGCAGCCCTCTTCCTCGGCTTCCTTACAGAGACGAAGGACGTCCGGCGCACAGATGGCCTCGTCGTATTCGCACTCAATGGAGGGGGGACCTACTTTGATTTGAACGGACCGGAGTTCCGTATCGGGCGACAGGTATTTCCGCATATACGCAATCATCTCTTCGGTGATGACATTGCCGGTGACAGGAATGATGTTTTTGATAACGAGACCCATCTTCAAATACCTCCTTACTCTTGTGCTTTCACAGTTCCTTCTTTGTAAATGGCGCCAAACTCATCCTCCACGTATACACCGCCGACACAGGCTTTTTCCGGGTTTGACCTAAAGATGATGGACAAGACGAGATAGACGACAAACGCGACCACGATACTATTAATCGCGGCAACACCCCATGTGATGACAAAGCCAACGACACTGCCGGCGACCCAGGCAATCAGAGCCAGAAGATTGCAGAAATAATGCTTGGTCCCCTCACCGTATTGATACTTCCCCTTCTTGACAAAGAAGTAATCCGCAATCACAACACCGGCGACAGGGGAAATCCCGACAGCCAGAATGCTCAGAAAAGTAGTGAAGTAGTCCATAAGTCCCATGGCACCTGCAATTACCGCAACAGCGCCGACTACCAGAGTCATGATATGCTTGTTTCCTTTGGGGAAGATTGTAGAGAGCGCAACTGTTCCGAAATACAGGTTCCCGCCGTTTGTTGTCCACTGCGCAAACACCAGCAAAACAAGGGCAGCAAATCCAAGGATTTGAATAAGGGCGGTGGGAACATCAGCAGTATTGCAGGCAACGCAGACGCAGTAGCCGCACATGGTCATAAAGACGTTCGCAATTAGGAAACCGAAAACAGAGCCTCCGGTCGATACGACCGGGCTTCTTCCATAGCGGGAGAAATCCGGCTGCAGGCAGGTGCCCATTGCGTAGCCGCCAATGACGGTGACAGCCGCGGATGTGACAGTTACTCCAGTCGATTCAACGGGCAGAGCATCGAATGCCGCCAGCCCGCCTACTCTTCGAATCGCCAGAACAACAGCGACAAGACACATAATCAGGATAATCGGAGAGGCAAAGTTGCTCAGCCACTCGACTCCCTTGTAGCCCACATAGGCTGTGGTGACCATCAGAATGCCGCCCCAGATGCCTGCGACTGTCGTGTCGGTGATGATTCCGGCATTGGGGAACATCGCGTGAATCGTCGCCCCGAAGAATCCGCACTGGATACCGAAGAAACCGATGCAGACCAGGACAAGCAGCACCGCGATAATATACGAGCCGATACATCCAAAGGACTCCCGGAGCAGCATACTCAGACCAACGCCGGTTTTGGTTCCAATCCAGCTCAGCAATCCGCCAATCAGAGCGAGGACCGCGCTGCCAATAACCGTCGCAAGAAGGGCCTCCATGATGGTCAGTTGGCCGGACATACTTGCTCCCACATAGATGCCGGACAAAGCGATGATTTGCCCCACCAAAGTGGCCACAACGCCGTAATCACTCCGGCGATACTCGGCTGGTATAGGGGCTGTTGACCAGTCATTTTGTATCAGTTTTGCGGTTCTTTCATCTTGCTGCATGACATTCCCTCCTTATGTTCTTGGTTAAAAAAATTATAAAAGGTGCGGCCTGAATTGTCGTTATCGGCGCGGACAGAAACGGGGGCATTTTTTTATCCAAATCAGGGAAACGGAATTTGGGCCTTATGGAAATGCACAAAAAAGCCGCCCCCTCTTTGAGAGAGGGCGGCTGCCAGGGGGGAGTGTGTGGGATAAGTAGACTAAACCAACCGGCCCAGAATCTTCGTAATCAGCTCCGCTGTTACCGCGACACTTTCGATATCGCAGGTTTCGTCAGGGGAGTGGACGTCCGTCAGGGACGGTCCAATCGCAATCATATCGAGGCACGGATTTTTCTCAAAGAACGCACCGCATTCTAGGCCGCCGTGGACCGGCTCGACGACCATATCCTTGCCGGTAATCTCCCGATACACATCACAGGTGAGAGGAACCAGCTTGCTGTGTGGATTAACCCCCCAGGCGGGGGCGTGATCCCCTTGTTCATAGGCAAAACCAAACAGTTCCCCAATCAGGCGAGAAGCCCGCAGAATTTCTTCCGCACGGTAATTGACGCAGCTGCGTTCCATTGCCTCCAGAGTAATTTCAGCTGGGCCAACCGTCAAAAGCCCCAGGTTCTGGGAGCTTTCGACCAGCGAGGGCACGAAAGGACTCATGGTATTTACTCCGTTAGGCAGTGTGACCAAAAGTCCCAGAAGGCTCTTAGATATCTCAACGCCCAGGCACTGCTGAACGGAATGCGCCTCTTGAACGGCAACGTCATATAAGTAGGACGGTTCCTTTTCACCAAATGCACTGACAAAGTCCTGCTCATAGTCCTTTAAAAGCTGGAGCGCCTGTTGGGAAAGAGCTGTGGGAACGAGGACTGTTGCCTGCGCCGCTGCGGGAATAGCGTTTTTGGCCTGCCCTCCAGAGAAGGCGGTGACTTTGACCGGAATGCCGGATTCCGCCAGCCTAGACAGGGCAGAGGCTACGCAGACAAGCGCGTTGGCCCTTCCCAGGTTGATGCCGACACCAGAGTGACCCCCTTGGAGGCCCTTGAGTGTGACCTCGATAGCTGTGTCATCGGGAGAGACCGCTTCCCATTTCGCCTCCCTGCGGAAGCGGATGAAATCACAGCCGGCCGCTGAATTACAAAGAGACCCCAGCCACTCCCAATCCAGATTGACGAGATAATCTCCATCCAAATGCTCTGCCGGCATATCGATAGAGGCCATGCCGTCCTCCTCATTCACTGTGAAAATGACACGAAGAGGACCGTGGCGAAGGGTGTTATCCTGCAGAATATACAGGCAGAGCGCAACGCCGATACCGTCGTCAGCACCCAGGCTGGTCCCATCCGCACGGAGAATTTTTCCATCGTTGATGACTTTGATAGGGTCACGAAGGGGGTCAAACGTGACGCCCTCGGCTGCCACACAGACCATGTCCATGTGCGCCTGAAGGATGACGCGAGGGGATGCCTCGCATCCGGGGGCGGCGGGCTTTTCAATAATGATGTCACCCAAGCGGTCTTTTGTAACTGCAAGGCCATGGTCCTTTGCCCACTGGAAGAGATAGGCCCCGATTTGCTCCTCGTGGTGGGATGGATGGGGAATTTCGCAAATCTTATAAAACTCCTGCAGGATGATATCCAAGGCTGAGCGGTAATTCATGGCATGACCTCCTATTCATGACTTGATAATTTTACTATACTAGGTTTTGCGCGAAAAGTATTTGTCCAAAAGGATTATTTTTGAATACGAATTTAACCGATGCTGCGAAATCGATGGCATCAGTTTTCAGCAAAATACCGCAGGACCGATTCGGCCCTGCGGTACAGCTATTTTTGCTCGGCCTGATAATCCAAGAGGCGCTTGATTGCCAGCGCACGGTAGAGATAATAATTTGCTGGCATTGGGGTAATGTCATACCCGAGGCGGCGGTTGATTTTGTTCAGGCGGTATTTCACAGTGCTCTCATGAACATGAAGCAGCCCAGCGGTGCGCGTTACACTTTTATCCGTGTCAATCAGGTAGGCGGCCAGGGTTTTCCAGATGTCGGCTTCGTCTTTCTGGCCCTGCAGAGGCCCCAGGACCGATAAATGCTGCAGCATGGCAGCGTTATCGCCCTGAACGATATTATAGCAGGTTTCCGAAAAGACCAGGTTTTGATGTGTGATAATCGTCTGGTGGGGATAAATGATTCGTGCGGTGGAGCAGTATTGCTCAATCAGCAGATACGCCTTTCGGGTATCCATGATGGAATCCAGTCCGCCGCACCAAACAAGAACAGAGCCAGGATATGCCCAAACAAACTGCTCCATAAAATCCTGTGCCAGTTCACCATCAACCCCGGGGTAAGGAGCGTCATCCATGAAGGCAACGATACCATGGTCAAAGGAATCCACAATGGCGGATTTCCGATTGGCGCGGAGGTACTCCTTGACACTCTGCTTCTGCTGGGAAAGGTCATGGCTTTTGTGCTGATGGGCGCCTTGTGGAATAATCACCCACATGATGCGGAGCGCATGAAGGTCAATCCGCATTCTATTTGCGATTCGATAGATGTCCAGATTCTGTTCATTCAGAATCATCCGAATCAAATCGTCTGTATCCTCTTTTTGCAGGTCTTCTCGCCACAGGTTATATGAGGTTTCAACGACTTCACCGGCCTGCTCTAACGCATCCTCTGTCATAACATCTGGCTCTCCAAGAGCATAGAGGCGCAGGTTCTTCTGATGCCTGGCATTGAGAAGATGCTGCCGAACCTCATACCTTTTATCATGATAAGAGATGGTTTGCGGAAATTGGACCATGGTGTCGGCGCAGTCTCGAAAACTATCCACCAGCTCCTGTGACAGCGACATGGGCCATGTTGCCAGGCCCAACTCCCGGCCATCTCTATCAAGGAGCAGGAAGGAGTAGCGCAAATGGTCGCTGAGGATTCGAAGGATTCCCGAGACATTGCGCTGGCGCTCTCTCATAGCCGAGATTTGCTCCAGAAGAAGCGGCACGAATCTGGTGGATTTTTTTCGCTCCTCAAAGATTTTCTCCATCACTTCTGTGATAACTTCATTGTAGCGCAGGTGGTAATCGTTTGGAGGCATCATTATCAGGGGAAAATCCAACTGGTCCGCAAGTTCAATGAGCCGTTTGTCTATGGATTTCAAATAGTAGCCAACATAGTACAGCACAAGAGCGGATTCGCCGACTTCATGGAGGCGACGGATGGCATTGCACTGGGCCTCCACATCATCCATCACGGAAGTGAAGGCGGTGATGATAAGTTCGTTTCCCAAAAACAGAGCATCCGCCATAGCAAACACACGGGCATACTCCAAAACGGAAACAGAGGAGACAAACTTCCCAAGCCCGTTGTGTCCAGCAATTACTTTGGCGTCTTGCAGGGAAGGTAACTTCAGGCAGTCCGCAACAGTTATGCTCATAGCAGCGATACCCCTTTCTCTTTACATCGGCCATTTGTTAGCGCTGATTTGATATCCGTATTTTTTAATTTATAAAAATATATCATAAACATATCCGCCTGAACAGAGGTAACCAAGTCAAGAGGTAAGGGACATATTGGGCAAAAAAGATTTGCAGGCACTTTCTGGACTGATAGATCAAAAAATGGACCAGAAATTTCAGGAATTTTATCAAAGAATCGCTAAAAAATTTCTGGAAGCAGATCAGAAATAGATCGGAAATTCCTGGAAATGGACCAAAGCATAAAGGCCCAGATGGCCCAGCAGAAAAAGGAGATACTCAGCGAGGTAAAGGTTCTGATTGAGGCGGATATTATTCCAAAATTTAACCTGCTGGCCGATGGAATTCTAAGCATCAATGAGAAGCTGATCCTGCGGGAGGCCATAGACACTGTGGAGGACCGCGTGAATGATCTGGAAAAGGCCGTGGATCTCCATACCCAGCAGATTGACGAACTGAAAAAAGTCCAGTAGGTAAAATGTTCTCACGATGGCATGGTGTGGGGCGCCCGCTCCTTATCGGCGGGACACAGCGGCTCACACGGCCAAACAGGGGTGGTTTTGTGGACGTTCTGCCGTTGTCCGCTTCATTACTTTTCTTTGTCAACCGAATTGGGACTCCCTCTCGATCATAGCTCTCTTGCATGAGTTGTTGTTTCTCCCTCGAGCCTCCGTCCCTTCTCTTTGATATAGCATATCAATACTTGATCTAAGCCTCCCCATCTTCGGCCTGTTCTGGCATCGCTGTCTGACCCAAACGGCGTTGCGGCATTTCTGAGCTTTAAAGTCTCCCCTGTTTTGGCGATGTCGGGAACGGCTGGTTTTAGATGTTTTTCCCGAAAAAGAGCGGCTGAAAGTATTGCGCCGCAATGGGTTTCGGCCCCGAACAAGCTACGGACCAGAAGGCCGGGGGTTCGAATCCCTCAGGGCGTACCAGGAAAAATCCCTAGAACCTTTGTGGTTCTAGGGATTTTTGCTACCAGTTACAATCTATGAATATTGCACGTGGATCCTTTTTATGCCTTTTTAACGGTTTTGCATGGTACACGTGTGGTACAGCTTTTTGGGATAAATAGAAGGAGATGGCTTTCATCCCTCTCCTTTTTCCGAATTTTTATCCAACTGATGACCCGCCGGTTATGAGCCAGCACAGCGGCGCCAGTGCAAGGATGTTCACTTCCACCGGACGGCCATTTTCCAGTGGACGCTGGCCTTGAAGTTGAGCTTCGTATATGCGATCTCCTACACTCTGGCTTCCGCATAGACCGGATTCCTGGAAACGTCCAGTGCCGCGCGACTCATTGAGAACTGGCCAAATCCAGACAGCCTTACCGTGTCCTCATTCACCAGCGCCTTTTCGATGCAGGCAAGCATGGCTTTCACGACGATCTCCACCTCATACTGAGGAACATTCGTCAATCTGGAGACCTGTACACAAAGCTCTTTCTTGGTCAAGAAGCATCTTTCCTTTCTGTTCTTCTGCCCACAGGCATTCCAGATGGCCGCAAAGCAGCTGCGCGTGAGCTGCTTCCTACCCGTCCCCCATCTGGGAGTGCGCCGGCAGCACATCGCGGAGCCTCGCAGGATCACTCGACAATGGCCCAATCCTCTGCCAAAATATCGCTCTGGGATGCAAGCCACATCTGGAAACTGCCATCAACGCATTTCATCTGCAAGTATGGCCGAACTCTGAATAAGCTTCTGGTTATGACGGTATTCCCGTTCTCATCCGAGCACCGCCAGGCAGGCTCCGCCTCGATCTGCTTCATCCCGATATATTTCTTCATTCTCCACTCACTTCTCTTCCTGTTGTTTTGCGGTTCCGCGATTTCCGGGTGGGGGATCCCCCCGCAGCGACTCAAGCATATATTGGCTGCGCAGATAGTCAATATCCCCCTGCCGGCCGCGGCCAAACATATATGGGTTCAACTGATAACACCCCCTCCGCTTCTTTCGCAGAATCCCGGACGCCAGCATCGCCTGCAGCATCCGCTCCACCTGGCGGACGCTCTTCCCAAACTTCTCTGCCAGAATCTGCTTGTCCGCAGGGCTGAGTGTCACCATCTGCCCGATGTCCGCGAAGGTCATCCATCTGACAATCTCCATCACAAACCGGTAGCTCACATCCGGAAGGCCCGATACCGTCCACCCCTCTTCAAAAACCTTGATGTAAGCGTCACTTGTCTCAACTACCTTTGTGGTCTCTGCAAAATCAACCAGCGCTCCATTCGCATCTACCGTGTATGATCTGACGCTCACACGGCGGGAGGAACTTCCAGTATCTGCCATAAAATTCCTCCGTTTTTTTCGAGTTAGCGACACCCCATGTCGCTAACTTTTCGAGCCCGAAACAGCTGAATCCGTTGCGGCCCTAGGCATCAGAGCACTTTTCAAGGGGGCTTTTCCCTTTATATATGTTCTATACCACCTTTCTCACCTCATCTTCCGCTTCAAATAATTACCAAAAAATGGCACTCCACCTCCACTCAACTCTCTGCGTTAAGTGGCACGATGGAGTGCCGTTCGCTTTTATTCTCTTCAACTTATTACTTACTATACCACACGTTTCATGATTTTTCAAGCGGCTTTCCGCGCTGCCGGCATAGTCGAACTACCAGACTTTTCCCAAAACCTGATCTTGGAACGTGGACGGAGGGAGAAGTGCTTGACCAGATTTGGGCGCCAAAGGCTCCGGGCCACTTGGAAAACGCCCCCCTCCCCTCATTTGTATATGACATTATAACCAATAATGGGATATACACGTATAAAACAAGCATTTCGTAGCTTGTTTTGCAACTTTTAGGCAGTTTTTGGCTTGAAGCCGCCGCTGTCATGACCTGAGCAAATCCCTCCCGAATCCATACAATATGTGAATGTTTCTTTATGATTCATGTAAGAAAAGCATGAATCAGTGATGCATCCCCATGCTCCACTCTCACCGGCCCTCATGCCTCCCATCCTCTGCCTAGGCTCATCTGCATACCTGCTCCCCTGCTCGTGTGCCTCCGCCTCCTCTCCCTCTGCCCTGCTATGGTTGGATGCCTTGCAGGGGGGGAGGCTTGGTGCGTGTCGCTGGCTGTCTGGCGGCGGCTCCCTGACGGGCCCGCCGTGACCGGTGGCCTGGCGGTAGCTGGTGGCCTGCTGTGACGGCATACAAGGATGGGCAGGCCTTGCGCACGAGTTGAGGGCCTGGGCTGGCTGTGGTGGCGTGCGTCATCGCCTGGGGGCTGTCAATGGCGGCATACATACGAGCCGCGCCGGCGGCGCTCCCGTATATCCTCGCGGCGGCTGTCCGGGTCTGCTGGCGGCTCCCGGGATGTCTGGCAGCTCCTCCCCCCTCGATCCCCCCGCTGGGGGGAGGTGATGGAGGGGGCGGTGTATGGGTCAGGCTCTCCCTGGCCGCAGGCGGTGGCGCTCCGCTCCCTCCTGCTTTGCCTGCGGGGCCTGGGGGCTAGGCATCCTCACGGGTGCCCTGAAAGCAAAAATCTGTAGAAAAGGGGTTGACATACTGGATTAAGTATGTTATAGTATAGATAGCAAGAGGGGAACGGCTCGACCTCCTGATAGGGAGGTGACAGCGTGACAGTGTTGGAAGTAATCGCATTACTTAACCTGTTAGCCGTTGTTATCTTTGGAGTTATCAACATAACGAAAAAGAAATAACCGGCCCCCCGCATAGGAAACCGGCAATTTCTCAAGCTATAAACTTGTAGGAGGTTGGCCGGCGTCCGGTGCAACGGACCGCCCCTCTTGCCCCACATTATAGCAAAGGGGGCCGAAGATGTCAAGCGGAGAGTTGAAACCACAGCGCAAGACCCGCACCAGCAGCGCCGTTAAAAACCGATACAACGCTAAAGCCTATCGGAAATTCCAAGCGGCCATAAAGCCCGACCTATCCCAGCGGATAGAGGACTACACCGCCAGAGAGGGCATAAGCAAGCCCGAATTTCTGGAGCGTGCTATAAACGCTCTGGACAAATAAAAAGCCCGCAGGCCAGGGATTATTCCCCGGCCTGCTTTTGTTTTGCCGGGCGCCCTGGTGGTGCTCCTGGTGGCCGTGGGTGGCTATGTGGTTGGGCTGGCGCCTCCCTGGCTGTCCTGGGCGTCCTCTGGGCTGTCCTCAACATACTCCAAGAGATCGCCGGGCTGGCAGTGCAGAAGGTGGCAGAGGGTTGCAACGCTGGATAGATTGATGGAGGTGTCCCCGCGCCGGAGCTTAGTTGTAGTGCTCTGCGGGATCAGCCCCTCTCTCAAGATCTTGTATGAGCTGATTCCGACATTTCGCAGGGCCTGCATGATGTCCACCTTATACCGAATGTGCCCCACGTCCTCCCTCCTTTCTTTGCCCGTCATTGGCCTTTTCGTGTTTTCTATTATATACCTTTTTTCGTTGTTATTTTTCACAAATATATTTACCATTTTTCGTACATTTTTATTGGCACAAATACGAAAAAAGGTGTTGATTGTATACGAATAAAGGTATATAATTAAACCATAGAAAGGAGGACAACAAAAGACGAAAGCCCCCCGCCGAGGTCAGCGGCGTGAACCTTGACAAGTGGACATAGACCCCGGTATAATGAGGAAGTGAGGTGAGAAAATGGACAAAGAGCTGATGGAAGCAATCGGACAGATGCTGGAGGCCCAAACCGCAAAAATCAATGTCATCATCGAAAACGATGTTACAAAGAAAATCAACCTCGTTTTTGAGAAGTTGGAAAACATTGATGAAAAGCTGGAGAAGATGCCGACGCCGGAAGACCTCGTCATTGCCAACGGGCGGATCGAGGTCCTAGAGGCTATCGTCAAGAAGCTGTCCCGAGAAGTCGCAGAACTGAAGAAAGCGCAGTAAATAGGAACAGGCAGAGGGCCGGGAAATCATTCCCGGCCCTCTTTTTTCGCCCTGGCCGGTCGGGCGATACCGGAACCGGCCCATGAGACAAAACACGAGAGGAGAACCCACAATGAAAACTTACAGCGTCGAAATCAAGTATTACACCTACGACGGAGCCGAAAACTCCACCACCCTGGAGATCGAGGCCGCAAGCGCCGAAGAGGCCAAGCGAACCGCCGAAGAAATCTATCTGCGGGACGACGGCACATTGGAGGCTGTGGCCGTGAGCGCCACCGAGGAGGCCAATGACGCCCCGGAAACTCCCGTTTCCACCATCTCCGCCGCCCTGAACGGCCTGGATGCCCTGCGGGCCCGTGTCACTGTCTACGTCCCCGCCACGGTGGGAACGGCCGATGCCGCAGATAATGCCCGCGAAGTGGACGCCGTGGCAACCGCCCTTTCCACCTGGTTCGGCGGCGCAACCATCCAGCCGGGGTCCGGCTGCTGGATGTCCGATGCCTGCGGACCGGTCAAGGAGGCCACGACAACGGTATACGCCGCCTGCACCTCGGAACAGCTGGCGGCGCATATCCATATCGCGGAAGTCCTGGATCTCTGCCGCCGGCTGATTGAGCACTGAGCACATATGCGGCGCAGAAAAAATCGCGTTGATTCCTCTGGATGATATTTGGCCGTTTTTGCGTCGCTCAGCTCAAATCGACTGGCTGAAGGCTCTCTTGACCGGCAGGAAATTGGCCGCGATCGCTGTAAAAAGGCAGATCCCGGACCAAAGTGGCCATACGGCGCTTTTGCCCTCTATCATAATGCACTGGATGCCAAATAGCAGAACGCACAGCAGTTACCGCGTGTCCTGCCGCCGAATCCCGAGCATTGTCCGGGTATGGACGGCGCGCACTGTGAGGATCAGGAGATCGCCGGCCAGGGCAGAGACAGCCGCCCCCATGGACCCCACAGCTGGATCAGGAAAAAGTTTCCGATTACATTGACCACCGTCCCAGCATCGCGGCGAACAGTCCTGCGCTGCTCCGCCATGCTGGAGGATGTTCTTGATGGCGCCGCCGCAGCCCGCCATGGTGTGACGCTGAAAGCGGGAGAGCGTCCAAAGTACTCGCGGTGTAAAGCGGGCGCCCACGCAGTTCTCCGTCAGGTTGGATCCGCCCTCCATGGGCAGGGTCATAGTCCTCCACCGCCTGGTGGTGCACGGCCGCCGAGGCTCGCGCTCCGCCGCAGGTGGGTTTACGGCCACATTCCCGCCAGGAGGCCGTTGGAGCTGATGTCGGTGGTCATGAGGATCAGTTCCGGAGCATCTCCCCGTGCCCACAGCGTACCCCCTCGTTTCTGAAAAAGCCCTGGCTTCCTCTGCCGTGTCGTTGTCAGGCCCGGAGCCGCGGGCTGTGGGCACTTCTGCCCTCCATAGCCAGAGAGCAGGGTCAGGACAGCCCGGCCTAGGACAGGGAGCGGAACCGCTGATGCTTCCGCCTCATGTGCGGCACCTCCCAAAAATCCAGCAGAGATAACCGCCGGCAGCGTGAGAACGCCCCCAAGATCCGTGTTCAGGGCTTCATCCGGGTCCCCACCTGTTTTCCCTGTTTTGAAACTTCTCCCGTCCAATGAAATCAAGCCCGCTTTTTCTTCTGCCGCTCCCAGAACTGAACCGCCAGATCCAGCCAGCCCTCCGCCGCCGTGCCGGTGCCCAGGCCGAAGCCATGGCCCAGGCCGGGGTAGCAGTGAAACTCCGTGTCGATACCGCAGGCGGACATGGCGTCTGCACGGGCCTTCATGATCTGCCAAGGAGCAATCCAATCGGAGTCCCCCACGCACACAAAGGTGGGAGGATCTTCGGGGGTGTACTCATCCAGGCCGGTGTACTGCATGACCACTGTGCCGGGACGGGGCAGGCGTCCCCCGCCAAAGGCCGCCGGGCCATAGGCGCCCAGCCAGGCCGCCATTCGGGCCCCCGCAGAGCCGCCCCACAGGGAGTAGCAGCGGGTATCAACACTCAATTCGGCGGCATGGTCAAAAATAAAGGTGATGGCCCGGGCCAGATCCTCGCAGGCGGTCCGGGCGCCGGGGCGGTAGATCAGGGCAAAGGCATGGAAGCCCCGCTTGGACAGCTCCAAAGCGTGGGGAAAACTGTCATGGATGGCCGCCACGTAGGCAAAGGCGCCGCCAGCATTGCAGACGGCAAAGGGTGCGCCGGGCCTGCCCCGGAAGAAAAACAGGCCGGTATTCCGCTTGGCCGGATCGGCGGCTTTTTCCCGATCTGTATAGATGTCATAGAAAATCGTCTCTCCGGCCAGGGACCGCTCTTTCAGCGTGTTGACGATCTCCACGGTCTTGCCGGGATCCATGTGGCTGTACCAAGTCAGTCTCAGGCTCCCAAGCGTCTTTCCGCTCCAATAGCCGGTGTTCACCGGAAAGAGCAGGCGGCCGAAAGGGCCGAAAGCCGGGTCATGGATCACCGTTTGCACCGGCGCATCCGTTGTGAATTGATGGTTCAAAGGAGTCCCCCCATTCGGCCGTCCGGCCGGGCGATGCCGCTTCCCCATACACAAGGCCCGCTTGTCCGGGAAATGGATCATCGGTTTTATTTTGACCCGGCCTTTCCCGCTGACCGGCGCCGCAGAACGCCCCCGCCATAGTGGGCAATGGTCAGAAACAGCCCCATGATTGCCCCGTAGTCCGCCAGAAACCGCGCCGCGGTCTGGTCCGGCGGGAAGAACACGAAGTGGGTCCGCAGCAGCAGGTAGTCCGGCAGGCCGTTGCGGAAAAAGGCATAGAGTCCATAGCATGAGACCGCAGCGGCCAGGAGCCGGAGCACCGCCGTCCGGTATTTGGACGGGACGCACAGCCCCGCAGCGCGGCGGGCCGCCCCCATCACACCTCCCCAGTGGAGCCCCAGGTGCAGGCTCATCAGGAGAAATCCCCAGTAAGCGCAGGGCAGGTGGAGCGCCCTGGCCAGCTCCTCTCCCCCGCGCAGCGGCAGGAAATCCAGCACATATTGGGAGAGAAGCAGGCCGGTGAGGAGCGAACCCAGCACCGTGAAGAGAAGCAGGACCGTCAGCGCCGTCTGCACACAGCGGTATGGGGTGTATCTCCCCCGCTTTAGATTCCGGTACCACGGCACATTGACGGCGTGGTGGAAGATCAGCAGGAGCAGCATACCAACTCCCAGCCACTCATGGATCTCCTCGCCGATCAGGGAATACCCCATCAGGAGCAGGAGCGCCGCCGTCATGGCCAGATCCGCCGCCCACCTTTTCCCCATCCTGTCCTTCCTCCTGTCATCCTTCCTGGTGATGCTCCGGTCGCTCTTCACCGCCGAGAAAACAGCCAGCCCATGATCTCGGGATCCCGGGCAAACAGATTTCCGCCGCCGTGCTGATTGGGGGCGCCGCCCGCGCGGAAGTAGTCCGCGTCCTTGATGTCCAGCACCAGGAGGTCGCCGATCTCCTCCTCCGAGAGCCCGTCCTCCCGGTACAGGGCACGGAGCTGGTCATAGGCCTCCTGGGTGGGCTCCGGGCCGTAATATTCATCGCTTTCCCCAATCACAAAATACACCGGCACCCGGGCCTGGACCACCGGCGCATAGTCTCCATCCCACTGGGAGGAACATTGGAGATAGGCGGTGAACAGATCCGGCCGCATCCCCATCACCCGGGACATGGTCTCCCCGCCGCCGGAGTATCCCTCGGCGTAGACCTGCTCCGGGTCGATGTTGTAAGCGTCCAGCAGATACTCCGTCAGGGCGATGGCCTGCTCCGCCGAAGTCTCTCCCCAGCCGCTCAGCTGCGGGGCGGCCACGATCATGCGGTCATTATAATGCAGCGCCTCGAAGGCGAAGTCCTCGCTGTACAGGTTCTGCCCCACGCCCTGGAAGTACAGGCCCTCATAGCCGGGGAGGGTGAGGAACAGGGCGTAGGACTCGCTGCCGTCGTAGCTGTCCGGAATATAGATGTGATAGTGGATGTCCCCCTCCGGGGCGTGGAGCACGTTGTCCATTTGAAAGCCCCGGTAGGTCTCTGCCCCCTCCGTGACCTCCGATTCCGGCTCCGAAGCCCCCGGGGAGGGGCCCTGCGCCGGCGTCTCCTGTGCCTGCGCCGGCGGCTCCGGGGCGGGCTGCACCGCAGCTTCTCTCCCGCAGGCGGTGAGACTCAGCTCCATGGTCAGCGCCAGAAAAAACGTAAGGATCTGTTGGATGGAAAACATTGCGGCACCTTCTTTCACAAGGATTGTAGCCCTGGTGAGCCGCCTGCGGAAGTTCCGATTGGTTAGCTGGTGTAAACAAAAAGGTTGATGCGTGGCGGAAAGGGGAGCCGCCGAGATCTGCGGCACAGCGCGGCAGCGGAAAGGAGGGAGGCGCTTTGGGCCGGAAGCTCCGCTTGAATCTCCCGCCGGCAGATGTGGATGATCCTGGCCCGGCTCTCCGGCACCGGCCCCGGAACCCCCGTGACCCGGCAGCAGCTGGTGA